>JAEEGL010429002.1_pt1 | contig 16735 bp, 8 predicted proteins | sample 9134231 | NCBI WGS metagenome assembly JAEEGL01 (sample SAMN16246548, study PRJNA631951) | gut metagenome | biome: gut microbiome; feature: rumen; material: fiber-attached | host: Bos | place: Iran: Karaj | collected 2018-10 | reverse complement strand
TCGCGCCGGTTGTCTTCGGTGCCCTGTCGCATCGCTGGGGGACGCGGGGTTTTGAGATCGGTTTCGCCTCGCTCGGTGCGCTTCTTGTCATTGCCGCCGCGATGATGGCGTTTTCGTATTTCAAGCTGTTCAGGAGGTACAGAATCGAGAAATGAAAAGGACACTATTGGTGACGGGGGCGACGAAGAACACCGGTTGGGCGGTCGCGAGACGATTTGCCGGCGATGGATGGAACGTCGCAATCACGAGCCGCGATGCGGCGGCGGCCGAAAATGCGGCGGCGAAACTGAAGGGCGAGTTTCCCGATGTCGATGCACTGGGGATCGCGATGGATCCGGCGCGCGTCGGCGACATACGCGCCGCGTTCGCGTCCGTCGCGGCGAAGTTCGGGCGGCTCGACGCGTTCGTGAACAACGCCGCGAACCTTGGCGTGGGATTGTCGATCCTGAACTCGACCGAAGCCGACTGGGACGACGTGATGAACGTGAATGCACGTGCCGCGTTTTTCGGCGCGCAGGAGGCCGTGAAGCTCATGAAGGACGGCGGCTCGATCATCTTCATCTCAAGCTGCCACGCGGCGAAGTCTGTCCCCGGACGCATACTCTACACGGCCTCGAAGGCTGCGCTTGGCGGCATTGTGCGTTCTCTCGCCGTGGAGCTCGGTTCGCTCGGAATCCGAGCCAACGCCATTCTCGCTGGGGCGGTGCGTACCGACCGCTGGAACGGCCTCACGGACGAAGAAGTCGCCGCGCGCCGCGCGCGCTGGCCGGCCGGGAAGGAATCTTCGCCGGATGAGATCGCCGCCGCCGTCGCGTTTCTTTGCTCGGACGCTGCCGCTACGATCACGGGTGCGGAGATTCCCGTCGATAGCGGAATCGGCGTTTGCCTCCTCCAGTACAACAAGGACTGGATGAAGAACGACGAGTACAATCGGAAGTATTGGGAAAAGGGTAAGTAAATGTCACAAATGACAATTGACACAATTGTCCACAAATCGCAAATGTCGATTCGTAAATGGGTGACAAAAGGATGTAAACAAACTTTTGTTTGGGCTTGGGTTGCGGTGTCGGCGTCCGCTGGCATAGCGGATCAGGGGCTGCGCCAAGTGACAAGCGACGAGAGCAGCAGCTACTCGCCGCCGATCATCGCAAACGGCGATATCGGCCTGATGATTGACTATCGCAACTGCCAGTTTCAGGACGTGCCGTCATATAAGTCGATACATGCGGCAGGAGTCGATTTCCTGCCCGGCATCTATCGTGCGGGGCGGCGGACCGAGAACGGCAATCTCGCTGACTTCGGACGCATCGAGGAGCGCGTGTCCATCCCCGGTGACGAGAATGCCGCGCCCGTTTCGTGGCGGCAGCGACTTGATATCGAGCATGCGGTCTCCGAGGTCGAGAACGTTTATAGGGGTGATAGCCGCATCCGCTCAACGGCATTTGTCGCGGCGCATGTGCCCGTGCTGTGCATCCGGAAAAGTTTCGAGGGGGAGATGGACAGCTATTCGTTCGACTATCTTTTCTGTCGCCGCGGCTCCGCGCGTAGGCTCCCGCTTGCAGCCAAGGCGGAATTCGGGAACTTCAGGATCGACTACACGTTTGATCGGGCGGACAAACCGCTCTCCGGCCGAATAAGCATGATCTGCGATGCGTCCAATGCAGTCTGCGAACAGATTGATTGCGGGCTTCGCATTACGCTCGCAAAGCCGCGTGGCTCCGTCTGCTTCCTTGTCGCATACGACGATTCGATGGATGAGCGTCCTGTTGATGTGGAGGCGCTGCGAAGGGACGGATTCCAGACGCTTTATGCGGAACACGCCGCGCGTTGGAGGGGTTTCTGGGCGCAGTCGTCGATTGACATTCCAGATGCTCGAATAGCAGACACGTGGCGGACGGCGCAGTACAACCTGAAGTGCTGGTCCACGAAGTGGTCGATACCGGTGGGAATACTGCCCACGCATTGGCATGGGGCGTATTTCGGATTTACGTTCTTCAGTCCTGCGCTGTGCTCCTCCGGGCATATTGGCGAGGCGTTGAAGGTCGCCCGGTTCTGGGATTCGGTACGTCCGGCGGCGCAGGCGCGGGCCGGCAAGCCGGGATGGGATGCGGATGCCGGGTTGCGGTACAGCTGGCAGTCGCTTGAAAATGGTGGCGAACGCGCGAGCGGCGGACGCTGGCTCGACCATTACCTTCATCTTCCGAACATTTCGCGCGAGTGCTGGACGGCTTGGCTTTACACGAACGACCGGACGCTGCTTGCGTCGAATGTGTATCCCGTCGTGAAGGGGTGTGCCCAGTTTTTCCAGTCCAGACTTGTCGCCGAACTCAAGGACGGGCGCACGGTCATCATGCCGGTCTGCGATCTCGAACGGCTTCCGTGCCCGGCAAGAAACGCCTTTCTCACGACGTGCGGCGCGATCTACTGCCTTGAACGGGCGGCGGACGGCGCGACGCTGCTGGGCGTGGATTCCAGCAAGGCGACGGAATGGCGGCGCATTGCGGCGGCGCTGAAACGCGATTTGCCCCGGAACGGCACGAGGTATCTCGCGCTCGAGGGCTATGAAGGGACGAGCGTGGCGCTCCTTTCCGGATTGATGCCATACGGAGTGCTGCCAAAAGACGACCCGTTCCAGATAGCGTCGGTGGACCATTTCGAGCGAAACGGGCTGAAGGCCGGAAACATGTATTCAGTCGGGAAGCGGATCTGCACATGGTATGCGGCCTGGCTCGCAGGCGCGAAAGCCCTGTTGGGCGACGGCGATGGCGCCTACAGGAACCTGAAACTGGCGACGGCGAGCGTCGGGCGGTTCAGCGAGATATTCGAGATCAACGAGCCGGCCTATCGGAGCTGTCCGTGGTGCTCGTCGCCGCAGGGGACCTACATCGAGGCCGTGAACGACATGCTGCTGCAGTGCGCGGGCGACGACATTTGCATCGCGCCGGCGGTTCCGGCCGAATGGCGCGACTTTTCGTTCCGTCTGCGTGCGCATGACGACGTGGAGGTCTCCGCACGGTTTGCGGGCGGCAAGCCGGTGTCGCTCCGTCTGCGCGCAGGCGCGCGGCACTCGGGACGGATCAAGAAGATCAAGTTCGCCGATGGACGCGCAATCGATGCGGCGATCTCGAGTGACGAAAGGGATTTCATCAGATGAGCCACTTGTACCTCCAATCGGGATGTGCTACAATACGTGACATTTAATGACTAGAACATCGTGCATTGTCTCTTTGACGGCTGTATTCGCAGCGTCTTGTGTGTTCGCCGCACCGGAGGTGCCGGTCTGCGGCGTCAAGGTCGGTTTCACGCTCACGATGGGCGATTGGGAGAAAAACGGCAAGGAGTTCCGCCCGTTCGTCGATTCGCTGCGTGTGCGTGCGGCAGACATGGAATCGCTTTCCGTGACCACGAACGGCGGCGTGATGTCTGCGACATGGATGGGGCATCCGGCCTGCGGCGCGGATTTTGCGGTGACAGCGAAGTTCAGACAGCGCACGGATGGATTTGAATACGTCGGATTCACTTACGCCGGCAACGGGAGCGGGCTGTATGTCCGCGAAGTGTCGTTCCCGGAAGTCTCCGTTCCACGCACGGCGGAAACCGCGCTTTTCGTGCCGACGCGCGTTGGCGAGATTCTGCGGCCGGACTGGAGTCGGATAAAGCCTGGCGAACGTGTTTACTACCACAAGTCGAAGGCCCTCTACTTCCGCTGCATGGCGGTGCTCGGGAACGAGGGCGCGCCCTCCTACTATCTTGACCAGCGTGGCGAATCGCGCCGGTGGCAGACGGCGTTCGAGGTCTTGGCGGGACGGCGTTGCGACAGTGCGCCTTCGCAGAGCTTCGGCGCCACAAGTGTCGAGCTGAAGAACATCACGCACGTGCCGATGGACGATACGACACGCAAGGCCTGGCGGTTGCCGTATCCCGGCGTCTTCACCCGCTATCGCGGAGGATGGTACGAGGCGGCGCGGATGCGACGGGCGTGGATCGCAGGGCAGCCCTGGTTCAAGGCTGCGGCCGCCCGTGACGTTTCGAGGTTGCGGTCGATAGACCTCTGGATGTGGAGTCGCGGCGGAATCGCCGTGTCCGAACCGCCGGTGGAGTGGTTCATGAAGGAGACGGGTCTCAAGGTGGCGCTCGACTGGTACTGGTGGCACAGCAATCCGTACGATACGCTCTGTCCGTTCTTCTGGCCGCCCCGCGATGGCGAGGATGCGTTCCGGGCGGCGGTGAAGCGGATGCGGGACGCTGGCGCGTTCGTGCAGGTCTATACAAACGGGATGCTATGGGACATGGACGAGGAACGCTGGGCGGAGGGCGGTCTCGACGAGGCGCGGATAACGCAATCCGGCGAGGTGCGGTACGATCTGGTCAATCCGTACACGCGCCACCGCCATGCGAGGATGTGCGGCGAGGCGCCGAGGTTCCAGGAGATGGTGCGGAAACTGGAGCATACGCTCGCCGGAACGGGGCTTGATGGAGTCTATATGGACATGATTGGCTGTGCCGCGAACGGACTGTGCTTCAATCCGCGCCACCGCCATGCGTCCGGCGGCGGCACATACATGACAGACGGATACCGCGCCTACATCGAGAAGATTCGCAGGGACAATCCGGGACTCATCATCACTACGGAGGAGGTGAGCGAAGAGTACTTCGACCTGTTTGACGCGCAAATCGTCCTGTTCTCCAGCTGGGAGCGCAAGAAGCTCGGCTTGCTGCCGCAGCACGAGCCGGTTCCCGCCTCGACCGTCATATTCCGCGGTGCGGCGGTTCACTTTGGTTCGTTCGCCACGCCGGGCGGGATTCCGGCCTGGGACGAGCTGTTCGGCAAGAATCCCGACACGCCGGACACGGAAGAGATTGTCGCAAAGTACCCTGACCAGTTTGCCGTGGAGTTTTCGCGCGGCGCGATATGGGGCATACAGCCGATGGTGCACAACTTCACGATGAAAGATGTCACGAACCCGCGACTTGCGAAGGACATCCAGTTCATGAAGGATGCGGCGAAGTTCTGGCACGACCACAAGGACTTTCTGTTTGATGGCGAGATGCTCGAACCGGCGAAAGTTGCGTGCGCCGCGAAACAGGTGGATTTCCTGTCCGCCGGGTGTTACAAGCGGGCTAAGGATGCGATGTGCTGGACGCAGGAGGCCTTGCCGTGCGTGTTCCATTCCGAGTGGCAGGCGAAGGACGGCCGCAGGGCGGCCATCCTCGTCAACTGGACGCGGGACGAGCAGAAGTATGCATTTGAGTGGCGGGGCGAACGCCGGAACGGCACGTTGCCTGCGCTTTCATGGAAAAAGCTGGAGATGTCACAGACTTCAAAACAAGGAGCAAAGGAATGAACACAGCAATGAACACAACGATGCGCTTTGCGCTTTGCGCGGCGGTTTCACTCGCAGCTTTCGCCTTGCAGGCGGAAACGGTGAAATGGAACGGCACGTCCGGCAACTGGTCGAACGGCAGCATTTGGGAAGGGGGAGCTGCGCCAGGGAAGGAGGATATCGCGTTCTTTAGGCAGAACCGCGGCACAGTCACCATCGACGGCGACTACGAGGTCTATGCCGTACAGGTGCAGCAGCACCCATCCTCCGAAAATCCGGTCACGTTGGCCGGCACGGGATCTCTCGTTGCCACAGGGTCAACGTTTATCGTAAACACCTCACGCCGGCTGATCATCGACGGTCCGGCCGTCACGGCCGCCCTCGTCAAGGTCGTGAAGGCGATAGACGTGAAAAGCGGTTCTCTGACCTGTTCGACGCTCGAATCAAGGGCAGCCGGCATGACATTTTCCGCCACGGGCGGAAAGGCGGACATCGGAACACTAAACTTCTCGACGTACGGCGGCACAATCGCCATGACGAATGCTTCGGTCAAGATCGGCACCATCTCAGGTACTCCGCTTTGGGAGCTTTCCGGCGGCGATCTGGCCGTCACCGGCGGTGGGCTGACAATCGCCTCGGGAGTTTCCGAAGCGCACTTCGACGTCGATTCGTTTGCGCTCGGCGGCGACCTGTCCGCGACCGATGCCGACACGAAGGTGGTGTTCGACCGCGCCGTTACGGTTGGGGCCTACGCCGACTGGTCTGTGGATTCGACGAAGATATCAGCGGTCTCTTTCGCGGAATCGCCTACGTTCGCGACAACCGATGCCGCAGACGGCGAAACGGGGCGGACGATCTCAGTCTCTGGAATGGCGCTTGTCTCCGATTACGATTCTGTTGCCGTCACCGGCTCCGGTACGGCTTATCTCACTCCGGCCGCCTCTCCATTCCGGCTGAACACCTTGTCCATCGGCGCAGGCGCCACGCTTCATCAGAAGTTCGCCTCCATAGGATTCGTCCTGGCCCGGCGCATTGAAATGGGCGATGGAGCATCGATGACATTCATGCCGAGATACGTGTCGTTCGAGACCGAGACATCAAGTATCGCTCCCACGGCGTCCGTGCTGCTTGACGTCTCGTCAACGTCGTCGGATCGGCATCAGGTGTGGACGGACTTCTCGAACGGGCCGAAGCCTTCCTTCTCCTGTTCAGGGAACGCCGCATGGTCTGTCCACCTCGCAGGTCCGTTTGCGTTTGTGTCAAAAAACGGTACGGTCGTGGATTTTGGAGACAAAACCACATGTTGGACCGGTGCCGGCGGCAATGCGCTTTGGAGCACAGCGGGCAACTGGAATGGAGAGGTACCGAGTGCGGCTGGCAAAGTCGCCTACTTCTACGATGACAACCAGACGATTGTCACCAACGATACAGCGCGCACCGTCGCCCGCATGTACTTCAAGGCAAGTGCAGGTTCGTTTGCATTCTTCGGCGAGCCAATCGCATTGAACTCCGTAGTCACGAACGAGGACAACAGCCCCATCAATCTTGGCGGACCGCTTCCAGTTGCCGTGTACAACACCATATCCAAGAGCAGTGCGAAGGCGACCGGTCTTTCATTCCTCTCGGCCAGTCGCGGATTCATTGCGCTGATGGGGGAAGTCGCGCTCACCAACCATATTTTCCGCTTCTCGGGCGATATGCGCGTAGGTGGCAACGTCAACTGTGCGAGTGTCATATTCGATACGGCGTCGTCATCGACCAAGCCGTCCGCATGCACCGTCCTCCCCGGTGCGACGGTCGTCGCCACGGCGCAGGCGTTCACGCAGGATAAGGGCATCGGCTACGAGGTGCGCCCCGGCGGCGTCCTTGACGTGCGCGGCGGCATTTGGGACTGGGCGCATCCTGTCACGAACCGCATCGACGGTACGCTGAAGCTCGGCGCGGCGATCGGTACCACCGCGAACACCTACTTCAGCGGACGCGGCACCATTCAGCTTTCCGGCGCGGCTGCGACGCCGGATACGGTGCTTTACACCACCCGCGACTTCGGCGGCGAGCTGGTGCTCCCGGACGGTTTCCGCGTCAAAAGCGAGGAGTCCGGGGATGTGGTCGCATACACCTTGTCCAGACGCAAGGGGCTGGTAGTCGAGATCAAGTGACGCCATGCGGTCCCGGTTGCTTTTTCTGTCTCTTGTTCTTGGTTTTCTCGCCGTGCACGGCGAGATGGTGCGTGTGGTCGAGAGTTTGCCGGACGGAACGGCCCCCGAAGGGTATGTGCCCGCGCTGGTCTCAAACGGCAGCCTGACGTTCGGCGCCGACTGGCGTCTCGGCACCAGCGATCTCGGCTACAGGAGTTTTTCGACCGGAATCTACCGCGAGGGCGTTCGCCATCCCGACGGACCGTACGAGCTGTTCGACTACGGGCGGTTCACGGCCCATGTCGAGATAGACGGTGTGCGCCACGACGGGCCTGTCACGTGGAGACAGTCGCTCGATCTTGGGCGCGCTTGCGTGGGCGTGCAGTCCGTCTATCCGGGAGACATCGGGTTTTGCGGCGAGCTGTTCGTGTATGAGAGCGGTGATGTTGTCGTGATCCGCCACAGCGTGACGAATCGCGGCGACACGGCGAGAGCCGTGAAGCTTGGCATTCGCTATCGGCCGCCGTGCAGCAAGCGCATCTCGGACGCGGGGTGGAGGAAGTTGGAGGACGGTGCGGAGTACGCGTTCCGCGCACATCTGCTGCAGGTTTCGGACGAGAGGATCAGACTGACCGGTGCTGGCGGCGCGATGGGGTCATCGCGCCCTACCGGCGATCCGGCGGCGGAGTTCGTTTCGGAGCCGGGCGGCGTTGGCGTGCTTGCGGTGTCCTTCACCCTCGCTCCGCATGAGGCGCGGACATGCGATTGGTTCATTGACTATAGCGCGATGGAGGCATTGCGCCCAGCTCTGAATTTCAACGTCTTGAAGGCACGGCATTGCGAAGCGTGGCGTCGTTACTGGGACGAGTCGTACGTGCGTGTGCCGGACAGAAGAATACAGCGGATGTTCGAGATGGCCAACTACCATCTGAAATGCGTGGCGACAAAGTGGTCCATACCCGTAGGCGTAATGCCGTCCTTGTGGAGCGGGAAGTTTTTCGCGTTCGACGAGCTGTATGCGTGCCAGGCGCTGTTGGCGGCGAACCACCTCTCCACGGCGAGATGCGTTCCGGAATACAGGTTCGCGACCCGTTCCAACGCGTGCAACCGCGCGTACCACCATTTCCCGCTTGGCAAGAAATGGGGCGCCAGCTGGCCGTGGCAGGGGGTGGAACTGCAGTTCATGGAAGGGTCGAAGCCCGGTTTCTGGCAGAACCACATCTTCCACATGTCCGCGATCGCGCGAAGCGTATGGACGTATTATCTGTACTCTAAAGATGAAGATCTGTTCCGCGAGAAGATATTCCCGGTCATCGAGGCCTGCGCGAACTTCTACCGCGCGTTCCACGTCTATGAGGACGGATGCGGCGGCCTGTTCGTGGGAAAGTGCACCGACCTTGAGCGGATGGGCCCGGGCGTGGAGCGGGCCTTCATGACGACGGTCGGCGTGATTGACACGTTCAGGATCGCGGCGATGGCGGCGGACGCGCTTGGCGCGCAGGCCGACTGGGGGGCGGAACTGCGGAAGGACGCATCGCGTCTGGAGAAGGGGCTCCCGGCGAGAGACGGCCGATACATCGCCTATCCGGGTGCCACCGTGGAAAGCATCGGAACGCTTGCCGGGTATTTCCCGTTCAGGATCTTCCACCGGGATGACGAGCTTCAGCGGAACGCGCTTCGCTGGTTTCTGGAAAAGGGAGGTGCGTTCGGGAACATGTATGCCATGGGCCGGCGGACGTGCCCCTGGTATGCGGCCTGGACCGCTATCGCTTCGCAGCGCGGCGGTTTGCGCGAGGAGGCGTACAGGAGGCTCGTGGAGGCCGACAGAAGCGCCGGACTGTGGGGTGAGTTCTATGAGATCAACGAGCCTTCCCGTCCGCTGTTGCGGCCGTGGTTCATGACGGCGGCGGCGAACTGTCTGTATGCGATTTGCGAGATGCTCGTATCCGTGGACAGGGACGGCGCTCCCGCAATCGGTCCGGGCGTTCCGGATGAATGGCGCGACTACGCGTTCAAGCTTGCCGTTCCAGGCGGCAAGACCATCGAGGCGGGCGCCAAAGACGGTGTCAAATTTATGAGATGCGAAGTGCCTGAAAGGCGGTAGTCGGATGAGAGCGAGCAGGGGAAGTGGATCGACCACCCGCCGGGGATTTCTCGAAGGCGGCGCACTGGCGCTGTTTTCGGCCCTGTGCAACCGTGCGTATCCCGTTCTGCCTGGTTCCCGCGACGGGGCCGGCGCAAGGTTGAAGATCGGCATCGTAAGCGACATACACATATCCGTTCTCGGGGACTCGAAGTCCGGAGAGTTCGACCGTCCGCCGAACGCGAAGACCTTCATCCAGGCACTTGACCGTTTCCGTGCCGCAAACGTTGACGCGGTGCTCATCCCCGGCGATCTGACAAACCACGGCTACATCAGCCAGCTTATGGCCGTAGGCGACGCATGGCGCAAGGTGTTTCCCGACGACCGGGCGGCTGACGGCCGGCCGGTGACGAAGCTTTTCATCGGCGGTAACCACGACTGGGAGGGCTGGAAATACGGGCATGACGGCCAGAAGACTTTCCCCGACGTCGCGGAGCTGAAGCGAAATATCATCTGCGAGCATCCGGACGAGATGTGGAAGGCGGCGTTCGGCGAACCTTTCGGAAAAGTGGTTGACAAGGTGGTGAACGGATACCGTTTTATCGGCGTGCATTGGCCGTTCCACACTGCCGATGCCGCGAAATATCTCAAGACGGTAAGGAATACGCTTCCCGGAGACAGGCCGTTCTTCTATTTTCAGCATCCGCCGCTGCCCGGAACCGTGCCGGGGTCCGGAGCAAGAGCCTCCGCCGCGGATATCCTGAAGTCGTTCCCCAACGCCGTGGCCGTGACAGGCCATACGCACAGCTCCGTGACGGACGAGCGTTCGATATGGCAGGGCGGCTTTACGGCGATCGATGCCGGAACGCTGCGTAGCATCTGTCCGCCAGACGGCCGGGAAAACTCGGGGCCGATGCGCAATTCCGGGTTCAAGCAGATGCCGAGCATTCGCACCGCAGATTGCCGACACGGACTGATGATGACCGTGTATGATGATAGGATCGTCGTGTCGCGCCACGACCATGTGTCGGATGCGCCTCTCGGCCCGGACTGGATCATTCCGATAGACGGAACGCGTCCGTTCAACCTGCGCCGCCGGGCTGCGGCCGCTCCTGCGCCGTGCTTCCCCGCCGGCGCGAAGCCCGTTCTTTCCGAGCCGTTCGAGGGAAAGACGCGCGATGGCAGAAAACGCTGCCAGATCGCTCTCAGGTTCCCGCAGGCGATGCCGTCGGATTCCACGCGAGGGAGGGCGATGGACTACCGCGTTGAGGTGAAAATCACGCAGGGCGGACTTGTTGACGAGACGTACATGGTGCGCCGGTTCATGGCGGAGGGGTTTTGCAAGCCGGAGAGCTGCGTTCCAAAAGACATGGAATGCGTGCTTGACGCAGACGCGATTCCGCATGAGTGCCGACTGAAGATTGAAGTGCGGGCGGCGGACTGCTACGGGAACATGTCCGAGCCGATTTCCACGGGAACGATCAAGCTGAAAGGGGTTGTCGTAAGATGGTGACGGGAAACTACAGACAGGCGTGCCGTTCCTGGAAGGTGGCCGTCGTCGCAGTGCTGGCCGCCGGCGCGGCTTCCGCGGCGCTCTTGAACGGCGATTTCGAGAGTGGACAGGGGTCCGATATCCCGCACTGGACGCTTTCAGCCGCAGGGCGCAAGATATGGCGTGTTGAGGCCGGTGCAGGCGTGAACGGCAATCGCGGTCTCGTGTGGGAGTGCGCACAAACGAACATCTATGCGTTCCCCACGCAGAGGATTGAACTCAAGCCCGGCCGCCGCTACCGCATCTCGGCGCAGGTGAAGCCCGCCATAAGGAAGATCGGTTCGGGCTCGTATGGCGCGGGCGTGTTCCTCGAATGGTACGACAAGGGCGGCAAGAGCCTCGGCTCGTGCTACGCGCCGCGCGCGCGAGGCTCCAACGACTGGGTGACGATCGAGGACGTGACCAAGAAAGCGATTGGCGGGGATGTCGCATACGGGATCGTCGGCGCGTTCGTCCACAAGGGATGCGTCGGCTACGCGGCCTTCGACGACATAGAGATCACGGAATACGCAGTGAAGCCGCTCGGCGGACTGCACTCGTCAGCGTATCGCGACACCGCGAAAGACGGGCGCATCACGTTCTTCGCTCCGCTTTTTGTGGAGACGAACGGGTTCCGTTCGGCGGACTGGAAGGCGGAGTTCCGGTATGTGGCGGCGGACGGCGCGAGAAGGGCGGTCGCGGCGGAGAGCGTCACGCCGGAGTTCGTTTCGCTTTCGTTGGACGTCGCGGAGCTGGCGATGGGGCGGCAGCTCGTGGAATGCGGCGTGTCGTCAGCCGATGGCCGGACGAGGGATTCCGCCGAGCTGGAGTTCACCCGCGTTGAAGAGCTTCCGAAGAGGAAGGTCTTTGTGGATGCCCGAAGGAGGCTGATCGTTGACGGGAAGCCGTTCTTCCCGCTCGGGCTTTACTCGTCCGTGCTGCGTCCGCCTGTCGTGAGCGCGTATGCCAAGGGGCCCTTCAACTGCGTGATGCCGTACCACTCGCCAAACCTGAAGCAGCTCGACGACTGCGAGGCGCACGGGATAAAGGTGATCTATGCCCTCAACAAGACGTATGCCGGATGGCGGTCCGCGCCGAAGGGCGTGAAGAGCGAAGCAGATGAGATCCGCTGGATTGAGGGCCGGATGGCCTTCGCCAAGGATCACCCGGCGATGCTCGCGTGGTATCTTGCGGACGAACTGGCGGTGTCGTACGTACCGAGGCTCGCGAAGCGCCGCGCCTGGCTTGCGGAGAGGGATCCCGACCATCCGACTTTTGCATGCTACTGCCGCTACGACCAGATGCGGGAGTATCTGCCGACGGTTGACATCTTCGGCACGGATATCTATCCCGTTCCGAACAAAGCCCTTCGCACGGTGGCGGACATCACGCGCGTCACGGACGATGGCCTGTTCCGTGCGCGTTCGCTCTGGCAGGTTCCGCAGACGTTCTCGTGGGCCGAGACTCAGACGACGCTTGCCCGCGGCACGCGCTTCCCCACCCGTGCCGAGATGCGTTCCATGTGTTGGCAGATGGTCGCCGCAGGCGCGAACGGATTGATTGGATACTGCCTGCACCAGTGCATAGACCGATTCACCGGCAAGCCGATCGACATGCGCTGGGACGACGTGTGCGCGGTGTTTGCCGACCTGAAACGCTTCTCGCACGTGTTCCTGTGCGGAGGAGAGCCGCCGCTGGTGCAGGACGTGCCGAAGTCTCTCGCCGTGCGGACGTTCCGCGAAGGCTCGGATGTGTGGGCGCTCGTCTGCAATCTCGAGAATGCTGCGGTCGATGCGTCGTTTTCCATTGACGGAGTAACCGGCGAATCCTCCGTAGAGTATGGCGCGGGAGTCCATGCGTCGGACGGGAAGGTCGAGGTTTCGATGACGCCATTTGACGTCTGTCTAATCCGCTTTCACGAAAAGAGCGAATGCGTCCGTACGGCAGCGTCATCCGCGTCTCCGCCGGCTGTGGTCATACGGGAGGGGGCGGATTGGGTTGCGTGCGACTATGGGCGTGATGTGGCGTCCGGGAGTGCGCTTGACTTCTCAAGTCGTCTTGACGCACCGGCCGGCAAACATGGATGGCTTAGGGCGGTGGGGGGACATTTTGAGTTCGAGCGCCTGCCAGGGGTGGCGCAACGGTTCCATGGCATCAACGTGTGCATGGACATGAACTTCCCCGAAAAGGGCGATGCGGATGTCCTTGTGGAGCGTCTCGTCCGGATGGGCTACAACTCCATTCGCATACATCACCATGACAGGCTGTTGACGCAGGGCGCCAAAGATGGTGTGGCGCTGAACGCAGCCAATCTGGAGAAGTTCGACTACCTTTACGCGGCGGCGATACGCAGGGGCTTGTATCTCACGACCGACCTGTTCGTTTCCCGTCGGGTGAAGTGGCGTGACATCGGCGAAGACCGCGATGGTGACGTCGAGAAGGATGTGTTCAAGGCGCTTACCGTATTTCATGACGGTGCTTTTGCGAACTGGGCGGCCTTTTCCCGGAATTTCCTTGAACACGTGAATCCCTATACCGGCCGTGCCTACAGGGACGAGCCGGCGTTGCCGCTCATCTGTCTGGTCAACGAGGGGTGGATCGGCAAGGGCTGGTCTAAAATCCGCGACCTCCCTTGTGTTTCGCAGGCCTACGATGCTTGGCGCAGGAAAAAGCTTGAGGATTTCGGCTCGGGCTTCATGTCGCACTCGCTGGCGACCCATGCGGCATCGGCCAACTGCTACGGATGGAAGAACGCCGCCACGGCGCTTTTTCTCGCTGAGAGCGAGCAGGCGACCATCGGCCGCAAGATATCCTTTCTGCGATCCATTGGATGCAAGGCTCTCCTGACGACCGGCAACCACGGCCCGAACAATGCACAAAACCAGCGTGTCCGGGCGACGTCGATAGACTATGTCGATGTGCATTCCTACGAGGATCACCCCAAGCACCTGAACAGCGATCCGCATCTCCGCTGGAAGCTGCCGTCGAGCTGTCCAAACCGCAATCCCATAGACGCGCTGGACGACATGCACATGGCGAAGGTCGCATGGAGCCGGGTCGATGGGCGCCCTTTTACGGTCACGGAGTGGAACTTCTGCGGCCCGGCCTTCCATCGTAGCTTCGCGGGGCTTTATGGCGGCTCCCTGGCAGGTCTTCAGGGATGGGACGGCGTGTGGCGCTTCGCATACGGCCATTCGGCGAGAGACATCTCCGCCCCGCAGAGCGCTCCGGGCTACTTCAACGTCGCCAACGACCCGATCATGGCCGCGACGGGGCGGATGATGGCAAATCTTTTTCTGCGCGGCGACATGCCGCTGCTGGATCCGAAGGTCAATCTTGTGATAGATGGACAGGCGCTGATGCCGGATGGCTTCCGAAAGGGTTGTTGGGAGGCTGTGCTGACGAATCCCTCGAGAATGGATCCGATATGGCGCGCCCGAGTTTCGTGCGGGGCGAGTGACGTGTCGGATGCGAAGAACTTTCCTCTTTCCCAATGGGGGATGCGTTTCGGCGCGACCACCAACTCCCTCCCGATAGAGGTGCTGCCGCCCAGTTCCTGCGTCCGCATAGACCCTGCGCGCAGGCTGTTCGCGGTAGAGACGGAGCGTACGTGTGGCGTGTTCGCTCCGTCCGGAACGTCAGCCTGCGTCGGCAGGCTTTCTGTTTCAATTGAGAAGGCGGAGGCGGCAGTGGCCGTCACGTCGCTTGATGGGGCGCCGATTTCAACTTCGGCCCATCTCCTGCTCTCGCACTTAACCGATGCGCACGGATCGGGTTGCGCGTTTGAAGACGAGTCCTGCACCACATGCGTGTCATTTGGCAGTCAGCCAATCCTCGTAAAGGATGGTTGTGCCGCTGTTTCGCTGAAACTTGGGCCGACGGGAGCATTCAAGGTCTATGCGCTTGCGTTGGACGGCAAACGGCGTTTCGAGGTTCCGTCGTCCAATGCAGACGGTGTCCTGTCGTTCACCGCGAAAGTGCGCGGATTAGACGGTCTGGCGGTTCTGGAGTATGAGATTGAGCTTTGCAGGGACAGACAGGTCGCTGGCAATCAAGGAGTGAACAACAGGAAAACGAACAGATGAAAGATACAATTGAGAGACTGAAAAGGGATCGGCTGATGGTGCTGGCGAGGGGCGTCGAAAAGGACGTTCTTGTGAAGGCTGTCGGGGCGATTGCCGATGCGGGCGTTACCGTCTTTGAATCGACGTTCGATCATCGCCACGCGAACTGCGTCGCCGAAAACGCAGAGAAGATCGCCGCGCTTGTCGCCGCGTTTGGGAACAGAATGTCAATCGGTGCGGGGACAGTCCTCACGGTCGAGGAGGTCCGCGCTGCGCACGATGCGGGCGCGTCGTTCATCGTCAGCCCCGATGCAGATCCGGAGGTGATTGCCGAGACGAAGCGGCTCGGTATGGCGTCCATCCCGGGCGCGATGACGCCTACGGAGATCAAGCGGGCGTATGCGCTTGGCGCGGACATCGTAAAGCTCTTCCCCGCCGACGATCTCGGCTACCACTACATCCAGAATCTCAAGGGTCCGCTGCCGCATATCCCGTTGATGGCGACAGGCGGGGTGAATCCCGAGACGATACCCGAGTTCCTTTCGCGCGGCATCACGGCGGTGGGAACCGGCATTACCATATTCCGTCCCGACCTCGTCGCCACCGAGGACTACGAAGGGATCAAGGCGCTTGCCGCCGCGCATGTCGCGGCGGTCAAAGGGGAACGGGGAATGGGGAATGAGATTGTTCACAAATCACAAATGGTAGGGCGCGTTGTCCTCAACGCGCACCCCGCATTGAGCCTGCTTCGCAGCTCGCTTCGCTCGGGGGATATTCGGCGGCTTAAGGATAAGCCGCCCTACCAAACCACCAGCCACTAACCATTAACCACCAATCACTAACCACTAACCACTAACCACCAACCACTAACCACCAACCACTAACAACTGACCACTACTATGAAAATTTCAGATATCAAGATTTATACATTGGACGCTTTCCGCACCAACTGGGCGTTCATCAAAGTTGAAACCGATGAAGGTCTCTACGGTTGGGGTGAGGCCTCGCTTGGCACGCAGGAGATGGCGCTTGAGGGGTGCGTTGCGGACTACAAGCGGCTCATCGTTGGACGCAACCCGCTGGAAGTCGAGCGGATGCTCTTCGAGGTCTATCGCGATAGCTACTGGAAGGGCGGGCCCGTGATGATGAGCGCGCTCGCCGGAATCGAGATCGCGTGCTGGGACATTGCGGGCAAACACTACGGCGTACCCGTCCATGCGCTTCTGGGCGGCAAACTGCGTGACCGTGTAAAGATGTACGCCAACGCGTGGTTCGTGGGCGCACGCGAGCCGGACGATTTCGCCGCCGCTGCAAAGAAAGTGAAGGCGCTCGGCATCAAGGCGCTCAAGTGGGATCCGTTCGGCAAGGCCCACATGACGCTTTCGCGCGAGGAGATGGATCATGCCGTTGCGGTCGTCGGCGCAGTGCGCGACGCGGTGGGCCCCGAGATGGAGATCTTGATCGAGTGCCACGGCCGGTTCAACCCCTACACCGCCGTCGCCGCGTCGAAGGAGCTTGCGCCGGTCAAGCCGATGCTGATGGAGGAGCCGGTCGTGCCGGACAACAACGATTCGCTCGCGTGGGTGCGCGACCAT
>JAEEGL012933404.1_pt1 | contig 16736 bp, 13 predicted proteins | sample 9134231 | NCBI WGS metagenome assembly JAEEGL01 (sample SAMN16246548, study PRJNA631951) | gut metagenome | biome: gut microbiome; feature: rumen; material: fiber-attached | host: Bos | place: Iran: Karaj | collected 2018-10 | reverse complement strand
CCACAAACATGCCCGACACAAAGCCGATCGTGACAACCAGCATCGCAAAGATCATGAGGTAGCGCTTCCAGTCCCGCAGCAGATCCCGCCAGACACGCTTGTGCAGGGGATTGCCGGGACGTTTCCCGAATTGGATCTTCTCCATGATGCGGCCTCCTTACCATTCCAGCTCGGCGGCTGTGATCTTGTGGTCGTTGCGGTAATCGTGCCGGATCACGCCGTCACGGAGCTTGATGACATGATCGGCCATGAGCCGGATGGCTTCGTTGTGCGTGACCATGATGACGGTGTTGCCGTACTTCTGGTTGACCTCCTCGATGAGCTGGAGGATCTCCTTCGAGGTCGTGTAATCGAGCGCACCGGTCGGCTCATCGCAGAGCAGGATATCCGGATTTTTCACGATGGCACGCCCGATGGAGACACGCTGCTGCTGGCCGCCGGAGAGCTGGTTCGGGAGCTTGTAGCGGTGGTCCCACAGTCCCAGCGTGACGAGCAGGTCGTCGATGTTGAGCGGGGCATCGGACAGGTACGCGCCGACTTCGATGTTCTCCTTGACGTTCAGGTTCGGGATCAGATTATAGAGCTGGAAGACGTAGCCCAGGTGCTTGCGTCTGTAGCGCGTCAGGGCGCGCTCGTCCATATCGCGGAGCTTGTCGCCTGCGATCGAGATGAAACCCTCGTCGGCGCTGTCGATGCCGCCGATGATGTTGAGAAGTGTGGATTTGCCGGAGCCCGACGGCCCCAAAAGGACGCAGAACTCGCCTTTCGCGACGGTGAAGTCCATTCCCCTCAGGACCTCCTGTCTGCTGTCGCCTGTGCCAAATGCCTTGTGTACGTTGCTTACTACCAGGAATTCTTCTAATGACATGTCTATTACCTCGCTTATGTCGTTCTCATGCTGTAATGTGGTGAACGGTTAACATATGAATAATCGTTCATATGTATTGTATTTCACATGTTCATATTTTGCAACCCCACGCTGTTAGGCACTGCTTACAAGAAATACAAATGCACATATGCTCTTTTTGTTAGAATCGCTCATGCCCCGCGCTGCCGCGGACAGTGCTTTTGCATAGGTATTCATGGTTTTGTATGAGATCGGACCGGCCCGGGCTCGGGCGGAAGGGTCCGACACATTAAACCTTCAGAAATGGTGAATTAATGTGTAAAATGGGCATGTTTTCAAGGGGCTTGACACATTACATCTAACGAATCTTCCGTTTAATGTGTGAAAAGCACTATACACTCTGCCTCCGAGACCTGATTTTACACATTAAACTCACTCAAGACCGGAGTTCAATGTGTTTTACGCTTCGGATCGGGTCCGGGCGTACTCATTAAATCATTTAAAGTCAGAGTTTAATGTGTTCGGGCTTCGGGACAACACATTAAATCGCACAAATCCGGATTTTAATGTGTTCCGCCGACTCCCACACAAAGAAAAAAACCTGCCGGATCTCTCCGACAGGTTTCTCATTCACAAATTCAATAAGCCCGAGATTATCTCTTGCGCTTTCTAGCCGCCTCCGACTTCTTCTTACGGCGTACAGAAGGCTTCTCGTAATGCTCTCTCTTACGTACCTCAGCGAGTACACCAGAACGAGCGCAGGAACGCTTGAAACGACGAAGAGCACTGTCAAGGGACTCATTTTCTTTAAGTCTGATTTCCGACACTTGTTATCCCTCCTTCCGTACGATAAACTCATGAAACCGAGAATTTCGATTTCAAACAAGGCATATATTACTCTAATTTTCGCCCCGCGTCAACGAAAAATACAAATTCGCCTCCTCATTCCGTGCGAAAAGCACTGTTCCCAGTGCTTCTCGATAAGAATTTGCATCCTTCGCACCCGGACCGGACCGCGCCTCACAAGCCCGCGCCCGCCCCGAATATCAGAGCTTCTCGATCGTCTCGGTCACGCGCAGGAGATCCTCACGGATCGAGATGTGCTGCGGGCACTGCTCCTCACAGGCACCACACTGCAGACAGTTACTCGGTTTCTCCTCATCCTTGAGCTGGCCCCACTCCCACTTCGCATGGCCCGCATTACCATACTTTCCGAACTCGTTCCAGATACGGAAAGATCTCGGGATATCGACCCCGCCCGGACAAGGCATGCAGTAGCGGCATCCCGTACACGGATTAAAGACCCGCGCATCCAGCGCCTCCTTGAGCCGGCCCATCCCCGCAAGCTCCGCCTCGGTCATCGGCACATACTCGGTAAATGTCTTCAGATTATCCTCCAGCTGATCCTCCGCGGACATCCCCGAAAGAATCACCTTCACATTCTCGAAAGAAGCAACGAAACGCAGCGCCCACGCGGCTTTACTCAGCCCCGGCCGAAGCGTATTCAGTTCATCGAGAAGATCGTCCGGATACATACAGAGCGAACCGCCGCGGATCGGTTCCATCACGATCACCGGGATCCCCAGCGACTCCGCCAGCTTCAGCCCCTTCGTCCCGGCCTGATTCTCGATATCCATGAAGTTGAACTGGATCTGGCAGGCATCCCACGGATACTTCCGGATCCATTCCTCGAAGACTTCATACTCATCGTGGAACGAGAAACCCACATTCTTGATCCGGCCCTGCTTCTTCAGGTCGAACATGAAATCGATCACGCCCGCCTTCTCCATCTCCTCGAAGCGGTCCTTCCCCATGGCATGCAGAAGATACAGATCCAGATACTCCTGTTGGAGCTTACCCAGCTGCTTCTCGAACATCTTCTCGGCATCCTCACGGCTCTTGATCTCCCACACCGGCAGCTTCGTCGTCAGGAAATACGAATCCCGCGGCAGCTTCTTCAGGACCTCGCCGACCACGATCTCCGACTCGCCACCGTGATACGGATAGGCCGTATCGAAATAATTCACACCCATCTCGTGCGCACGAAGAAGCATCGCCTCCGCCCGCGCCCGATCGATCTTGCCGTCCTCCGTCGTCGGGAAACGCATGCACCCGAAGCCCAGAAGCGACACGGGTTTATCAAATCCATTCATCGTTCTTGTAAACATAAGCGACCCTCCCCAAACACGTAATCATGCTATTCATCTACGATTATTGACCTACCAATATTTTACCGAATCCCGGCGCGGAATGATATCACTATTGTTCCGGAAATTTCTAAAGATTTGTCCCCAGCGCTTTCTCCGTCAAAAGCACTGTCCCCCAATCTTCCTACGTGCTTCTTCCGTTTCACGCGCGAAGCCCCGCTCCCCAGCGCCATTTGCCCACTTCGCCCGCTTATGTTACTATTAACGTGATTTCATGGTACTCGGGGGAGTTTCTAAATGGACATCGATGTTTCATCGCTGACTTTTCGTGATGCATCTAAAGAAGAGAAGAAGCGGATCTTCCGCCTTCTGAATCTGCGCGCGACGATCTGGCTCATCTGCGCCCTGATCGCCATTGCCGCCGTCTTCCTCATCCCCGGACGCGTGCGCCTGCTGACCGGCATCGGTCTCGGTCTTGCCGCCATCGTTCTTCTCTACATCGTCATCGAAGACATGCCCGCCTGGCACTGCAAGGTCTGTAACGGCATCGTCTCCAACAAACGCGAAGTCCACCCGGAACAAGACACCGGACTTTACTATAACGCGGTTACATTCACATCGGAGAAAGGCGAAGTCATGGACGCCATGCCCGTATTCTCCGACCGCACGCTCCATCTCCTCCAGGAAGGAAGCCGTGCAGTCATCGTCTGCTACAACAAACGCCAGCCCATCCTCCTCGCCGGCGAACAGCTCCAGGAGCACGAAGAATCCTAACCCCCGAACACGAAAAGAACAGCCCCAATATCAAGAAATACGAAAAAACAGCCGCAGCGCGATTCCGCAGGGCAACGCCCGAGGACCAGCGCCAGGCTGTTCTTTTCGTATTATACTTCTATGTATGCTCCCGCCTGGGCCTTCCACATCTCCGCGTACTTCCCGCCACGGGAAAGAAGGGACTCGTGCGTACCTTCCTCCACGATGCGGCCCTCTTCCAGCATGAAGATCCTGTCTGCAAGTCTCGTGGTCGACAGACGGTGCGAGATGAAGATAACGGTCTTATCCTTCGTCGCCTGAAGCATCGCATGGTTGAGCTGATACTCCGCGATCGGATCGAGGGCAGAAGACGGCTCGTCGAGGATCATGAGCGAAGCATTCTGGTAGAAGACACGAGAGATCGCGAGTTTCTGCTGCTCACCTCCGGAAAGATCGACACCCTGCTCCGAGAACTCGTGCGTCAGCGGCGTGTCGAGCTTCATCGGAAGCGAATCGACCTTACGCATCAGGCCACTGTCCACGAGCGCCTGCCGCACTCTTCCCTCGTCGACGCGCGCTCCCGCGCCATCCACATCGTCCAGCACCACATTCTCCTTCACGGTCCCCGCGAAGATCTCGAAATCCTGGAACACCGTACCGATCGAATCCCGGTAGGCCTCCACGTTATAGTTCCGCACATCCGTACCATCCGCCAGGATCCGGCCCGACGTCGTATCATAAAGACGCATCAGCAGCTTCACCAGCGTGGTCTTGCCCGCACCGTTATAGCCAACGAGCGCGATCTTCTCACCCGGCTCCACCGAGAAAGAAATATCCGACAGCACAGCAGGCAGATCCTTCTTATACGAGAAACCCACACCCTCGAGAACAAGTGCTTTTGCCGAAGAAGACGGCACCGCATCTCCTTCCGAGACGACCTTCGGCTCATAGGCCATGAAATCCCGGATCTTCTGGATATAAAGGCTCGCCTCACAGGCCTTCGGGTAGGACTCGGTAAAGACACGCATATTCCGCTTAAGCCCGGCGAACCAGTTAAAGAGCATGACCAGAGTCGACATCGAGATGGCGTGCATGATCGAGTAGCGGTAGACCAGATAGGCCGAATAGAAGGAATCCGTAAACATCCGGTGGAAGAGATGATCCTTCAGAAAAGCCACGCCAAACTTCTTCCTGGCAAGTGATTTCTCCGCCTCATACACTTCCTCGTTCGCCTTCTGGAAACGCTCCTCCAGCACATCCGTCACTTCCGGATCCAGACGGATCTCCTTCGCATAGTCCTTCAGATAGAAGACGCGCTTGACATATTCCCGCTTTCTCTCAAGCGGATAGCGGCGCATACGGATCTTGAAGGACAGCTTATTGTAGACCTTGTTAAGAAGGAAGGTCAGCACGAAGGAGATCAGCACGAACAGGATGGAGAGCTTGTCCTTCACGAGGAAGTATCCGCCCGTCAGGAAGAAGGCCGTCAGCGAGGCCAGCACATTCTTAATGAATTCCATCGTCTGGTCGATCTGTTTATCGACCTCGGAGATGGCCATGACCTGGCTTGTATAGAACTCCGGATCGTCATAGCACGACAGGTCCACGGAGCGCGCTTTCTCATAGAGCATCAGCTTGATCTTCTCTCGAACCTTCGGCCGCTCCTTCTCCTGCATATAGTCGCCGGCGATGACCGTGAACACCATGCCCAGCGTGATCGCCGCGGCGAATATAAGGATCGTCGCCCCCACGCGCCGGAAGGAATAGCCGAACTCCGCCGCCTCGAGGACGAATCCGATGAGGATCATGTGCTCGAAGAAGATGGACACCTGTCCGCGGATCGCATCCAGCGCCGGGAACAGCACGAACTTCGGGGAGGCTTTGAACATCATGCCCATGAAGTAGAAGTTGTTCTTAAAGACCTGCGATGCCGGCTGCTTGATTTTCTTTTCTTTTTCGTCAAAAGCACTGGTATTCTGACTCACAGGATCACCTCCTCTTCCTTCTCTACGGCCAGATAGTTCATAGCCTGGCGGATATACATTTTCGCGTATTTTCCGTGCGCGTCGATCAGCTCACGGTGAGACCCGCGCTCCACGATCGTGCCCTTCTCGAGCATGAAGACCTTGTCGCAGTTCTTGACCGATGACAGACGGTGCGAGATGAAGACCATGGTATGGGTGCGTCCCTCTTTCAGGATGTTCTTAAAGAGTTCATACTCCGCGATCGGGTCCAGTGCCGAAGACGGCTCGTCGAAGATCTTCACCGGCGATTCCTTGGCAAACGTTCTGGCTACGGCGAGTTTCTGGTGCTGGCCGCCGCTGAAGACGGCGCCCTCCTTATCAAACTCCTTCGTCATGACCGTATCCACGCCCTTGGGAAGCGACTCGACCTTCTCGAGTATGCCGGCTCTCCGGAGCGCACGGTGCACGATCTCGTCTTCGTTCTCGTAGTGGCGTCCCATCAGGACATTCTCCTTGACGCTCATGGCGAAGATCGCGAAATCCTGGAATGTGGTGGCGAACAGGCGCCGGTACGCACGAAGGTCATACTCTTTGATGTTGCGGCCGTTCAAGAGGATCTCTCCGGAAGTCGGATCGTAGAAACGAAGCAGCAGCTTGATGATGGTGGTCTTACCGGCACCGTTATGGCCCACCAGCGCGACGATATCTCCGTTATCGATCTTGAAAGAAAGATCCCGGATCGTCTCCTCATCCTTATACGAGAAGCATACGTTTCTAAACTCCAGGCTCTCAAATCCCTCCGGCATCACGCCGGTCTGATCCTGCGGGATCTGCTCCTCATACTCGAGGAACGTTCTGAGGTTATTGATGAAGACACCGTTTTTCATAAGTTCCATGATGTCTTCGAAGGCCGTGATCAGGATCCACGTCATGGCCACCATGAGGCTCGTCATGATCGTCAGCTGCGCCAGCGTAATCGTCTTACTGACAAGATTCCTGTAGCTGGCATAGAAGAGCACGCCCTCGAAGATGATCGTGAATGTAAATGTGATTCTCCAGAACGAAAGCGAGCAGTTGGCAAAAGCATACTTCACTGCGGCGCGGACGTTCTTCTCCGTCGCTTCCTTATACTGCTTCCGAAGAAGCGAGAAAACATTCGACAGACGCATTTCTTTCGCCCCGTCGGGAAGATACATCATACGACTTACGTAGTTATGCACCTTATTCCCCGGCACCTGCGCCTGATAACGCTTGTACTCATACTTTCTTTTATAGTTGCCGAAGATGAAGTTACCGATCAGGGGCGAGATGATAAAGAGCACCGCGTAATGGTCGATATCGTACATGAGATAGAAGACCACGCCCACCGCCGGGATCGATATGATAAGTCCCCAGAAATGCTTCACGATGGCATTGATCTTCTCCTCGGCGCCATCGATGGCCATGGTGTATTTATCGTAGAAATCCGGATCCTCATAGCACCGAAGCTCCACATTCTTCGCTTTTGCGAAGAGCTGCTTATAGATCCCACCGTAGAGCCTGACCGTCTCCAGAGGATAGATCACATTATCCGCATATTTGCTGTACAGTTCGATCAGAAAGAACACCGCCGTGGTGATCCCGATAAAGACCATGATCGAACGGAACGATGCATCACTGTCCAGCGCCTGCACGATCTTTCTTATGAAAACGCCATCGAAGAATACCCATTCGAAATACCCGAAGACCGTCGAGATGAAAGCCGCGATGACCATCAGGCGTGTATATCTGGCCGCCAGTTTCATGGCGAACACATTGTTACTGACCGTTTGCCGGAGTGACATCTTATCCGGCTTCTTACTACTCATTTCTTGTTCCCTGCTTAGTTAAGATTTTCCCCTCATTTAAGAAAGCATACCATACCCGGATATATCCTGAGAAGTTACTGCTGGTCTAATTTTGTCGCTCTGGTTTCCCTTATTCCTTCACGAAAAGAATCATACTGTGAAGCAGGTTTTCATTGTTACTTGCATACTGCATCACATAGTGATTCGCCTTAAGGAATTCCCGGATCCTCTTATCGTACCGGCCCCACGCCACCACGATCACCTTCGGGAGTTCCTTCCCCAGATCCTCTATATATTCCTCCATGATCGTTTCCGTAATTTCACTTCTCTGATTTTCTTTTCTGTTCTCATACACCAGAGGAAGCCCCTCGACAGCCGGCATCCAATTGGGCACGATAACGGCACTGATCAGATACAGCGAGACCACTACGAGCAGCGCACACTTCGGGCCTTCTTCCTTTATCTTCTCGATATCGGAGAAAACAAGGCCGATCGGATAGACCACCGCAGGGATCAGGATCATTCCGTAATGGCCATAGGCCTTGCCGCTCATCACCAGTAGCCAGATCACGATCGGAAAGATCACGGTCGCCACACCGTTCATGTCGAACTCAACGGTAGCCATTATAAAGTTATTCCAGGGAAAAATCCACTAACCGTCCGAGCCCTTCTCTGCGGGCGTCGTTTTGCCCTCACTTCCCGAGCCCTTCTCCGCGGGCATACGTTTCGTTCTAAGTATCTGTCCGATCACGAAACCGAGCCCCAGAAGCGCGATGGTCCCGTAGAAGATCGGATACAGCGTCGTGATCACGTATTTCGGATAATGGAGCGCCCGATACGGAAGAACGATCCATCTTCCCATGGCAAAAGCACTGGCGAACGTGGCTGCCTGCACGCCCGGAAGGGGCCGCACCGCCTGAACCGGCGGATCATCCAGATCCGTGCCGCCGCTTTCGTTCAGGGATTCCTCAGAGGCGCCCCCGCCCACTCGGATCCACTTCTTCTCCCGAAGAAAATACCCGGTCAGGAGTGCCAGCACCAGCGCGAGGACTGCACTTATGATTTCATAGAGCTGCGTCGGGTGCACGATATGCTTCGCGGCCGGGATCATGTGAAACGGGTCAAGATACTGCTTCTCCCCTCTCGAGAAATCGATTCCCCAGGGCATCTTCGTATCTTTCCCGCCGCAGCATCCGTTCAGGAAACACCCGACCTTCAGGATCACAATCCCGCAGGCAGAAGGAAGAACGAACGCATCCAGCACCTCAAGGGTCCGCAGTTTCCCGATCCGGCAGAATATCACGATCGCCAGAAGCCCTAACGCCAGGCCGCCCATGAGAGATAGGTTCTTATAGGACATCGTCCACGGGCGGAATCCTTCTCCATATCCTTTGGGATTGATAAGCACATTGAGAAGCCGCGCCCCGACGATCGCGAAGACCACAGAAAGAAGCGGAAGGGCTACGCACCAGATCGCGGGGACCTTCTTACGAAGCGTGCACGCCGCCAGCAGGAACCCCAGGATTCCTGCCATAGCGGCGCACACATAATAACTTGCTGCAACATGTCCGAAGAGATGAAGAAAGGGATACATATCAGCCTTCCTTATCCTTTGAAACCTCGAGATCGAGAGTAATGACTATAACCTCCATTCCTGCCTGTGCGATTATTTCATGCATCTCTATGGAGGGACTCTGAAGAATGTAGAGTTCATCACTTTCGGATGCCGCGATCAATCCATTGATCACATTGATCTCGCCCTGCTCCTCGCCTTCACCGCCAACGATCGGACCACCGTAGGGACCCTTGATCGTGAAGATACCATCCGCATACTCACATTCCAAAGGGATGTCCGTGATCGAGCCGTCCTCACTATTGAAGCGCAGTGTCACGACACAATTGCCACTTGCCGGATCATCAGAGGAGACCTCCACTTCATTGAGAGCCGTAGTATTCTCTTTGATCGACTCGTTCAAAATCGCGTCACATTCCGGCTTCGTGATTTCAGAGAGCGCCTGGCCGTCGATTGTGAACGGATCGTCATCGTCACTGTGCTGGGCTTCGAGCTGAGCTTTGTACCATGTAAATCCTTCGTCTGTAAACTCTATATGTGTCAAATTGCACGTACCATGGTAGATCCCTATAAGTTCCTCGAGCGGTATGCCTTCGTACTTCAGCTCGACATTCAGATTCAGCATGGAGAACGGCACCTTCAGAAGAGGTTTCGTCTCCGGTTTTGTCAGATCGGCATTGGGCGCATAGATCTGCACCTCATTCGGTTCTCCGGCCAGGATGTATCCGATCCATGTCATATCCACTTTCGCACATCCCTTATCGTCGAGGATGACCGTCCATTCTTCTTTATTCTCCTCGGAATACAGTGGTGAGAATACCGCCTGACATCCACCGAATCTCGGCTTCTTGTCCTTGTCGACGACTTCCTTGATATTCACGGTATAGGTCTCATTGAAATACTTGATCAGCTTATTGAGTTCTTTCATCGCCGCCTGTCTTGCTTCACGCTGCAGCTGCAGCTGGACGGCAGCAAATACGCCCTGAAGTTCGTCAAGAAGTTCGCCCTTATATTCAGCGGAGATCTCCTCCTGCATCTTCTTATCCGCCTGGAGTGAACCCATCAGGCCTACATCGTCATAGACCTCATAGCGGATGGAGGAATTCATGGTCCAGAACTCATTACAATAGTCATCGATCTTCTTCATGATCTCATTATTCGCATCAAAATCTTTGCTCGTCGGCGGCTGTGTCGCGATATCATAGATGATTTTTCTCCACTCCGCGCGGGACAGATGCCTGTGATCATTATACTTATCGTTCGAGTTCATGTAGTAGCGATACGCTTTCATCTCGTCTTCTTTGACCGATCCACGTACAAAAGAGGCCACCTCGGACACTGTCAGATCCACCAGCCACGCAGCCGCCGCGATCCCACCGAGCCAGGAGCTTCCGGATGCGGCCACGAGAAGATACGCCGCATCTTTATAAATCTGGAGGATATCATCAGAAGTCTTATCATCCTTCGTGACGCTCATCATGAACGTCACGACCGAGATGTAAAGACCGGCCTTGCCCATGCATTCGATGATCTTCGAAGATTTCGGCATATGTTCGAAGGCCTGATCGCCGCCGGCCAGAGTCACCAGGTTCGTTACAATATTACCGACATAAGTGGAAGAATCGCCGGTCTTACTGACAAAATCTTTAAATGCTTCCTCAACATACGGTGCTACCACAGCACGACAGTCTTCATCCGGAAATTCATAATAGATGAATTCTTCCATGGCCTTCTTCGCATCTTCGAAGTCGACTTTGTCCAGTACATCAGAGACCTTGATGATCTGAGCCAATCGTTTTCCTTCATCTTTGAACTCATAGCATCTGTATTTGGAGAAATGGTCTGTGTAGATCACGACCTCTTTAGACGCCGTATCGACCTCGTAATCGACAGGTACCCATTCCCCTTCGGTCTCATCGAAATACATGGCCCCGACACACTGCGCAGGATCTTCTCCTGCGGGAATATTCGCTTCGTTATAAGGAAGACGCAGTTCGACATACCCGCCGAGCTCGTGAATGTCTCCCAGCGTGATCTCATACTCCGTGTAGGTGGCTCCGATTGCATCGTCAGTGACCTCCTCCATCTGCGTCACTTCCATCTCGGTATCTTTCGGGATATCGATATCATCTTCGATCTTGACTTTCACACCCATATCGGTCGTGACTTCGATCGGCTCTGCCGGTTCCAGCGCCGGCTGCGCCACCACCTCGTCGATACTGGACTCTACAGAAGGATCCAGCGTCGCCTCCGTCTCATCCTCATCGCCGTCATCGTCGTCATCTCCCGAAACGGAGACTTTCTCTGTTTTCTTCGTTTTCTTCTTGCCCGTATCCGAATCCTTGTCCGAGTTCTTCGAGCAGGCCGCGATGCCACCGATCATGGCAATGATCAGGAGCATTGATGTTAATCTTTTTAATAATTTCATGTCCACTCACCCCTCTTTTTTCTTACCTGCCCCCATCTTCCTTCCTCTTCACTGTTCTTTCCTTAACACTCGTCCGCTCTTAGCAAAACCCGTCCATTCTTAGAAAGAAGAAAGGGGAGAGGACCTCTTTCGGAGATCCCCTCCCCCCGGGTGTTCATGCGCAAGAACGGCAATTAGAACAAGGAATTCATAGCTTGGAAGGAGTTAATAGGTAGGCTCTATCAGACCATACTGGCCGTCTTTGCGCTTATAAACCACACAGACTGTTCCGGTTTGTGCATCGAGATATACCAGAAAGCTGTGACCAAGCATTTCCATCTGCAGAATCGCTTCTTCGGATTCCATCGGAACCAGTTCGAAGGATTTGCGCTTAATGATCTTCGGTTCATTATCTTCTTCTTCGTAATCCTCTTCGACGATATCGCTGAGATACTCGTTAAGGATCGGATACTCTTTCTTCTGACGCTGGATCCTGGTCTTCTGTTTCCGGATCTGGGACTCCAGCTTATCCACCGTGCGGTCCACCGCATTCAGGATGTCATCGTCTTTCGCCTCCGCTCTGAAAATATGGTTCTGCAGCTTCAGCGTGATCTCTACTTTTTTCATTTCCTTCTCGGGGTGGATCTTGATATTGAACGAACCCTCTTCCCCGAAATACCTGTCAAACTTAGAAAGTTTCCCGGCGATTTTTTCCTCCAGACGCTTGCCGATCTTGATACCGTTTCCCTGTGTCGTGATCTTCATATAATCACATCCTTCCGATTGTTCGATTTCGTGGACCCTTGTTCTGTCCACGTCTTTATTATATCGGACTAAGGTTCACAGAATGGTAACATACGTGTCGAAGTGATTTCGCAATCTATGCTATAATAAAAATGTTGGGGCTCGGAATGATTTCTCATTCCGGGCCCCGTTTTTCTTTCTTTATTTCTTTGGCAAAAGCACTGTCTTTTCTATCCGCGATCGTTTCCGTTCGCGTGCGTTCTTCCGTATTAATCTGAAACGCTGTAGGATGTTTCTTCCTCGCCGGATGCGGTTTCTTCCGCAGATTCCTCTTCAGAAGCTTCCGTTTCTCCTCTAAGCTCCACCTCTTCGTTCTCCACCGGGATGTCTCCGTTTCCTTCGGTCACGGCCTCGCCGCCCTCGGTCACCTTCTCGGTATTTTCAGCGGGCACCTTCTCCACCGTCGGAACGACGATGCCCATCTCCGCCGGATCGACGTGTGTTACGACCGACACATCGTTACTCTCCGGAAATTTCTCTCCGCAGGCCGAGCAGTATGCATGCTCGAGGAGGTTTTCTTTCTTGCAGTTCTTGCACTCCTTGTACCCACGCTCATAGAGGATACGCAGACGGCATTCCTCGATCTCCAGATAGAGATTGGAGATGCTCTCACAGCGGGTATTGATATCGCGGGACACATCCGCATTCATATCCCGGTACTGCTTGTAGTAAAGCTTGCCGATCTCGTCGTAGTAGACACCGATCATGCGGTTCTTATCGTCGATCGATTTCTGCAGCTGAGAAATCTGACTCTTCTTCGGATCAAATAATGCCATTTTACTTCCTCCATATCCGACATCTCCCGTGTCAGACGGTGCTTCTTCTTTCTTCCTGCCGCTTCACGGTCACCTGTGCATCGGACGCCATTTATTATATAACGGATCGGACTGTTTTCTCAAGTTCCTTCTTCACTTCGGAAAGACCCCTTACGGATTTTCAGGTTCTTCCTCCGGTTCCGCTTCGGGCTTGTCCCGCATGATCCCCACGACACGCTTGATCGGGATCCCCTGTTCGGCATATTTCGTCTCGAACTCCGTCCGGATATTCTCTTCGTCCCATTCACTGTGGTGCAGATCGCGCGTCACACAGGTCGTCTCCCATCCGGACGCCTCCATCTCCTCCAGGGTAAAATCGAAGAGCGGATCGTTATCGGTCTTCATGTGGATCTGCCCGCCCTCTACCATGACCTGCCGGTACATATCGAGGAAAGCCCGGTACGTCAGTCTTCTCTTCGGCTTGTTCTGCCGTGTCCACGGATCGCAGAAGTTAATGAAGATCCGGTCCACCTCGCCGGGTCCGAAATACAGAAGAAGCCCCTGGGCATCGCCACGGATGAAGAACAGGTTCCGCAGATCCGCATTCTTCGCGCGCTCCATCGCCAGAAGACAGCAGGACGGTTCACGCTCGATGGCCACATAGCACACGTCCGGATTTCTTCTTGCCATATTCTCCGAGAAAAGCCCTTTTCCACAGCCGATCTCGACATAGAGCGGACAGTCCTCCGGCATATGGCAGACCTGCCTCCACTTCCCTTTATTGGCGGAAGGGTCGTCGAAATAGTGGTCGGCGCACGCTTCGGTCCGCGGGATGAGGTTCTTCTTCTTACGCATTCTGGCCATGGGCTCTCTCCTTCATGTATCCGGGAACAAGAATTACGGCCCGATGTTTCCCGGGCCGCCGGTTTCTCCCGGCACCCCGCTATTGTACCCGAATTTCCGTCCTTTGTTAACACTTTCGTCATTCTGCCATGTGGCTTCTGCTTTGCAAATTCGTAAAAACTCACTATACTGTGCTAGGAGACAAGTAAGGAGTGAGGTTCTATGAAGCCCGTAAGTGCATCGATAACTTTCCAGCAGAACGGTGTCAGCCGCACGCTGGATCTTCTGTCCGAGGAAGGAAATGACATTCTTTCCTTCGAGGCGTCCTGTGAAGAGGACCGCTTCCGCATCCTCCTTACACCGAACAAGGCCATCCAGATCTCAGAACTGATCGTCACGTATCCTTACGAATTCGACAAGAAGGACTATATCTTCATGAACGGATACCAGTCCTGGACCGTCTGTAAGGAATACAGCATCGACACGACGAATGTGGCCGTCGAGCAGATGGCGAAGATCATCCGCCATAAGAAGACCGACCGCTCCGGCGACCGCGAATTCACGACCTATCCGAAGCAGAACCGATGGCTTCACGGCGTCAGCTACGGCTATATCCGTAAAGAGGAACTGTTCCTGTTCTTCGGTTCTCTTAACGAAGAGCAGGGGTTCACCTTCTTCGACATCGACACCGACAAGGGAAGCCTCACGGTCCGTAAAGACCTCAGCAGGAAATACTTCGACAGTGCTTTTAGCGCATTAGACATATGGTTCCGGGAAGGAACGGAGGACGAAGTCTTCGACGGATATTTCGAGAAGCTCGGTATCGCGCCCAGGCAGGCCCGGCCCGTCACCGGCTATACCACCTGGTACCGCCACCAGAGCGACATCACGGAGAAGAAGATCCTTCGCGATATCGCCGATGTCAGCGAGGCAGCCGCGAAGTATCCGTGCCGGATCTTCTGTCTGGACGAGGGCTATGAGAATGCCATCGGCGACTGGCTCACTCCGAAGAAGAACGCTTTCCCGCACGGCATCTATCCGGTCTCGAAGAAGATCTTAAGTTCCGGCATGCAGGCAGGCGTCTGGATCGCGCCTTTCATCTGTGACAAACACTCCCGGGTCTATAAGAACCACAGCGAGTGGCTCCTTCGTGACGATTCCGGCAAACCCGTTCCGGCATGCACCTCCTGGCACGACTGCTACTGCCTCGATTCCGCGAACCCCGCATTCCGCAGGCATCTGAAGAATGTCCTTCTGACGATGCGCGATGACTGGGGCGTCTCGGTCTTCAAATTCGATTTCCTCTATGCGGCCTGCATGCTGCCCTCCACCACCCAGACCCGGGCGGAGAGGATGTACGATGCGATCCGTTTCCTGAAGGAATGTGTCGGGGACTGCATCACCATCGGCTGCGGCGTTCCCCTCATGGCCGCCGCCGGAAACATGGACTACTGCCAGGTCAGCTGCGACCTGTCCGCCGAGTGGTTCCCGCCGCTGGCCCAGGCTTCCCGCGAGCAGAACTCCACCTACCGCGCACTGGTCGACCTGATCCGTCACCGCCAGCTCGCCGGACGTGCTTTCGCCCTGTTTACGAATGTGCTGCCCATCAACAACCCGCACTTCCTGTTCTCGAAGGAGCGCCGTTTCCTTCTGGGCCGTGCTATGGGTCTTTGCCAGGGCATGATCCTCACCTCCGACGATCTGACCACCTATAACGCCGAGGACACTGTCGTCTGGAACACGATCCACGCCCTTCGGCAGGCCACGGTCAAGTCCGTCTATACGAAGGACAGAGAGCTCATCGTCGAGTACGAACTGTATCTGCAGCCCCAGAAATTAAAGATCCCGCTTCTGGAGTGATCCTCCCGACAAAAATGTAAGGATACTTTGGCATTTCTATTGCTTTTTTAACTTTTTAGTGCAAGAATAATATTAGTTATGTTTAGCATTGATTAAACATCAGCATATAGCATATCAATAACTAGGAGGATTGTGTTATGTCTATTTTCTGTCCCAAGTGCGGTACTCAGCTTCCTGATGGTGCCGTTGCATGTTCCAACTGTGGTGCTCAGCTCGGTGCTGCCCCGGTTCAGCCGCAGCCTCAGCCGGCCGCTCCCGTTTACCAGGCTCCGGTAGCTCCTGCAGCTCCGCGTCAGGCTAACGGCACAAGAGCTCTCTGCATGCTCTCTTACCTCGGTATCTTCTCTCTGTACGCTCTCGTACTCAACAAGGAAGATCCGGATATCCGTTTCCATGTAAACCAGGCTCTCTGCCTCGAAGTATTCGTACTGATCGCTTCTCTGTGCAACATCGTACCGATCCTTGGCCAGATCGCTTTCTTCGTAGCTCTGGTTATGTACATCGTATTCACGATCATGGGTATCCTGAATGCGAAGAACGGTGTTCAGAAGGAACTGCCAATCGTTGGTAAGTACAGAATCTTCTGATTTAGACCAATCTGATAGGATATCACGAGGACTGCCTTTTCGAAGGCAGTCCTTTTTCTTTAGCAAAAGCACTGTTGACAAAACCATTTGAAATCGGTATCATATCAAGGCACGTGAGAAAATAGTCTCACGGATCGATCAGTCATGGAGAAGTCGCGTAGCCTGGTCGAGCGCGCACGACTGGAAATCGTGTAAACCCCAAAAGGGTTTCGAGGGTTCGAATCCCTCCTTCTCCGCCAAATCTCATGAAGTTACCCCCATTTTTTGTACAGCGATGTACAATGAATGGGGGTACTTTTATGCGAATAACAAGAGATCCGTTCTATTGAGAAGGCTGACACGTCAGCCGAAATCGATCTCCTTTCTGACT
>JAEEGL015918689.1_pt1 | contig 16737 bp, 20 predicted proteins | sample 9134231 | NCBI WGS metagenome assembly JAEEGL01 (sample SAMN16246548, study PRJNA631951) | gut metagenome | biome: gut microbiome; feature: rumen; material: fiber-attached | host: Bos | place: Iran: Karaj | collected 2018-10 | reverse complement strand
GAGAAATATAATAAAATCTTTAGAAAATAATGATTTAGTTTTATTGAGTAATAATTTATATAATAGTTTTGAAGAAGTAGTTGACGAAGGTATATTAGATATTAAAAAAGAACTAATTGAAACTGGTGCTATTAATAGTTTGTTAACTGGCTCTGGATCATGTGTATTTGGTATATTTGTAAATGAAAAAGATGCCTTAAAATGCTTTGAGAAACTAAAGAATAAATATGAAACTTATATATGTAAAAGCATTAATAATGATAGTTAAATTTTAAAAATAATAGGATTTATGGTAGAATATTCCCCTGTAAAGAGGGGGATTTTTTATGGCATCAATACATAGTTTTGCTACTTTTGATTTAATGAAAGTTTTTATTTCCCTTAATGGTAATCTAATGAGAAAAGTAGGGGAAGGATCAGAAGGAAGCTGTTATCTTAGTAGCGATGGTTTTGTTTATAAATTATATGATGGTCCGTGTGAGAATCATATTAATCCGGAAAATGTTATTACCAAGGATGAGATAGATTTAGAATCTTTTAATTTTCCAAGAGAGGTTTATATTGTTAATGGAGAAGTAAGAGGACATAAATCAGATTTCTTTCCTCATAATAGATTTGGTTTTGATACTATTGAGTATTTTGAATTAGATTATGAAGCGTTAGCAAAAGCATATGATGTTTTTTTGCAAGATGTTCATAAATTAACTGAAAAAGGTATATACTTGTTTGAACTATGTTATAACTTAATGTTTGATGGAATTAGATTGGTTGCTTGTGATACTTGTGATTATAGAAAACTTTCTAATTTTGATTTTGAAGAATTATTTAAAAAGAATGTTGAAATCGTCGATTATGCAATAGATCAAGAATTAGTTTTGAAGGCCCAAACTGAAGAAATAGAATATAGGTCGGGAGATTTTAAAAAATATTATAATCAAAGGCAAAATAGAAAGTAAGGAGGTATATTATGGAAATTAGATATCAAAAGTTTGGTATTGAAATTACTAGGAAATGTAATGAAGTATGTGCTCACTGTTTGAGAGGGCCTGCTGAAAATATAGATATTAATAATTCAATTATTGATGCTTTTTTAGATAATAATATAACTCTTATTGAAGAATTGTTAATAACTGGTGGAGAACCTACAATGAATGGTGAAGGTTTAGAATATTTTGTAGATGGATTGATAAAAAGAAATATAACAATAGGTACATATAAAGTTATAGTCAATGGTACTAATTGGAGTGAATCATTTGGTAGAGCTATTAGAAAACTTGATGCATATACAAGAGAAAAGGGATGGAAAGATACTTATTTACCTTTAATTCCTAATATTGGCTATATATTGATTTCACAAGATAAGTTTCATATGGAGGCAAAAGAAGAAGTTGTAGAAAAATTAAGAGAGTTACCTTGTCCAGTTTATATCAATGAAAGAAGTGGAAAAATACTTCCATATGGTAGAGCAGATGATAATAATTTATCTGTTATGAATCAAGATATTACACCACTTATTGATTATAGTGATTCATATATAATCATGAAATATGGTAAACCTGGTGTTGAATTTAAAAAACAATGTTTGTGTGCGAATGGAAATGTTGTTTCAGATTATAATTATCCATTTGAAATAATGGATGCTTGTAGAATAGGAAATGTGTTAGATGACAATATTATTAATATGTATGATATTAAAGAAAAAGTTAACGTGATTAGTTAACTTTTTTATGTTATAATCACTAAAGTAGTGGGTGTTATTTATGGATAAAAAAGAAATAATTAGAATGATTAAATTTACTTTATTTTCAATATCAGCAGGAGTTATAGAATTTGTTTCATTTACTTTGTTAACCAAACTAACTGATTTTAGTTATTGGGTTTGTTATTTAACGGCATTAATACTATCTGTAATATGGAATTTTACTTTAAATAGGGAATTTACATTTAAATCTGCTAACAATGTTCCTGTTGCAATGTTTAAAGTCTTTTTATTCTATTTAGTATTTACTCCAGTATCAACGATTGTTGGAAACTATTTAGTTGAAGATTTATCATGGAATGAATTTTTGGTTACGTTAATAAATATGTTATTTAATTTTGTATTAGAATATTTATATGATAAGTATTTTGTATTTAGAAATAGTATAGATAGCAAAATAAAAAAAGGCGTTTAGCCTTTTTTATATTGTTCTTTCATTTCTTTGTAACATAAATGATATTCTTTTTTTATAATTATCTTCTATTAAACTATATAATGTTTGAGCTTCAATATTACCTAATTTTCTTTCATTTATAAAGTAATCAATTAGATCTTCATATTCAAGTGTTTCAAACAATTGCCTCAATTCATCTTTATTATCTTCGTAATAACTAGCTAGTTGAAATAAAACGGCTTTAGTATTATCTAGTTTTTTGTTTAAAGATATATTCATATTTAGTGGTATTTCGGTTTCACCTTTAGATGGATGAGATTTTAAATAGGCGATGTAGTATTCATATACACTTGTTTCACTTCTAAGCATATCAATGAAATATTTATTAGTAGATGCATTTAAATTGAGTTCGTTTAAAATGGATTGAGCAATACTCGGTGCTTTCACTGTTACGAATCCACCAATTAATGTACCTAATCCCAAACTTAAATCAGTAAGTTCTCCATATATTTCTGGACTAACATGAGCATTATATGCTAAAAAACCCATTGTTCCAGTTAGTAAAGCGCTTCCTAACATAGAAACGTTCTTGATTAATTCTTGAGATTTATATTGTTTTAAACAATTGTCTAATTCTTTTTTTAGTTTTGCTAAATCAGATTCTAAGTCTTCAATTACAATTTTTTCTACTATTTCTTCTAAGCTCTCATTGTTGTATGGTTTCTTGGTTTGTCCATTAGCGTCATATAAGGTATATTCATTTTCTTTTTTTCTTGCGATGAATGGATAGCCGATTATTGTATTGTGTTTTTCCATACTATCACCTATATTCATTATAACATAAATATTAAAATGATATGTTATAATTATTCTTGTTAGGAGTCTTATTTATGAAAAGAGTTTTATTATTTACACACGGAAATGATATTGATGGAATGGGAAGTGTAATACTTTCAAAACTTGTTTATCAAAAAGTTGATATAATATATTCTTCAAATGTTTTAGAATTAAATACTAAAATAGTTGATAATTATAATAAACTATATGATTATGACTTGATTTATATAACTGATTTATCTCCTAAAAAAGAAATAATGAATAAGATAACTCATGATATAAAGTTAGAAAACAAAGTGCTTTTGTTTGATCATCATGAAACAGCATTACATGATAAATTAAATGAATTAGATAACGTATATATTGAGATAGAAAACGATAAAGGAAAGACGTGTGCTACACAAATATTTTATAATTATTTAGTTGATAATAAGTTGTTAAAAGACAGTGAAGCATATAATTGGTTTGTTGAAAAGGTAAGAAGAGAAGATACATGGGAATGGAAAAAATATAATGATCAGGAAGCTCATGATTTATCAATATTATTCAATATAGTTGGTAAAGATAGATATAATGATATTTTTATAGATAAACTATCTAATAATAAAATGGAGTTATCTATAGAAGAAAAGGATTTAATATCAGAAAAGAAAAAGTTAACACTTGATAATGTTTTAAAATATTTGAGTAAGATGAAAATAGTAGATATTGATAATTATAAAGTTGGGATTTGTTATATTGCATATGAATATCGAAACGAAGTTGGAGATTATTTGAAAGAGAATAATAAAGATGATTTAGATGTTGTTGCTATGATAGCTTTGGATAATTATCAAATATCATTGAGGAGTATTAAAGATAATGACAGTGCAAGAGTGATTGCTGAAAAATATAATGGCGGGGGACATGATAGAGCAGCAATGATTCCATTAACGGAAGAGTTGTCAGATAGAATAATAAATGCGATATTCAAATTAAAACAATAATACTTGGGTATTATTGTTTTTTTGTTTGATCATCTGTCTTGTCTGGTTCAAAAGATAGTCTTCCTTTTTTTGTCCAATAACCAAATCTTGCTTTAATTGTAAATGGTGTTAGTGGTACAAAATCTAGAAATGCGGTATCTTTTGCTTTAGCACCTTCTGCCAATGATACAGTTATATGAGGTGGTTTTAAATTACCATTTTCATCAACATTAATATAATATGGTAATAATTCATCTGGTAGTTCTACTTGAAAACCACTATTTTTTCCATCGTTTCCATATCCTATTACTTTTAATTCGTAAACTCTGCCAACAATTTCATCAAATGTTTCTTCAACAGATGGTTTATATTTGAATGTTATATGTATTTCATCGTTTTGAAAACCTAAATTAACAGGTTCTATTGCTTTAACTAATTGTACTGATTCTTTATCTAAGAATAATCCTTCGTATCTTACCATGTTATCACCCTATATAAATAATAACATATTTTTGTTATAATTAGTATGTGAATGTAGGAGATTTATATGAAAAAAGTAAATATTAAAGATGTAATACTAGATGATGAAGAAATAGATTTAATGGACGAAATTCCAGAAGCTATCGATTGGTTAGTCGGCAATTTATTAAGTGAAGGTTATCAAGCTGATTTTACATTGAATGGATTAAAAGAAATAGATAGATTTATGGAAGAACAAAAAGAAGGAATAATAGCTATTAATCCAGGTAGTATTTTATTTGCTATTGCTGCTTATGTAGGACAGACAGCAATTATGGTCTATGGTGGCGAATGGGTTGTTGATAATGATGATCCAGATAATATAGAAGTTCATTTAAAAAATGATATTAAAATATGGCCAGGTCAAAAAGTTATGAAAAAATATTTAAATGATAAAGAAAACATATATACTTATATTTCATCTCTTAAAAATATTGAAGAAAAATGATATAATAACAAAAGAATAGGAAGATTAATATGAATAAAATAGTGTTAGTTGGTTGTGGTAATGTAGGTATGGCTTATGCATATGCCTTGGTAAATCAAAAAGATTATGTTGATGAATTGGTTTTAATAGATGTTAATACTGAAAAATGCGAAGGAGAAGCAATGGATTTAAATCATTGTTTAGCTTATAGTCCTTCAAGTATTAAAGTTAGAGTTGGTACATATGAAGATTGTCGTGATGCTAAAATAGTAGTTATTGCAGCTGGTGCAAGTCAAGCTCCAGGAGAGACAAGAATGGATTTGATATTTAAAAATAGCAAGATATTTGATTCAATAATTACTAGTGTTATGGAAAATAAATTTGATGGAATATTTTTAGTAGCAACTAATCCATTGGATGTTATGACATATATTACTTTAAAATATAGTAAACTTCCTCATAATAAGGTAATTGGTTCAGGAACCACTTTAGATACAGCAAGATTAAGATATCTATTAAGCGAAAGATTAAATGTATGTCCTAAAAATATTGAAGCATATGTAATCGGTGAACATGGAGATTCGGAGTTTATTCCATGGAGTAATGCTAATATTGCTTTAAGAAAGATTAGTTCATTTATTAAACCAGATGAATTAAATAAAATAGAAGATGAAGTAAGAAATTCTGCTTACGAAATAATAAATAAAAAAGGTGCTACATATTATGGTATTGGTATGTGTTTAGTTAGAATAACTAATGCTATCCTTGAAGATAAAAAAATAATCTTACCAGTATCTAGTTGGGACAAGAAAAATAATATATGTATTTCTACTCCAGCTATTGTAGGTAAAGATGGAGTTAATGAAAAAATCTATATACCATTAAATGAAGAAGAAAAGAGCAAATTAAATAATTCAATAAATGTTATTAAAGAAGCGATAGCTAAAATAGAAGAATAATGTTATTATAATGATGTGATTTTTATGAAAAAAGTTTTAATAAAAATGATTGAATTATATCAAGCGATGCCTTTGCATACTCATTCGATGTGTAGGTTTCAACCAACATGTTCTGAATATACAAAGATAGCTATTCAGGAGTATGGTAGTTTTAAGGGTGTTGGAATGGGCTTTAGAAGAATACTAAGGTGTCATCCTTTTGGAAAATATGGATATGATCCAGTACCTAAGAATAAGTAATAGATATCTATTACTTTTTTTATGTTATAATTATGATAGGTGATATAGATGAATAAGAGTAAATTATTAGATAATCTTACTTATATTATTGGTCTTGTAACAATAGTATTAATAGTCGTTTTAAGTAAACATATTATGAATTCATTAATAGTAGGTGGAATTGGAGCTGCTTTATATGGGGTAGCAAGTATTATGAAAAAAGAAAGAACTGGTTTTTTAATACTTAGTTTAGGAATTGGAACAACAATATCTACTTTATTGTATAGATTTGATGTATTTGATAAGTTTGAAGCAATTCAATTTATGATAGGTCTTACAGTGTTTGTATTAATGGCATTATCGGGAATATTTTTGATTGTAAAACAGATGGATATTAAAAAAAGGTATGATTTAATTGTTGAAGCTACTGTTATTGATTTAGAAGCTAATCCTAATACAAAGAAAGAATACTATAAGCCATTATATCAATATGAAGTTGATGGTCTTAGTTATGAAGTAGCTTATCCAACGTTTATTAATAAACATATTCCAAGTATTGGATCAAAAGTAAAATTAATGATTGAATCAAAAGATCCAATGAGTGTTTATTTCGAAGAAAGTTTAAATTCAAAGATTTATAATATAGCAACAATTATCTTTCTTTTAATAGTTTCATTAATAGTTTTAGTGGATGTGTTTAAGTAGGTAAGATATGGAAGAAGTAGTAGATTTAGTTACTAAAGTTGATGAAATATTCAAACAAGTTATTAATGGTAAAAAAGATGTTTTTAATGATATAGATGAAGTATTAATTGCTTCACTTAAAATAGAAGATATGGAAGATGAAGTTGCAAAATTGGGTTTGTGTACAATTAGTACAAAGCTAGATTTAATTAATAAGTTGTTAGAGATAGATTATAGTAGAAGCTCTTCTTTAGAAGTAATGAGAGAAGATTTTGAAAAATTAGAATTAGAAAAATTTAATATTGAAAGTAAATATGTCATGGGAATTTTGTCTTTAGATGAAATAGAATCATTTAAAATAAACTTATTTGGATTTAAAGATAGATTGTATGCTATACCAATAAATGATAACAACTTATTAGAAATTGCTAAATTTAAAAGCAAGATACAGCACTTTGATACGGACATATTGGAGGATGAAGACATTTTAAGGCAAGCATATCAAAATTCTAATTAGTTATATTGAAAAGTTATAGCAGTATAATTTTTCTTTTTTTTTGAATGTATCGTGATATAATTGAGTCGTTCCCCTTTTAGAAGGTAGTGGAAATTTTATGAAAGGAAAATATTTAGTAGTAGCCATTGCTTTAATATTACTTGGCGTTATAAATGTTAAAGCATTAGAATTTGGTGACTGCAAAGTATTAGCTTCATTTAAATTAAACTCAAGTTTAGATGAGGAAAAGTATATTTGTGTAGGTAAGAGTTTTGGAAATAATAATGATGCAATATATTATTCTGGTGAGGGATCAACAATTTCACTAAATAATATAGAAGCATATTATTTAAGAACTTATGATAACGAAATCACTTTTAACATTTCCAATTCAAATAATATCTCTTTGTTTCATATTGGCAGTGGAACTATAGGGATAGAAGGTAGTGGGGCATTTAAATTCAAAGAAAATTCTTATGTTAAAAAGGTTGTAAACGGGGAGGCTGTTTATCAGTATGTTTATAATCAAAAAACAATTACCAGTAATGGTAAAATCTTTGAGGGAACAATAGAAGAATTTACTAATGAATATGAACTATTACAAGAGTCTAATAATTTACCTAAAGAATATACTATAGATGATTATGAACTTGTTCAAGCTTTGGATTATACTAAGATGACTTCAGAAGTGATAACTGATTCTTGGATTAAACAAAATATTAAGACAAGTCTTAAGACATCTATCGAAAACGGTTATGGTGTAGTAAAATATGTCAAGCCGGTAGAAACTAAAAATGGAACAACAAAAGAAAACACAAAAAGTACTTTAAAAACAGATAATGTTGTTTTAATATCTGATGGAAAAGTAGATAATAATTATGAATTAAAAGAAAAAGATTTAACAACAGAGAAAGTTGCTACAAAGGTATCAAAGCAAATTAGTGATGAAAATGATTTAGTTAGTTTCTATGACGTTAGCGTTTATAATAATGGAAAAGAAGTTCCAATGAAGAATGGAAAGTTCACTATAAAGATTAAATTAGATGCTAATGTTGATGAGTACGAAAACTATAAAGTAATATACGTTGATGATGAAGGTAAAATACAAGAGTATTTAAATGGACGTATAGAAGGTGACTACATAGTTTTCGAAACAACCCATTTAAGTCAATATGGAGTTGTTGGTACGCCAAAAAAAGAAGCATTAGTTAGTAGAGTAGTTATAAATCCTAAAACAAAAGACTGGGGAAGGATATTTAAAATAACTATGCTAATGTCTTTTGTTGTAGTTGCAAGTGGAGTTATATCTTTCTTGATATACAAAAGTAGAAAATATAACAAACCAAGAAAAAGAAAAAAAGCTTAATTGCTTTTTTTTTGATATAATATATGGGATGTTTATGGAGTATTATTTGATTGGAATCAATTTATTAACATTTATCATATATGGAATTGATAAGTGGTTTGCTAAAAAGAATATGTGGCGAATTAAAGAAGCTACTTTGTTTTTCTTGGCATTTATTGGTGGAGGTGCTGGAGCAATTCTTGGAATGCTTTTGTTTCACCATAAAACTAAACATATTATCTTTTATGTGTGGAATGTGTTAATGATTGTAATATGGATAATACTAATTATGTGGGTATGGTAAGAAGGATTGGTACAAATGAAAAAGAGTGCAGGAGTATTACCCTATAAAATAGATGATAATAAAGTATATGTTTATTTAGAAAAACCGGGAGGTCCTTTTTGGAAGGACAAAGATTCTTGGAGTATTTGTAAGGGTGAATATGAAAAAGAAAGACCTATAGCAGCGGCTATTAGAGAATTTAAAGAAGAATCTGGTTTTGATGTGGATGAAAAAGATCTAGTATTTTTGTGTTCTACAAAAATTAGATCAAATAAAATAGCAACTATTTTTGTAGTTAATCAAGACTTTGATTCTACCAAGATGACTTCAAATACATTTATGATAGAATGGCCGATTGGCAGTGGAAAAATGTGTGAATTTCCAGAGATGATAGAAGGTAAATGGTTTGAAATTGAAGAAGCTAAGAGTAAAATATTTAAAGGACAAATAAGAGTGTTAGATAAGTTGGAGGAATATTTATGGAACAAGTAGTGATGACATTTTTAATATTTATTTTTTATTCCTTTTTAGGATGGTGTATAGAATCATTTGGAAGTATTGCTTACAAAGGACATTTTATTAACAGAGGGTTCTTAATAGGTCCAATATGTCCAGTATATGGATTTGGTTTCTTACTTATTTATTACTTATTAAGGGGATATTTAAGTGCACCTATTATTTTGTTTTGTATGTCTGTTATAATTTGTTCTAGTTTAGAATATTTTACTTCTTGGATAATGGAAAAATTATTTAATGCTAGATGGTGGGATTATAGTAATAGAAGATTTAATATTAATGGAAGAATTTGTTTAGATAATTCGGCTTTATTTGGTGTATTAAGTTTTATAATAATGTATAATATTCATCCTTCATATTTGGGATTATTAAATGCTATGAATTATAAGACTTTATTAGTAATAGCAATTATTATATTCATATTATTTGTTGCAGACGTATTGATCTCTGTTAATGTAATTAGTAGACTTAAGACGGTTGCTCATGATGTAAAAGTTAAAGATAATACTGAAGAAATGAAAGCCAAGGTAAGAGAGTCTTTTGCTAAACAAGGTAAATTATATAATAGACTTGCTAAAGCTTTTGATTTTGTGGTAAATAATGAAGTAATAGCAGAGCTACGAGTAAAGGTAAAAAGAGGAGCATCTAAAGCTAAAAATGGGATTACTAAAAGAATAAGTAGTGCTTCTATAGAATTAGAGAAAAAAGCAAAAAAGAATATTGAATATAGAGTTAAACTGAAGGAATTAAAATTACAATATAGAGAACAGAAAAGAGAATTAAAAAGAAAAATCAAAGAAACAGAGTAGTGATACTATGAAAAAGACAAATGTTTTTACTAAAATTGATAAATATTTATTTAAAAAAGGTCATGAACTAGTAATGTCTATTTATCTTTCTAATTATAATGGTAATAATATATATGTTAGATTTGATTATGTTAGAAAGCTAGAAGTATATAAAATAGTGTGGTATGATTTGAACTTTATAGATGAAAAACATATTGAAGATTATAGTAATGTGCAAATGGTTACTAAGTATTTAGCTAATAAATTAGTTGATATTATGAAAAACAATGATTTCCCTAGTAGTTATAATGATAACCCGGAGATTAAGGGAGATAGAGTAGAAATACTATGCTATTTTAATGAACCAAAGGAATATATTTTTGATAGATTCTTACCTTTAGAATGGGAATTTTTAATAGATCCTATAATACTTATGTTTACATATTTACCTAGAGGTATGGATGTCTTCTTAAATGAAATATTTGCTAAGTTTGATGGAAGAGAAGAATACTATAATTCATTAAAACCAATTAAGTATGATATTTTTAATGCTAAAGAGGACAAAAAACATTTTAAAGAAAAAATAATGGATATAGGTCATAGATATTATGATTTGAATCATGTTACTTTTATTGAAAAACAAGATAATCAATATATTGCAATTGTTGAAGATGTACTACCAAATCTTGTTACAATAACAGAAGATAAGGGATTTGTTAGATTATGGTGTAATTGCAAAAGCAAGGGACTTTGTAAGCATATATATGCTGCTATTCTTGCTGTTAGAAATAATGATAAAAAGCCTTTTTATAAAGTTAGATATATAGGGAAAGAAGAATCATTGCTTGAAAAAGTTACTGTATCAAATTTTTATCTTTGCTTTGGTGTTGAAAATGATAAACTATTAATTATTACAGCAGAAGGAATAATATTTCCTGCTGATATAATTCAAAAAGGTAAAGTAGTATTTGAAGTAATAGAAGATGATGATGAACTTAGTTTATCTAAGATATTGGATAGTTATAAAATAAAGTAAGTATTAGAAATAATACTTTTTTATTTGTGTTATAATAATTATGGTGAAGCATATGTTTAGCTATGAATACTTTTTAAAAAAAATAAACAAATGTAGCGATGATAAAATAGAACATGGAGTATTCGGAGGATGGTATGGTAATACTTTGTATGTTGTTCTTATCTTTTTAGTAGTTAGATATATTGTTTTTCATCTACTTAGAAATGTTTCATTTAAAATTGGAATGTCTGTTTTATTAATACTATGGGTAATATTGATTTTATATTTAGTTAATAGAAGATGTGGAATGGGTATTGGAAGGAATAGATTTGTATATATTATTTTTAAACCTTTTACTAGTAATGAAAAAAGAGTATATGATATTCCTTATGAAAAAATTAAGTATTTAGATGTTAAAAAATTCTTAGGAATTAATTTTGTTAAAATGTCATTTATTAGTGATATAGGGAAAATAAAAAGAATATATTTTTTCTTTTCTGGTTTTAATATTAGAAAGGATAGTATAGAGATTAAAAAGAGTTCTAAAGAAATAATAAGTAAACTTTCTGAGATACAAAAGGTATTGGATAAGGGTGATTTTTAATGTTAAAGTTAAAGAATTATAGTTTGGAATATTTTGAAGGAAAGAGAGTAATAGATAATCTAAATATGAGTATTAGAGAAGGAGATATCTATGCTTTTGTTGGAAGAAATGGAGCTGGAAAAACTACTACTATTAAATCTATTGTTGGAATAAATCATATTACTGAAGGTGATATAACATTAGATGATATCAGTATTTTGAAAAAGCCAATGTTATTTAAGAAAATGATTGCATATGTTCCTGATACACCAATACTATATGAATATTTAACTGGTATTCAATATTTAAATTTTGTGGCTGATATGTTTGATATGACATATCGTGAACGCGAAAAGAATATAAAAGAATATGCTAAAAAGTTTGAGTTATATGATGATTTAGGAAATCTAATAAGCAGTTATTCACATGGTATGAAACAAAAGTTAGTGTTAATAGCAGCTTTTATGCATGATCCCAAACTATATATACTTGATGAACCTTTTGTAGGATTAGATCCTAAAGCAGCTTTTACTTTGAAAGAGTTATTAAAAGAAAAAGCAAAGAATGGAAAAATAGTGTTTTTCTCAACTCATGTATTAGATGTTGCAGAAAAATTATGTAATAGAATAGCTATTATTAAGGATGGTAAACTAGTAGTAGATGGAGATATGGATAGAATAATAAAAGATAAATCACTAGAAGAAATATTTATGGAGTTAATTGACGAAGATGAATAAGATATTTAAATTAATATATGTTAATATTCTTAGTTTATTTAATATAAATAAAATAATGGTTGCCAGGGCAAAAGGTACTAAAAGTGATTTGGAAAACAAATCAATACTAACGGGTTTGATGGCAATTGTTTTAGGATTTATTTTTTATTATCTCTTTACTAATATAAATATAGAAAATAAATATGTTATTTTAAGTATTGGTTTTATAATATCTTCTATTTATTCTTTTGTTACAAGTTTACCAATGGTAAATTCAATAATTTTTAATAATAGTGACAACGATTCGTTATTTGCACTTCCATTAACTAAAAATCAAATAGTATTTAGTAAATTGTTTACTATTTATCTTAGAAGTATGATTTATGTTGGAATTATTTCATTGGCAGCAATACTTTCATTTATTCATTTTGATAGTTTAAACCAAACCCAAGTATTGATGCATATATTAATAACATTAACGATTCCTTTCATTCCCTTAATAGTTGCTACTGTTGTTGTTTATTTTAATAATTATTTTAAAGTTAAAAGTGATAATAGTTGGGTATATAAGATTTTTAAATATTCATTATTAGCAATATTATTAGTATTATTAGTTTTATATTTTAGAGGAATAAAGGGCGGTAATTTAGTTGAGATAATTGATTTGTTGATTAAAAAAATGTATGTGATTTATCCAATGAGTTATTTATTTGATTTGACTATTAAAAAAGCAAATATTTTATATTTTATAATTATGATAGGTGTTCCAATATTATTTATATATATTTATAATATGTTGATGGCTAATAATATATTAAAGATTTGTTCTATATTAAAAGGGGTTAAGAGTAAAAAGAGATTTGTTTATAAGAAAGTTAATAGTTTGGGTAAGGTACTAGGAATTACTAGAAAAGAAATATTAACAATCTTTTCAAATAAAACATATTTTGTTAATTCTTTTAGTAATGGAATAATATTTAGTATTTTATTAATAGTACTTGTTAATGTAGTAGATATAAATAAGTTTAGTGATTATTTTCTATTTGATAGAGTATTTAAAGTATCTTTTCCTTTGTTGGTGGCTGCAATAGTTGGAATTAATTGTACAACAAAATCAGCTATGAGCTTGGAAAGGCAAAATATGCAAATAATAAGAAGTATGCCGCTACGTATGGATCAGATTTTGGTCGGAAAATGGATAGCTAATATTATCATAGCTTTGTTTATATTATTAGTTGATGTTTTAGTTGTAGTAATTGGATGGCATGTTAAGGGATGGCTATTAGCGTTTTATATTATTGTTTCAATTACGACGTTGTTATTTATTAGTTTTACAGGTTTGTTCTTAGATTATGTATTTATTAATAAAAGTGATATTACAGATAATGAAATAATTCAAGAAAGAGTTATTAATATAGTACCGGTTGTATTATGTTTAGTAATTGTGTTTTCTTCATTACATACAATTAAATATGCTAATTATAAACATGTATTAGGTGGTTATGTTTTAGCTATGATAATATTTATGGTTATGGAAGCTGTTTATTTAGTAATCAATAATAAAAAATTATTGAAGAAAATATTTAGTTAAAGAAAGAGATAATATCTCTTTTTTTATGTTATAATAATAATAGTAAAGTAGTGTGATATTATGAAAAAATATGATGCAGTAGTTGTGGGAGCAGGACTTAGTGGTTTGATGAGTGCTCTTTCTTTAATAAAAGCAAAGAAAAAAGTATTGTTATTGGATGGTCATAATAAAATTGGTGGAAATGTGAGGGTTTCTAAAAAAGGTAGGTTTGAGTTTAATAATGATTTCTTTAATTTTTATTTAGATAAGAATGGTGAGGAAGAATATAGACTTTCTAATATCTTGGAACAAATAGGTTTAGAAGATAGTACTAAATATGTTGAATTAAATAATTATTTTAGAGTAATTAGTGATAAAAAAGATTATACAATGCCTTTAGGGAAAGATAATTTTATTGCGAAAATGGAAGAATATGTTCCTGATAGTAAGGAATCAATGGCTGTATTTTTTGAACTAGCAACTGAATGTAGAGAAGCATTAAAATATATAAATACAGAAGATATAGATATTGAAGTAATTAAAGAAAAATATAGTAATTTTATGAAAGTGGGATTTAATTCTACTAGTAAAGTTTTGGATGCTATTGATATGCCAGTAGAAGCACAAAGTATTTTGAATTCTTGTTGGTTATTGTTGGGTAGTCCTGAAACAGACGTTTCGTTCTTAGATTATGGAGTGTTTATGGCAAATGCCATCGAATATGGTTTGAAAGTACCAAAGTATTCTAATAATAGCATTGCAATGATGTTACTTGATAAATACTTAGAACTTGGTGGAGAATTAAAACTTAATTGTGAAGTAAAACGTATTGTGATAGAAGAAGGTAAAGTTAATGGAGTTAAATTGTTCGATGGTAGTATAGTTTATGCTAATAAAGTAATTGTTAATAGCAGTATTAATAATGTTTATAGAAATTTAATTGCACCTAATAAATTACCTAGAAAAGCTTTAAGAAGTATCAACAAACGTTTATTAGGCGGTAATTTATTTACAGTAAATCTAGGTTTAAATAGGGATTTTGAAGATCTTGGTATTAAAGAATATATGACATTCTTATATCATTCTTTATATAGCGATGATGAATACGTTAGAATGAGTGAGATTAGTAACGGAAATATGTTTGCGATATGTCCTAATGTAATTGATAATAAAGCTTCTGAAGATGGTACGTGTATATTAACTTTAAATGCAGTATTCTTTAATAATGCTTTTGATAAATTTACTAGTAAAGATACATATTTTAAAGATATAAATGATTTGGCGGTAAGACTTATTAATTACTACCAAAAGAAAACTAATATAACTATTTTTGATTTCATTGAAGAAATAGAAATAGTGACACCTATTGATATTATGGCTATTAGTAATATTGATGAATTATCTATATATGGTTATAAAATTGAAGAATTCGAAAGTATGTTACCAAAAATGTTAAATAAAAAGAAAGAACAATTTATTGAAGGATTAGAAATATGTAATGGTTTCAATGGAGATTTATATAATTATAGTTATTCTTTATATAATGGTTTTGAAGTAGCTAATAAGAAATAGGGGTGATAATATGAGATATAAAATAAGAACAAGAGGGTTAAATGTTTTAGATGAGCAAAAATTTAAAAAAGTTCCTGAATTAAGGGATGATTGGCTTGATAGTGGCGAAGATATGTTAGAAGGAAGTAGTGCTGGGGCTTTACTTTTAAGCGAGTTAAGTCCAAGATATACAAATATTACTATTAAAAGAATAATAAATGAACATAGTTATAAAATATTTGAAATAGCTTCTAATAAAATATTTCCACCATTTAAAGCTGGTCAAAAAATCGCTCTTACTATTAATTTGGATGGCAATTATTATACAAAACATTTCGTATTAATATCTTCTGTTAAAGAAGCTAGTGAAGGAATATATAAAATAGTAATTAATAATAATAAAAATGATTTTATAGAAGAATATATTTTTAATAATGTAAAAGTTGGCGAAAAAGGTATTGTTTCCAAACCTTATGGAGATTTTACTTATAATCCTATTAGAGATTTGAAAAATGTTTTATTAATAATATCAGATGTTGGAGAGTCTGCAGCATTGGCAATGGCTCAAGCAGTATTGAATGGCAATGACAATTATAAATTAACAATTGTTCATACACATAATTTGATGTTGGAAAAAGAGTTTAAAAAGTTGGATGAATCAGATAGTAGGGTTACATTGGTTAAATTAGATAATGTTTCTGCTGAAAGTCTTAATAATTATATGGTTCCAGGAGAAACTAGTATATTTATAGATGGTAATGTTGAATTATTACAATACTTAAATGATGAACTATTAAAATTAAGAATGCCAAAGAAGTTTATTAGATATGAGTCTTTGGAACCAAAATTGGATGTTAAAAGAGTAACAATGTATAACTTAGGTATATATATTAAAAACGAAAAATATGATGTACCATGTTATAGTAACAAAACGATATTGTATGCATTAAATGAAGGTGGTATTTATTTACCAGGTGAAGTAATAAATGATAGGTATATTTATAGTTTTGTAGAATTAGTATTAGGTAGTGTTAAAGTGTTTGATGATCAAAGAACTGTATCAGAAAAAAAATATAATTTTATAGATACATCTAATTCTTTTCCTACTAGT
>JAEEGL014474514.1_pt1 | contig 16737 bp, 12 predicted proteins | sample 9134231 | NCBI WGS metagenome assembly JAEEGL01 (sample SAMN16246548, study PRJNA631951) | gut metagenome | biome: gut microbiome; feature: rumen; material: fiber-attached | host: Bos | place: Iran: Karaj | collected 2018-10 | reverse complement strand
GATGACAAAGTGATGGTGATGCCTCCCGTATATCATCCTTTCTTCTTGGTAACCGAGCATAACAACCGTCAGGTAGTGTACAACCATTTGGACATCAAAGACGGACAAGTGCACATTGATTTTGAGCGTTTTGAACAAGATATTAAGGGATGCAAGATGCTTATCTTCTGCAACCCTCATAATCCTGGTGGCAGGGTATGGAAAGTGGAAGAGTTGCAACGTGTGGCTGAGATCTGTAAGAAGAACGGCACATTAGTAGTGAGTGATGAAATTCATGCCGACCTCACCTTACCAGGCTATAAACACCACTCGTTTTCGTCAGTATCAGAAACTGCGCGTATGAACAGTATCACCTTTATGGCTCCCAGTAAAGCCTTTAATATGCCTGGATTGAGTAGTTCTTACAGTTTGATTTTCAACCCAGAGATACGTGAAAGGTTTAATATCTTTATGGAGTCAAGCGAGTATTCTATGGGTAATATGTTTGCTTATTCGGCTTGTGCTGCTGCCTATGAACAAGGGGAAGATTGGCTGAACCAAATGCTGGCTTATGTACAAGCGAACATTGACTTTACGGAACAATTCCTAAAAGACAACATTCCCGTCATCAGTATGTTGAAACCTCAGGCTTCGTATCTGATATTCCTGGATTGTCGCCAACTGGGATTAACTCAGGAGCAACTGGTGAACATATTTGTGGATAAGGCCCATCTGGCACTGAACGACGGCACCATGTTTGGCAAAGAGGGCAAAGGCTTTATGCGCTTAAATGTTGGTTGCCCACGTAGGGTTCTGCAAAAGGCGCTGCAACAATTGAAAGAGGCAATAGGTTGATTATTCAAATTATTTCCTTAATTTTGCAAATATAAATCTTTACGATATGTACACCATACAAACCAACCAAAGTGGTACTCGCTCCATGCAGATCAGCGACGAGCACCTGACCACCATTCGCAAATATGGGTTGTTTAACAACTTAACTGACAGCAATGGCTTTGTGGATGAGAATGTACTTGAGAAATTGAAGCTAAGTGTACGCTCACTCATAGCTGCTGAGAATGGCGACATAAAAGACCTGCTGAACTTGTGTATTGACGTTATTTATCATGACAACATGAAAGCTTTTGGTTTGCAGAAGCTGATGATGCTCTACACTACATGGGATAAAGAACATCCTGAGAAAGAAACTTCATTTGATACTACTGAAGCATAAGTAACCTAACTGACAGGTTACCCACAACTAACAAAGCAATATGTCAATATCGCTTTTGCTAAAGAATTGAAGCAATGAGTAATTTGACTGACTGGTTGCCCACTACCAAGAAAGAGGTAGAACTGAGGGGATGGGACGAACTGGACGTGATTCTGTTCAGTGGTGATGCCTATGTAGACCACCCTTCATTTGGTGCAGCTGTTATCGGACGAATACTCGAGGCAGAAGGACTGAAGGTTGCTATTGTACCACAACCCAACTGGCGTGATGATTTGCGCGATTTCAAAAAATTGGGTAAGCCACGCTTGTTTTTTGGCATCAGTGCTGGGTGCATGGATAGTATGGTGAACAAATATACTGCCAATAAACGCATCCGTCATGAAGATGCCTATACGCCTGATGGTCGTACAGACATGCGGCCTGATTATCCCAGTATCGTCTATACCAAGATTCTCAAACAATTATTCCCTGACGTACCAGTTTATTTAGGAGGCATCGAGGCCAGTATGCGACGCCTTACCCACTACGACTATTGGGAAGATCGTGTTCGTCCCAGTATCTTGGTAGATAGTGGTGCCGATTTGTTGATGTATGGCATGGGAGAAAAAACGATAGTAGAGATAGCACGCAAATTACAACGTGGTGAACCACTGACCGATACTCCACAGATTGCTTATCTGAGCAATGACATCCAGTCACAAGATACAGACATCATACTTTATTCTCATGAGGAATGCTTAAAAGACAAGAAGAAGGAAGCAGCTAATTTCAGGCATATCGAGGAGGAAAGCAACAAATGGAGTGCTCAACGTATTCTCCAACGTACAGGCAAGAAAACAGTAGTGGTGAATCCTCCCTACCCACCTATGACGGAAGCAGAATTGGATCATTCGTTTGACTTACCCTACACCCGATTGCCACATCCTAAATACAAAGGCAAACGCATTCCTGCCTACGACATGATTAAGTTCAGTATCAACCTGCACAGAGGTTGTTTTGGAGGTTGTGCCTTCTGCACCATCTCTGCCCACCAAGGAAAGTTTATCGTGAGCCGTAGCAAGGAGAGCATCATAAAAGAAGTGAAGAAGGTAATTCAAATGCCTGATTTCAAAGGTTATCTGAGTGATTTAGGAGGGCCTTCTGCCAACATGTATCGCATGCATGGCAAAAATCTGGAACTCTGTAAAAAATGCAAGCGCCCCTCGTGTGCCCATCCATCTGTATGTCCTAACCTGAACAATGACCATCGTCCTTTGCTGGATATCTATCACGCCGTTGATGCCTTGCCTGGAATTAAGAAGAGCTTTATCGGTAGTGGCATTCGCTATGACTTGTTGTTACATCGTAATACCGATGAAGAGGTGAACAAAGTCAATCGTCAATATACTAAAGAATTGATTACCAAACATGTTAGCGGAAGATTGAAGGTGGCTCCAGAACATACCAGTGACAATGTTCTTCACCTAATGCGCAAGCCTTCTTTCAAACAGTTTGAGGAGTTCAAGAAGATATTCGACCGTATTAATACACAAGAGAACCTTCGTCAGCAGATTATTCCATACTTTATAAGCAGCCATCCTGGGTGCAAAGAGGAAGATATGGCTGAATTAGCAGTCATCACCAAACGACTGGACTTTCATTTAGAACAAGTACAAGACTTCACTCCTACCCCTATGACGGTATCAACGGAAGCTTGGTACACAGGCTATCATCCCTATACCTTGGAACCCGTGTTCAGTGCTCGTACACAACGTGAGAAATTGGCACAACGTCTTTTCTTCTTCTGGTACCAGCCAGAGCAACGACGAGAAATCATCAACGAACTACGTCGCATTCATCGTCCCGACTTAATAGATAAACTTTACGGAAGACGTTGATTCTTGATTACGTCAAATTCATTGAGACTTAGTGTGCACTCGTTATTTCAAAAGTGAACATCTTGACGGTAAACTGGCTCAGGCAGTTTTACCATCAAAAGCGTATATCTCTCGTAAAACATAAAGCGCCTGCTCCACACTAACAACATCCTTCACCAACATGGAACGCTTGTGGTCATTGCGTTCCTTGAGTTCACAACGACGGGTGTATTTCATCATATAATCAATGAGTTTACCAAACACAGCTCCTTTATAGTATGGACTCTCAGGGTTAGACACCAGGAACAGCGTCATACGTCCACCTTTCAAAAAGATTTTCTCAACACCCAATCGTGCTGCTAATTTGCGAAGTGGAACAACACGCAACAATTCCTCGGTTTCCTGGGGTATTGGTCCAAATCTATCCAACAGTTTGATTTTAAAATTATCTACATCTTTTTCGGTAGATAGATTGTCGAGTTCACGATACAGTAGCATACGCTCACTGCTACCAGTCACATAACTAGCAGGCAGCAACAGCTCGAGGTCACTCTCAATCTGACATTCATCAACATAGTGCTCGCCTCTATCTACTTCAACCTTTTCGTTTTCTTCCACGAAGAGCTCACTGAACTCCTCCATCTTCAGTTCATGCACAGCCTCACCCAAAATCTTCTGGTAGGTTTCGTAACCCACATCGGCAATGAAACCACTCTGTTCGGCACCCAGCATATTACCAGCTCCACGAATATCAAGGTCTTGCATAGCGATATGAATGCCACTTCCCAATCCGGCAAAGTTCTCGATAGCCTGCAAACGACGGTGAGCTTCTTGTGTAAGTGTCGATAATGGGGGTGCCAACAAATAGCAGAACGCTTTCTTATTGCTGCGACCAACCCTGCCTCGCATCTGATGCAAGTCTGAAAGTCCAAAGTTTTGTGCTTCATTAATGATGATGGTATTGGCATTAGGGATATCGATACCATTTTCCACGATGGTAGTAGAGAGCAAAACATCATAGTCGTAGTTCACAAAACCCATGATGATTTTCTCTAACTCCACAGGATCCATCTGTCCATGTCCTATTGCTACTCTACAATCTGGAATAAGGTTCAATATCAAAGCCTTCAGCATTTCCAGGTTAGAGATGTGATTATTGACAAAGAACACTTGCCCATTACGGCTCATCTCGAAGTTGATAGCATCGGCTATTACCTCTTCATTGAAAGTATGCACTTCCGTCTGGATGGGATATCTGTTAGGAGGTGGTGTTTGTATAACAGAGAGGTCACGTGCTCCCATCAGTGAGAATTGAAGAGTCCTTGGGATAGGTGTAGCCGACATGGTAAGTGTATCCACATTCACCTTCAGTTGGCGCAGTTTCTCTTTAGTGCTTACACCAAACTTCTGCTCCTCGTCAATGATAAGCAAACCCAAGTCTTTAAATTTCACCTCCTTACCCAAAATCTTGTGGGTACCAATCAGGATGTTCACCTTATTCTCAGCTAAGTCAGCAAGAATTTGTTTGGTATCTTTTGCCGAGCGTGCACGACTCAGGTATTCCACCCTACAAGGCATATCTTTCAGTCTATCCTTAAATGTCTGATAATGCTGGTAAGCCAGTACGGTGGTAGGCACCAGCACAGCCACCTGCTTGTTGTCAGTCACAGCTTTGAAAGCAGCCCTGATAGCCACCTCCGTTTTGCCAAAGCCCACATCACCACACACCAGGCGGTCCATCGGACGATCGCTCTCCATATCCGCTTTCACATCAGCAGTAGCCTTGCTCTGGTCAGGCGTATCCTCATAAAGGAATGATGCCTCCAACTCCTTCTGCATAAAACTGTCAGGACTATAAGCAAAGCCTTTCTCATCCCTACGAGCAGCATACAATTTGATAAGATCACGAGCAATGTCTTTTATCTTGGTCTTGGTTCTGTCCTTCATACGCTCCCAAGCACCAGAGCCCAACTTATTCAGACGAGGAGGTTCACCATCTTTGCCCTTGTATTTCGAAACCTTATGCAGTGAATGAATAGATACAAACACCACATCCTCGTTTTGATATACCAACTTCATCACCTCTTGGGTGGTATTGCCATTAGGGATACGTACCAACCCTGCAAATCTTCCTACGCCATGATCGGTATGCACCACATAATCACCCAATTGGAACTCGTTAAGTTCCTTCAGACTTTGCGTTATCTTACCACTTCGCGCCTTATCACTCTTGAGGTTATATTTATGGAAACGGTCAAATATCTGATGGTCAGTAAACACACACATACGTTGCTGGTGGTCCACAAATCCTTCATGAATAGTCTTCTCAACAGCCGTAAATTCTATGTTGTCGCCTCTATCTTCGAAGATAGCCTTGATACGTTCCGTCTGCTTTTGACTATCACTGCAGATAAACAAGCGATAGCCGTCTGCCATATATTGCTGGAGGCGTTTGCTCAGCAAGTCAAAATTCTTATGGAAAATGGGTTGTACATCAGTATCAAACACTAATGAGGCTTCTGGTGTCCCAGTAGGTTTCACGCCTATTTCCATCCTGCGAAAAGCCATCACCTTGCGCATGAATTCTTCGCCATCAATCAGTTTTCCATCTAATATCAACATTCCCTGCTCTTCAGCCTCACGAGCCTGTTTCGCCTGATCTGTCAGAGTCTCATCGTGTACCTGCTGAATACGTTCACGCAACCAAAATAAATCTCGCATCACCACCACCGTTTCAGGTTGCAGGAAGTCGAGAAAAGACACCATGTCCCCATCACCTTTACGCGCCAATCCAGCACTGAGGTCAGGCACAATCACAATACTGTCTTTCTTCTCTTTCGACAACTGACTCTCAATCTCGAAAGTACGGATACTGTCCACCTCGTCACCGAAGAAGTCGATACGATAAGGATATTCTGATGAGAAGGAGAATACATCGACGATACTGCCTCGTTGCGCATACTGTCCTGGTTCATACACATAATCAGTATACTGAAATCCGTAATGCTGCAACAAGTCAGTTACAAATTTCATATCCAGCTGGTCGCCAGTCTTAATCTTGATCGTCTTCTCATCCAGTTCCTTGCGGGCTATCACTTTCTCGGCCAACGCATCAGGATAAGTCACCACAAACAAGTTGGTAACATTCTTCTCCAAACGGCTCAGCACCTCCGTACGCAAAATCTCGTTCGCAGCATCTTTCTGTCCGTATTTGATAGCTCTACGGAAAGACGAAGGGAAGAACAACACCTGATTATCACCCAATATCTGGGTAAGGTCATGATAGAAATAACCAGCTTCTTCGAGGTCACCCAAGATGAAGACAAAGGGACTATTTGTATTGCCAATTAAGGCAGAGGCATAAACAGAAGAGGCAGAAGCCTTCAGACCTCCGCAATAAATATGATTTACCTTCCCTTGTTCTACCAGCTGTCTCATCGCCGCCACTTGCGGATGCTTCACCAGCAGCTGTTGTAGTTCATCTATTTTCATTTCAGGGTGCGAAATTACAAAATAATCGTTACTTAAACAAGCAACCCTACAGTATTCGCAATATTTCTTTCTGCCACTTCTTTCTGCATCGCAACCGACAAAGGCAAACCGACAGGATTGATGCACAGCACTTGGGCAAATCCTGCTGCCTGCAACGCTTCTTCATCTGCTATCCTTCCAGCTATCAACGTGGTAGGAACATTTTGTTGCTTGGCTCTCTGCATAATGCCAAAAGGCAACTTTCCCATCAGTGTCTGGGCATCAGAAGCGCCCTCACCTGTAATCACCAAATCGGTATTATTCAAGAATTTATCAAAATCAATAGTATCCAAAAGCAGGTCAATTCCCCTTCTACTTTCTGCGTGCAGATACTGCATAAAAGCATAGCCTATCCCACCTGCAGCTCCTGCACCCGGGTTTTGAGAGCAATCATACCCCATCTGTTGTGCCGACTGCTCAGCAAACCTCCTGGCTTTTTCATCCAGCATCTCCACCATCTCAGGGGTAGCCCCTTTCTGCGGACCAAACACATGAGCTGCTCCCAACGGCCCATAAAGTGGATTCGTCACATCGGTAGCAATGATGAACTGCAGACCTTCCAGGTTTTTGGGTAAAGCGTTCAGCATCCCCATACCTGCATCACTGGTAGCACTGCCTCCTAAGCCCACGATAAACCGCTTACATTCTTTGCAAATAGCATCAGCTATCAGTTCTCCGGTACCAAACGTAGATGCCACCATCGGATTACGTTCTTCCGGCTTCAGCAAGGTCAGTCCACTAGCCTTTGCCATCTCTATCACTGCCAAATCATCCTTTTTCAGATAGCAAGCTTTGATAGGTCGCAATAAAGGGTCATGGGCATCTACCTCAACAATTTCCCCGCCAATGGCAACACGAAATGCCTCTATCCACCCTTCACCTCCATCACTTACAGGCATCGGTACCACCTCGGCATCAGGGTATTTCTGCAATACCCCTTTGCAAGCAGCAGCATTGGCTTCAACAGAAGTCAAGCACCCTTTAAAAGAATCTATGGCAACAATAATCTTCATTTATTTCCAGCTATACGACACCACAGCCTTAGCAGGTAATTCAGCCACGAAAGCAGCAACACCATTTAAGGAAACATTTACTTGTTGGGCTTCACCCTGATTGCTGATTACCAAGCCATAAGAACCATCTGGATTGATGAAAGCAGCATAAGTCAGTCCTTCTGCAGCTTTTTCGTTGGTGGCAATGCGATAAGCACCAGGCTTTGCTGCCACACTCATGTGGGCCATCGCATAGAAATGGGAGTTGCGGGTAATGGTGGTATAGTCGGTATTGTCGATATCCACTACCCCATAGCATGTGGCACAAGCCCCTTCGCCACGATGGGGGCCACGATCGTTGTCAAGCATCAGGTTCCATACCACAGAGCCTCTGCACCAACCATTGACGGTAGCCAACCCCAGCTGCTCCACATCTCGCAGAAGAGACTTCTCCAAGTCCCTGCCATTGTTCCAGGTTCCGATACTTGCCTCACTGAACACCAGCTCTTTATCTGGTGCTTCACGTTGGATGCGAAGCAATTCTGATGGTCTTCCTCCATAGTTGTGGTAAGCAGCACCAGCAAAGAACCTGGCAGCTTCAGCGTCTTCGTAAATATGTAACGGATATTGTTGCTGGTCAGGCATATCGTCGTAGTTGTAATTATGGTCGAAAGCATAAACCTTTACAGCCAAATCAGCCTTTCGCAATGCAGGACCCAATGCCTGTTTCACAAAGGCTTGCTGTTCTTTCCAACCCATGAATAATGAAGCCGAATTGCCACGATTCAACGGTTCGTTCTGTGGCGTGATACAATAGATAGGCACACCAGCCTGCTGCATGGCCTGTATCCACAATACGAAATAGTGGGCATAATCTTGATAGTATGCAGGATTGAGTTGTCCTCCTGTCCACGAATCAAATGGCACAGGTTCTTCCAGACTCTTCACCTTCATCCATTTGGGACAAGTCCATGGGGTACCCATAATCTTAAGTGCAGGATTAATGGCAAGTATTTCCTTCAAAGCAGGAATCACATACTTGGTTTCCTCTACCGTCAAGCCAAAATGCTCAATGCCCGGTTCGTCACATAGAGTATATTCGCTCAGTGAGAAATCCGAGCAACCTATGCTCACCCTCACATAGCTGAAGCCAAACTTATCAGGAGCAAATGTTTCCTCCAAGAAAGCGTGCCTTGCTGCAGCTGGCATCAACGACAAGTTGTAGGCAGTGGAGCCAGTGATCGCAGCCCCGAATCCATCGATTTCCTGATAGCGGATAGAGGGGTTGATTTGTATTTCAGGCAATCCCGTTTTAGAGACGCCTTGCGTGGTTTGTCCCTTTGTCATGTCCAGTGTACGAGTAACGTCAGTAGCATAACTCGTTACTTGCTGAGCCTGTACTTTTAGCCCCAAAATCAGCAAATATACTACTATATAAACCAACTTCTTATACATAACTTATTAAATGATTGATTTAACAAAGAAAGCTCCTCGCTTGAAGGAGGAGCTTCCTGTGATTTACGTCACTTTTCGCCTATACAATAATCAGTCGGCGAGTGTTGTGAATATGTCCGAATTCCACCAGATAAACGGTCTCTGGTTTATCAGGCTGCATCAGTTCTTCCATGATAGGCGGCATGTATGAGTGTGTGCAGGCATAGCTGTACTTCAGGTCATGATAGCCCTGCTTCAAGCCACCAGGTTTATCCACAATCAGTGTCACCAGTTCCAATGGGTTCCAATGAACGTTACCGGCTTTCAGCATCTCCTGCCAAGTATAGTCGGCACCATTCAGACGCCACAGGATATGGTCTTTGGTAATCTCCTCACCATCCACAACAATAGAGCCCACCTTTACCTGGCTCAAGAACACGCCCCTATAATAAGGCAGACGAATTTTCACCTGGAAGCCAGTAACCTTGCCCCCCTCAGTGATATTCCTAAATCCTACAGATTGTATAACTTGTTTTTCCATACTGTTTCCTCCTTCATTAATCGCCCAAAATTCTCTTCATCATGATGTGCTGCTTACGCAGTGTCTGACCCACTTCATAGCCCTGGTCGTACTTGTCGCTGCCCTCATACTCGCTGAGCAGGTAACCGTTCCAGTTATGGTCAATCATGATCTTCAACACTTCTTCGTATGGGATCTCTGTCTCTTTAAAGTCGTCGCTCATATGGAACAACTTAGCGTGACAGCAATAGATGTAAGGCAGCAATGGAATAATATCCTCTGGCTTGCTGTAATGGGCAGTCTGTCCTGGATTCTCACGGCCACGAGTAGTACGGAACACGCTGAAGTCGATATTCAGACCGAAGTTCTTGGTACCCGTCTTCTTGATGAAGTCAACATAATCGTTGATAAAGCCCTCCGTCAAGCTCGATGGAGTATGTATTTCAGGCAACATCACCAAGCCCAAGCGTTCAGCTAATGGCAACGCCTTGATGATGATATCCTGCCAGTTGTCAATAGGAGCCAAGTCACCGTCTTTCACCGTCATCTTGGTACGCAGGAACTTAAAGCCCAGACGATGAGCCAGATGCAAGTCACGACTCAGGAACTCTACAGCCTCGTCCACATTCAGCAAACGGTCCTGATACAAGCGGCAATCCAGCCAATGACCATATTCCACTGGTTCGATGTCATACTTTTTGCACAGTGCCCACCAGTTGTTCACCCACTCCTCCGTAGGATAAGGATAGTTGGCGATATGCGCATTGGCCAGGATTTCTATGCCACGAGCACCCATGTCATGCACATCCTCGAAACAATCCTCAAGATTTTTCTCGAAGCCAAACTCAGCTGAATAACTATAAAATGAGACACCTCTCTTCGGGCCTTTGCGTTCAGCAGGAGCTGCTTCAGAAGCCTTCACCTCATCCACAGAAGCTGCTTTCATTGACCCAGGCAAGACGCTTGCCACAGCCACAGCAGAAGCTCCACGCAGGAAATTTCTTCTTGAAATGTGATTTTCTTTCATATTTGTCTTTAATTTAAGGTTAATACTGCAAATATAGGGCTTTATTTTTAAAATAAGTGAAAAAGCCATGAATTATTAGAGCACGTAAAGCAAAAATAGTTACATTTGTGACATATAAAACAAAATAACAACATGCATTTAGGAAGCGACAGTTTAGTAATTATCCCCACTTACAACGAGTGCGAGAATATTGAGAAGATTATCCGTGCAGTGTTTGCACTGGAACACGACTTTCATATCTTGGTAATTGAAGACAACTCTCCCGACGGCACAGCAGCTATTGTAAAACGCATGCAGGAAGAGTTTCCTGAGCGCCTGTACATGATTGAGCGCACAGGGAAATTAGGCCTTGGAACGGCCTATATCGCAGGTTTCAAGTGGGCGCTCGAACAGGGCTATGACTATATCTTCGAGATGGATGCCGACTTCAGTCATAATCCCAACGACTTGCCTCGCCTGTTAGATGCTTGTGTAAACGGGGGAGCCGATGTGGCCATCGGTTCTCGCTATGTGTCTGGTGTCAATGTGGTAGATTGGCCCATGAGCCGTATTCTGATGAGCTATGGTGCCTCAAAATATGTGCGCCTCATCACCCAAATCCCTGTACACGACACCACTGCAGGCTTTGTTTGCTACCGCAAGGAAGTGTTGCAGATGATGGACCTCGACAAGATCCGTTTCAAGGGCTATGCTTTCCAGATAGAGATGAAATTCACGGCTTGGCAATTAGGCTTCCGCATCGAGGAGATACCTGTGATTTTCGTCAACCGCAAAGAAGGAACTTCCAAGATGAACAGCAGCATCTTCGGCGAAGCCATGTTCGGTGTTATCAAACTAAAATGGGATTCTATGTTTAAGAAATGAGCAGAACCCTGATATATAATGTTACGATAGTCAATGAGGGACAAAGTTTTTTAGGAGCTGTTGTCCTTGAAAGCGAACGTATTACTGCCATTATCAACGGACAAGCTTTTCCAGAGGCAGGATATGATACTGTGATAGATGGCACAGGATGTTATTTGCTTCCAGGTATCATCGACGAGCATGTTCATTTTCGTGATCCAGGCTTGACACATAAGGCAGACATCACCTCTGAAAGCCGTGCTGCTGTAGCAGGAGGTGTGACCTCTGTGATGGATATGCCCAACACCAACCCACAGACCACCACCGTCGAGGCTTGGGAAGCGAAGATGGACAACTTTGCCCAACACAGTTTGGTGAACTACAGCTGCTATTTCGGCGCTACCAATTCCAACTACGACTTATTCGACAAACTAAACAAGCATCGTGTGCCTGGCATCAAGCTCTTTATGGGTTCCAGTACGGGCAACATGCTGGTAGACAGGAAAGAAAGCCTCCGTCACATCTTTGGTGGCACTGATATGCTGATTATGGCGCATTGCGAAGACCAGCACATCATCAGCGAGAACACAGCCAAATATAGAGGGGAAGATGGCGATGCCCCCATCGAGTTGCATCCCGTCATTCGTTCTGAAGAAGCTTGCTGGCTATCGTCCAAGTTGGCTGTCGAACTGGCTCAGGAAGCTGGTGCCCGCTTGCACATCGCCCATATTTCTACGGCTCGAGAACTGCTCCTGCTCACCGACGGAACCTTAGCCAACAAACGCATCACAGGCGAGGTATGCATTTCCCACCTGATGTTTAACGATACTGACTATCAGTCTTTTGGTGCCAAGATAAAGTGCAACCCTGCCGTAAAGACCATAGCCGACCAGCAAGCCTTGCAAAAGGCCCTGCAAAGCAATCTCATCGATACAGTAGCTACCGACCATGCACCCCACTTGCTTTCCGAGAAACAAGGTGGGGCACTGAAGGCAATGTCAGGCATGCCCACCATCCAGTTCTCGTTGAACTGCATGCTGGAGTTAGTAGACAAAGGCATCATCAGCATCGAAACACTGGTGCAGAAGATGTGCCACAACCCTGCCCTGCTCTACCACATCGAACAGCGAGGATTCATCCGTCCTGGCTATCAGGCCGATCTCGTCTTGGTACGCCCCAACACCCCTTGGACAGTAACGCCTGACATTTTGCAGAGCAAATGTGGGTGGAGCCCATTGGAGGGTCACCAGTTTAACTGGCAAGTAGAACAAACATTCGTCAACGGCAAACTGGCATTTGCTAACGGCAAGATAGTGGAGGGAATAAAAAAGGGACAAGAACTGAAATTTAAATAACCAATATTAATAATGACTTTTTGAAGCAGCAAGCGTAGAGCTAATCTAGCTTGAACTTTGCCGAGTCGCAACAGAATTTGGCGAAAAGCAAAATAAGAAATAAGAATTAAAATCTAAATACTATGAGGATTAACAGAAGATCATTTATCACAACAGGTTTGCTGGGTGGTGCCGCATTGGCGATGAGCAGTTGCAACACTACTCCTGAAAAGGTGGAAGAGGCTAAGACCACAGCTGCCGACAACAAGTTTCACCTGAGTTGTGCCGACTGGACATTCCATCTGTTTGACATCGACACAGCCCTCCAGACATTGCAGAAGTGCGATATCCATTATCTCTGCATCAAGGACTTCCATTTACCACTGGATGCTACCGATGAGCAAATCAAGGCATTTCATGCCAAGTGTGCTGAATATGGCGTAACAGGCTACGGTGTAGGTCCTATCTACCAGAACACCGAAGAGGAAGTGGACAAAGCCTTTGCCTATGCTCGCAGAGTAGGTGCTAAGGTCATGTTGTCAGTTCCCCCCTACGAACTGTTGCCTTATGTGAATGAGAAGATAAAGGAATATCCCGAAATCAAATATGCCATCCACCTGCATGGCCCCGATTTGGAGGTGTATCAAGATGCTACCGTAATTTGGGACAAGGTGAAAGACCTCCATCCCAACATCGGCATGTGCCTGGATATTGGCCACGATTTCCGCAATGGTGCCGACCCAGTGGCCGACCTTGAGAAGTACCATACCCGTGTGTTTGATATGCACATCAAGGACGAGACCGACAACAGCAAGGAAGGTCAGTGCATCGAGATGGGACGAGGCAAGATTGACTTCCCCGCTTTCGTGCGCATGATGCGAAAAGTGGGCTACGACGGCATGTGCAGTCTTGAGTACGAAAAGGATATGGACAACCCGTTCATCGGCATTGCCGAGTCCTACGGCTACATGAAGGCGGTGGCACAACTTGCCTAAAGCAGATGATAAAGCAGGTAGAGCATAGATTAGTAATGAATAATTCTCAATTATTAATTATCAATTATCAAATCAACGAAGTCACCGACTTCGTTAACTGGCTCTACTTCTTCCATGCGTGGGGCTTTGCTCCACGCTTTGCTGCCATTGCCCAGGTGCATCAGTGCCCCGCTTGCGAGGCATCATGGCTCGGCACGTTTTCGCCAGAAGAGCGCCCCAAGGCACAAGAAGCTGCCCAACTCATCACCGATGCCCGCAAGCTGTTAGGTGAGCTGCAAGGCCAACTGGTGTGCCGATGTGCCTTCCAGTTGTTCGATGTCCAAGCCGAAGATGATAACCTGCTTTTAGGTCACACCATCTTCCCTTTGCTGAGGCAACAACGCCCAAGCGGTAATGACAATATATGTTTATGCCTTAGCGATTTCATTAAACCTGTTAAACTTAAACTTCAAGACAAAATTGGTGTGTTTGCAGCCTCCGTTGACGACTCAGCCATCACCCATACAGACGATTCTTATCGCAGCATTTTGATTCAGACACTGTGCGACCGTCTGGTGGAAGCAGCCGTCGAGAAGCTCCACCTGTATGTCAGGAAAGAAGCGTGGGGCTATGCGCCTGACGAAGCCCTCAGCATCGCCGACCTGCACCAAGAGAAGTTCCAGGGCATACGCCCCGCTGTGGGCTATCCCTCCCTGCCCGACCAGTCGGTCAACTTCATCATCGACCAACTGATCGGCCTCAGCCAGATAGGCATCACCCTTACCGAAAACGGTGCCATGCACCCCCATGCATCCGTAAGCGGACTGATGCTGGCACATCCCCAGGCACGCTATTTCAGTGTGGGGAAGATTGGTGAAGACCAACTCATAGATTATTCACAACGCAGAGGACTGCCTGTAGAGACCATGCGCAAGTTCTTAGCAGCAAACCTATAATATTATGTTACAACGCCTTGCCTTCATATTCGTATTGATGCTCTTCATCCCAGACGCCTACATCTACTGGCTTTATGTCAGGAAATGGAACAAAGCTCAGTGGGTTAGGCTCCTCTGGTGGTTGCCCTCTATCCTCTTGGCAGCAGGCTTTATCGGTGCCAGATACATCGGCACCCAGAACCCCATGTCAGAGCGTCAGAGCATCATCGCCTGGTTAGGCATTTTCATCCTCTGCATAGGCGTTCCCAAACTCATCTTCATGCTGGTAGATCTGATAGGACGCCTGATACACGCCCTCATCAAACCCATCTCCGTTAAATGGTTCTGTTGGTTGGGCATCATCCTGGCAGCAGGTTTCTTTGGCGTAGCCTTTTATGGCAGCACTTTGGGCTTAAGTCATTTCCAGGTAAAGCATATAACCTATACCTCGCCCCGCCTTCCAGAAGGTTTCGACGGCTATCGCATCGTCCAGCTCTCCGACATCCATTCCGGTAGCTTCAAGAACCGTCCAGGCATCATCAGCAAGATGGTACAATTGGTCAACCAGCAGCAAGGCGATGTAATCTGCTTTACCGGCGACCTGGTCAACCAGCGTTCACAAGAGGTAGATCAGTTTGTCGATGTCCTCAGTCAACTGCATGCCCCCGATGGCGTTTATTCCATTTTGGGCAACCACGACTATAGCATGTATTTCCGCTGGGCAAAGCCTGGTGACGAAAAAGCCAACCAAGAACATTTGGAAAAGCAGCAGTTTAACATGGGTTGGAAATTCCTTAAAAATCAGCACGATATTATTACACACAACGGAGACAGTATTGCCATTATCGGTGTAGAAAACGACGGCAATCCCCCCTTCCCACAATACGCTGATTTGCCGAAAGCCAGTGAAGGTACCGAGGGAATGTTCCGCATCTTGTTGAGCCACGACCCCACCCATTGGCGCAGGGAAGTGTTGCCCACCACCGACATCGACCTCATGCTGGCAGGTCACACCCATGCAGCCCAGTTCATGCTGTTCGGCTGGTCGCCCTCATCATGGATCTACGACGAATGGGGAGGCATGTATCAGGAAGGTTCCCAAGCACTCTATGTCAATGTAGGCATAGGCTTTGTAGGTCTGCCCTTCCGCTTTGGAGCCTGGCCAGAAATCACCGTAATCACCCTACATCGTTAATTACTAAAACAAAATAATCCTATGAAAAAAACAATCCTCCTACTAGTATTGCTTACAGTCCTGGCACCCATGAAGGCCGACGAAGGCATGTGGCTGCCCCTGCTCATCTCCAATCGGATAGACGACATGCAGGCCAAGGGCTTCAAGCTCACAGCCGAAGATATCTATAGTGTCAACAAAGCCTCGCTGAAAGACGCCGTAGTGCGTTTTGGCGGAGGTTGCACAGGCGAGGTGGTCTCTCCCGACGGCCTGCTCTTCACCAACCACCACTGTGGCTACGGACAGATACAGGAGCACAGTACGGTAGAGCACGACTACCTGAAAGACGGCTTCTGGGCCATGAGCAAGGAAGAAGAATTGCCCAATCCAGGGCTCACCGTCAGTTTCCTGCAGAGCATGGAAGATGTCACCGACCGAGTGCTGAAAGGCTATGTGCCCACGATGACCAATGGACAGCGCGACTCAGTGATACAGGTCAATTCCAGGGTCATCACCGAAGCCATCAACAACCAGGCCAAGGGCATCCGTTCCTCAGTAGAGGGCCTCTACAACGGCAACCAGTACTTCCTCTTCGTCTATAAGATTTATTCCGATGTGCGACTGGTGGGCGCTCCCCCCTCTTCCATCGGCAAGTTCGGCGGTGATACCGACAACTGGATGTGGCCTCGTCATACAGGCGATTTCTCCATCTTCCGCATCTATGCCAACAAGGACAATGAGCCTGCCGAATACTCCAAGGACAATGTGCCTTATCATCCCAAGCGCTACTTCACCATCTCCCGCAAGGGCGTGAAGGAAGGCGATTTCACGATGGTCTATGGCACCCCAGGCACCACCAAGGAATATGTCACTTCCGACGAGGTACGCTATACAGGCGAGATTT
>JAEEGL013451905.1_pt1 | contig 16737 bp, 10 predicted proteins | sample 9134231 | NCBI WGS metagenome assembly JAEEGL01 (sample SAMN16246548, study PRJNA631951) | gut metagenome | biome: gut microbiome; feature: rumen; material: fiber-attached | host: Bos | place: Iran: Karaj | collected 2018-10 | reverse complement strand
TTGCTCTATGGATGATATGGTTATCAATTTGTACCCGATTCCAGTTTACATGGACTACAACGAAGATTTTGTAATTCCAGAAAAAATGGAAATGAGCATGTACTCAGATCTTATAGAGGATAAAGAAGAGTTCAATCCTGGCACAAAGTTTAATCCAAGTAATGTAATTTTTTCAGAGCCATCACTTGATAACAAAGCAGGTCAGTATGTTCTTCATCCAATTTTCTCTGGAGAAACAAGCTATGGTTATTTAATTTGTAAAATCAATAAAAATAAATTTGCCGATTTTGCAATTTATCTTAAGATCATCATTACAACAATTTCTTCTGCAATTGAATATACAAACCGTCTGCTCGAAACAGAACGACTTACAAGCAAATACACAGAGCTTCAGGAAGACAATACAACTTTAACAAAGCAGTCAAAGACAGATGAACTTACCGGACTTTTGAATCGCCGCGGTTATTATGAATTTGGTCAGCGCACACTTGATATTATTCAGGAAATGGAACACGCAGGAATTGTATTCTTTGCCGACATGGATAACCTCAAGAAAATTAACGATACATACGGCCACGATGTAGGTGACGAAGCAATCAAGCTTCTGGCTGAAATTTTCAAAATGGTATTCCGCTCTAATGATGTAATAGGCCGCCTTGGTGGTGATGAATTTGGTATTGTTGCTCCTGGTATGGTAAATGAGCATGTTCCTTTAATCCGCAAAAAAATTGACGAAACCTGTAAAAAAGAATCAAAGCGTCTTAAACTTCCATATACACTTTCGGTTAGTGTTGGTTATGCAAGTCTGGAAAAATCATCACTGCTTAAACAGTTGATGAGCGAAGCAGACGAAATGCTTTATAAAGAAAAGAGAAAGAAGCATGGCAGACGAAAAGCTTGAGCAATATCTGTCTGTCTTGAATGAACAGCAGCGTGAAGCAGTTGTTCACGAAGGTTCGCCTCTGCTTATTCTTGCAGGTGCGGGTTCTGGAAAAACACGAGTAATCACAACAAAAATAGCATATCTCATTGGTCAAAAAGAAGTAAATCCGTATTCAATTTTATCTGTTACTTTTACAAAAAAAGCTGCCAACGAAATGCGTGAGCGTGCTGTAAGAATGGAGCCTCTTGCCGAGCGTGCCCAAATCAGAACATTCCACTCATTTGGTTCCTGGTTTTTGCGCAAGTATTATGAAGAAGCCGGGGTAGAGCAGTCGTTTACAGTTTATGATGATGAAGATATGGCAATTTTAATTCGTAAGGTTGAGCCTGCTCTTTCGCAAAAGGAATCTCGTCTTGCCGCACATCAGATTGCGCTTGCAAAAGATTATTGTCTTGGTCCAAAGGATGATCTTGCAATTGTAGCAAGTGAGTTTGATCTTCCTGATATTTATGAAAAATACGAGGCACGTCTGCGCTCAACCGGAAATGTAGATTTTGGCGACCTCATCATGATGCCCGTTACTGTAATGGAGGCTGTTCCTCAGATTGCGGCTCAGATTCATCAGCGCTTTAACGTAATCATGGTTGATGAGTATCAGGACTCGAATATTGCACAATATAAGCTGCTTCAGAAAATCTCTGGCGTTGAAGAAGGCTACCAGAATTACGTATGCGTAGTTGGTGATGATGATCAGTCTATTTATAAATTCCGTGGAGCCGAAGTTCAGAATATTCTTACTTTTTCTTCAAAGTTTCCAGGCACCCAGATAATCCGCCTTGAGCGAAATTATCGTTCTACTTCAGAAATCCTTGCGGCCGCATCACTTGTTGTAAATAAAAACAGCGACCGTCTTGGAAAAACTTTGATTGCCGACAGGGGCGAGGGAGGATTTCCTGTTCTTGCATATCTTCCTGACCAGAATGCCGAAGTTACTTTTTGTTCGGACCTTATTCAAAAAAGCGTGGATAAAGGCGGTAAGTATTCTGATTGGGCAATATTATATAGAACAAATGCGCAGTCTCTTGGCTTTGAAAAAGATTTTCTGCACAAGCATATTCCTTATGTTGTTGTCGGTTCCCTTAAGTTTTATGAGCGCGAAGAAATTAAAGATGCTTTGAGTTATCTTGCATTATGTGCAAACCCAAAGGATGAAATATCATTCAGGCGTGTAATTAATAAACCTGCACGTGGTCTTGGTGAAAAAACTCAGGATAAGATTTTTGATATTGCACGTGTTACGCTTGAAGATGGCCAGACTTCATACAAAAGTCTTTTAGAAACTCTTGAGTCTTTGCAGACGAGTGGCGGGCTTTCTAAAAAGGCTTCCGAAGGTGCTGAGGCCTTTATAAAAATGTACAAGGACCTTACCGCATTTTTTGACAAATCTAAAAAGCTTTCTGATTTTATTGAACGGCTCATAAAATCTTCGGGCTTGGACGAATATCACAAAGCAAGCGATGAAGTTGAAGGAACTCAGCGTTTGCAAAACCTTCAGGAGCTTGTGAACAGTGCGGTGCCTTATGAATGTAGTATAGAAGGTTTGGTGGCTTTTCTTGATGCAATCAATCTGGATCGTGCCCTTGAGCTGCAGGCAGAAGAGGCTGGTGAAGATTCAGTTACTCTTATAACTCTGCATAATACAAAAGGCCTTGAATATAATAAAGTAGTAATTACGGGGCTTGAGCAGGGGGTATTTCCGCGCGAAAATAAAGTTGGAGCTGACCTGGAAGAGGAGCGCAGGCTTTTTTATGTTGGAATTACGCGCGCGAGGGATGAACTTTATGTTACATCTACAGCACAGCGTGTTCTTTATGGTCATACTCAGTTTATGTCTCCAAGCATTTTCCTTAAAGAATCAGAGGAAGCTTTTAAGGTAGTAGGGCAAAAGCCTAAGCCTCAGTTCCAGTCTGGATGGGGATATGGAGGCTATCAGGGAGCCTATGGAGCTTCAAAAAGCGCAGGTGGAGAACTTGCTTCTAAATGGGCCAAAGGAACAAAGCTTTATCATGATGATTACGGTTATGGAGTTGTAGTTTCTAACCGCATGAATGGAACAGAGTTTTTAATAGAAGTTCAGTTCGAAACAGGTACAAAGAAAACCTTTATTCCACAATATCAGAGCAAATCACTTCAAATAATAAAATAAGTTTATTTATTGACACCATAGTTTTTTGGACTTATAATTATTTATTATGAATAAAATTCGAAGAGCGTTGTTAGTTGCACTACTTACTTGCGTGGCTTCTCTGCCGCTTAGTGCACTCGATTTAATTTTTAAACTCGAGCCGGTTGTTATGTTCCCTTTACAGGAAAATATGAGTTTTGCGCCTGGTGGTATCCTTCAAGCAGACGTTGATCTCTTCAACCTGTTTACTGCAGGTTTTGAAGGCGGTTATTTGTTTGAAAAACCAGAATCAACCGATGAAGGAATTAATACTATTTTTGGTGGTATTAATATGGGCGTTTATTACTATCCATTGTCCAGAGTATATATTGGCTTGGGTGGTGCTTTTGGAGCTAACTCTTATTCTACACAGATCCAGAAATCTGCAGAAACAGGTCAGCCAGAAAAGAAGAATTTTGGTGGTTTGTACTATAGAGGCTTTGGAGAAGTAGGTTTCCGAGTTAATCCTTCACTTTGTATTAATCTTGTTGGAGGCTGGTCTTCTTTCTCTGCAGGAAATAATATTGGAGAAGGCTTCCTTGCAGGACCATATGCTGCCATTTCTTTAAGAATGGGTGCTCATGTTGGAAACAAGGCTAAGAGCTCTGCAATCAGCGTTAAAGTTGAACAGGATGCTGATGTATTCCCTGTTTACAGTACAGTTTATGGTTACGAGCCATTTGGAACAATCTTTATTAAGAATGATGAAGGTGCAGAACTTCGTAATGTTCACGTAAGCTTCCGTGCCGGAAAATATACAAACTCTTCGAAACTTTGTGGAACTATGGATAAAATTAATCGCCATGGAACTGCAGAGTTCCCAATCCTTGCAGACTTCTCTGATGAAATCTTAGGCTTTACCGAAAACGGAAAAATCAGTGGTGAAATTATTGTTGATTATGAATTCCTTGGTAAAAAGATGAGCACTGTAGAGTCTGTTATTATTTCTGTAGATAACAGAAATGCATTTATCTGGGGCGACAGTTCTGCTCTTGCAGCATTCATTTCTCCAGACTCTCAGGAAATTGCTACTTTTGCAAAAGAAGTTGCAGGAATTACAAGAAACAATATCTACACTGGTATGAACGCTAACCTCCAGTACGCAATTGGTATTATGGAAGGTCTCCGTCTTATTGGTATGGGATACTCAGAAGATAATATCACTCCATATGCAACATATCACACAGGATATGAAATGGATTCTATTCAGTATCCACTTCAGACCTTGCAGTGTCTCTCTGGTGACTATGATGATTTAGGAATTCTTGTTTGTTCGTGTCTTCAGACTATAAACGTTCCAACAGGTTATATTCCATTTGATGATGACTTCATTGTTCTTGTAAAGCTTAATATGGGTGCTAAACAGGCTCTCAACAATTTTGCTTCTACAGACGGTCTTGTAATTGATTACGATGCTGATGAAGTTTATCTTGCTCTTTCAATGGCAAATATCGAAAAGGGCTTTACTGCAAGCTATAAGGCTGGTGCCGATGCTGTTGTAAAGTGCTTCAGCAACGAAGAAGTTTACTATGATTTTATTGATACAACAGCTGCATGGTCAAACTATAAGCCTGTTGCATTCAGTACAAACTCTTCTGTAACAACTCCAAAACAGGATGCTCTTGTAAAGAACATCAGAGCCGCAATTCAGGATTACATTTCTTCTGATATTGAAGCTGTTATTAAACGTGCCCGTGATGAAGGCGATACTAATAAACTTGGTGTTGCTCTTGTTCGTGCCGGACGCTATACAGAAGCTAAAAAAGAATTCCAGAAGGCTGCAGATAGAGGTTCTATTCCTGCAATGAATAACGTTGCAAATATCCTCATGATTGAAAAGAATTATACTGCTGCTGCCGCACAGTATAAGAGAATTTTGGATAAAGACCCTGAAAATAAAGTTGCTCAGAAAGGTCTTGAAAATGCAAATGCTAAGATAGAATAGGGAATACTGATGAAAAAAATTGTTCTTATAGCATTAACTGTTCTCTTTTCTGTAAAGCTCTTTGCACTTGATCTTTCATTCAAGCTGCTGCCAGGCTATGAATTTGCTACAGAAAAATTATTCAATGACGCAGGTGGTTTTTCTGTAGGGCTTGGTTTTGATATTGCACCGGTAACACTCCGCGAACGTGATAAGCTTTATATTACAGGACAGTTTGCTTCTACTAATTTTCCAACAAAAGATTTTGGTCTTCAGCCATTAATTGATGGAGGCTTTGGTCTTGGATATACAGTACGACTTATGGACCGCTTTAGCGTTACTCCAGAATTCTATGCTGGAATCTGGAATTACCTTGGTTCCGATTCCTTTGGAACTTCTTCTGTAAGTGGTATTATTCTTTGCGGTAAGCTTTATGCAGATTATCATTTTTCACCATCTTTGACACTTAGTCTTTTTGGTGGTTATAAATCATTCTTTGCACGTCCAACTTCCTTCCTTAGTGATGTTCAGGTTGGTTTAGGGCTTAAATACAGCATTTCACGCGGTCTGTTCTCTAATAACTATATTGAGATTGAAGATAGCAGTGTTGAACCTCTCTTCCCTGTATTCTATTCTCATTATACAGATAACCCATTTGGTACAATCACTTTTGTAAACAACGAAGAAAACGATATTACAGATGTTACTGTTTCAATTCTTTTGGAATCGTACATGGCTAATCCTTATACAGTTGTTACAATTCCAGTTGTAGAAAGAGGGGAGCCTTTTGATGTTCAGATCTTTGCATTCTTGAACGAAAACATCCTTGGACTTTTACAGCCAAAATCAGATACATTTGATGTAACTGTTGAATATTCTTCTCTTGGAAACAGACAGTCTGTAACTCATACACTTCCTGTAACAGTTTTGAGCCGAAACTCAATGACTTGGGAAGATGACCGAAGAGCTGCTGCTTTTGTTTCTGGAAAAGACGCTTCGGCTCAGAGATTTGCACGCCAGGTTAAGGCTGTTGTAAAAAATGAGCTTAAGTCAAATGTACCTGTAAATATTCAGTATGCTGCTGCAATCTTTGGTGCTCTTAAAGCATTCGGAATTAATTATGTAGTAGACCCATCGAGTGCTTTTACCGATAATGTAGGTACAGCTGCTGTTGACTTCCTTCAGTTCCCATATCAAACACTTGTTTATCATGGTGGTGACTGTGACGACCTTACAATTCTTAACTGCTCTCTTCTTGAGGCAATTGGTATTGATACTGCGTTTATTACAGTTCCTGGCCATATCTTCATGGCGTTTGATTCAGGACTTTCGGTTGAAGAAGGTCGTAGTAAAGTTGGAAAAGGCTACTATATAGAAGCCAATGATAAAATTTGGGTACCTGTAGAAATTACACTTTCTCAGGATACATTCGGACTTGCCTGGACATATGGTGCACGCGAGTGGATAAAGGCTGGAGAAAATGCTTTGCTAATTCCTTTGGACAAAGCATGGAATACATACCTTCCAATCAGTGTTCCTGGTTCAGATACCTCTATAGATGTGCCATCTAGAGAGGATATAATAAAATACTTTAAACAAGCAAATTATTATTGATTTTTTTTTCAAAATCGATAATACTATATATGTAGAGAGGAGGTTTTTTAAATGAAAAAACTTTTAGCTTTGTTATTGGTTTTGTTCACAGGAACAATGTTGTTTGCAGCTACAGGCTCATACGTGGTTGAAGCAGTTGTAGGAAATGTAACTTACGAAGCTGCCCCAGGCAAGTTTGAAAAAGTTACAGTAGGACAGGAATTGTCTGCTTCTACAGTTCTTAAGACAGGACTTAATTCAAGCGTAGATATTAACTTCGATGGTAAAAAAATTACTATTAAAGCTAAGCAGAATGGTACTGTTGAATCATTGTATGTTGCTGCTGCTCCTGCAAAGGGCGGTCTTAAAATGCAGTCAATTGCTAAGACAAACGCTCAGAACACAGACGGTGTTCGCGAGGGTGTAGCTACAGCTTCTTCAAGAGCTTCTGAAGCAAAAGAAGACTTTACTTGGGAAGAGTAAGTTACAATTCAAAATTAAAAAGGGGCTTCCTATAGCCCCTTTTTTTTTATTGAAAAGTTAAAAAGAAGAGTTTATACAGTTGAGTTTATTATGAAAAAAATACTTATTTCAATTTTAATTCCAGTCATTGCTGTTGCGATTTGTTCGCTTTTGTTGTTATCTCCACTTGATTTTAAAGTTGCAGATTATTTCCAGCGCCCGCTTAAGTCAACCGAAGAAAGTCCAGAAGTTGTTATGGTAATGGTTGATGATAATGCCGTAGAGAATATTGGAACCTTCCCATTTTCTCGTGATGTTTATTCACGTATGCTGGACAATCTTAAAGAACTGGGCGCCCGCTCAGTTGTATTCGATTTAAGCTTCCTTGATCATTCACAGGCAACTGTAGATGAAAAATATGTTAGAAATGATTTGCCAGGTTACGTTAGTGACTACTTTAGTCTTTTAAGCGAAACCGCTGCCGATTCTCTTTCTGCTTTTGCCGATGGATATGCAGATTTAGACGAAGCTTACGAATATTTTGATTCTGAATCACAAAAATATGAAAATCAGCTTAACACTGCAATTTCGCATGTTATTACACCAATAGATGAAATCCTTGCAAACTCAATTAAGGATTTTGGAAATACATACGTTACCCTGACTTTTGAAAACGGAATTACTCCTACAGATCAGGAACAGAACTTCATGTCAAATTACATAGCTCTTAGTAATGTTGTTGCAGACAACGATACTGTTACAAAAGAATACAGTGGTGTTACTCCTGCTTTATATGATTTTATTACACAGGCAAAATCAGCCGGCTTTGTAAATGCAGATCCAGACTCTGATGGATTTTTGCGTCACGTAAATCTTGTTGTAAAATATAACGGCAAGTATTATGCACAGCTTGTTTTCCGCCCAATTCTTGAACAGCTTGGAAATCCAACTGTAGAAATTACAGATAATTACATTAAAGCAGGCTCTCTCAAAATTCCTAGAGCTTCAGATGGTTCTGTAATTGTAAAATATCCTAAAAAGAAGTTCATAGACTATAACTGTATTTCTTTGTGGAATATTTACTTCTTAACAGAAATGGAAAATACCTTCCTTAGAAACCTTTCTATCATGAACGATTCAAGCTTCTTTGACGATCTTGATGAAGAAGATAATCCTTATGATTTGTATGAAACTGCAAATTATATTAAGGGTGAACTTACTTATGGAGAGAACGAAGAAGAGGGCATTACATACGATGAATATATAAAATACCGCAAGCTTTATTATGCTGCTACAAAGGCCTTCCTCGAAGGAGACAGCGAAGCATATTTCTGTGCTTTGTATGAAGAAAACGCAGATTACATTCATGAAATTTTTGAAACAACAAGAGATCAGTTTACTCAGTTTATGGATGCACACCAGTTTGCAGCTTCTAAAGTTCAGAATGCAATGTGTATTGTAGGAACAAATGCTTCCAGTACATCAGACTACGGAATTAACCAGTATCAGGAAAAATTCCCTCTGCCAGGTGTTCACTATTCTCTTGCAAATCAGCTTCTTTCAAAAGACTTTGTAGATGATTCTCCTGTATGGATTTCAATAATCATTGCAATTGTAATGTGTCTTGGCTACAGCCTTGCAACATACAGAATTAAACGTACTACTCCACAAATCTTAATTGGTATTGGAGCAGTAATAATAACAGCAGGGGCTCTTCTTGCTTACTTCCTTCTTACAAGATCTTACATCGGTGCAGTAGTTCCTGTTACTTCTGTATTCCTTTCCTTCATTGCTACAACAGTTGCAGGATTTATTACTGCTAACCACGATAAAAAGTTTATTACAAACGCCTTCAGTCAGTGTCTTTCAAAAGAAGTAGTAAATGAAATTGTTGCTAACCCTGCTTCTTTCAAGCTTGGTGGTCAGCGACTTGAAATGACAGCTATGTTCACCGATATTCAGAAATTCTCTGGCTTCAGTGAATTGCTTACTGCTGGTCAGCTCGTTGCTTTGCTTAACTACTACCTTACAAAAATGTCAGACATTATCATGGAAGAACGTGGTACTGTAGATAAATACGAAGGAGATGCTATCATCGCGCTTGTAGGTGCTCCTGTTCAGATGGACGATCATGCTCAGCGTGCCTGTGCAGCTGCAATTAAAATGAAGGCTGCAGAAGAGCAGATGAATAAAGAAATTGAGCAGATTGCTGCTGCCGACAAACCTGCCGAAATGGATGATGAACTTTATCAGGCATTCAAGATCATGGTTGAAAATAATCGCCGCCTGTTCACACGTATCGGTTTGAACTCTGGTGAAATGATTGCCGGATACATGGGTTCTGAAAATAAAAAGAACTACACTATGATGGGTAACAACGTAAACCTTGCAAGCCGTCTTGAAGGTGTAAACAAGCAGTACAGCACTGGCGGTATTATGATTAGTGCCGCTACACGTGATCTTCTTGGAGACCGTTTTGTTGTACGAAGCCTTGACCGTGTTCGTGTAGTAAACGTTAATACACCAATCCGTCTTTATGAGCTTATCTGCGAAAAAGAAGGTGCCGATGAAGCACTGCTCAAATATTATGCAAACTGGGAAATTGCCCTTAAGAACTTTGAAAATAAACAGTACGACAAGGCTCTTGAACAGTTCAAGGTTCTTCACCAGCATAAGCCAGATGATAATGTTGCAGCTTACTATATCAAGATTACAGAAAACTTCTTTGTTAAAGGCAAGTATCCTGTAGAGTCTGATGACGTAGGTGTAGCTTATAATCCGGAAGATGGAGTATTCAAACTGCTCCAGAAATAAATATGAAAAAGAACAAAGGCAATAAATTAAAACGATTTCTCAACAATCTAAAGTATGCGTTTAAAAATCCGCTTACTTACGGATGGATTGTTCTGTTTATCATTCTTGCCATTGCAACTGTAATAGTTTATAAAACAGAAACTCAAACCGAAAGCGGAATTGAAACAATGTTCGACTCCGTTTGGTTTACTCTTGTTTCTGTAATGGCAGGATATTTTGATTACTGTGTAAAATCATTTGGCGGTCGTATGGCTGCTCTGGTGCTGCTTGCACTTGGTATGGTTTTACTCAGTGTTGTAACCGGTAAAATTGCATCTGTATTCATGGATATGCAGATGAAAAAAAATAAGGGACTTAATAAGATAAAGAGTATGAAAGGACACTTTTTACTATGCGGTTGGCGTCCGGGCTTTGAAAAAATTCTGGATAGCGTTTTGAATTCAAATACGGATATCACTCCAGATATGATTGTTCTTGTGAACGAAGCTCCTTCTGATCAAATTGAGCAGATTCGTTCAGAAAGTCGTTTTAAGGGAATGCAGTATGTTTCGGGCGACTATGCCGATGAAGCAGTTCTTAAACGTGCAAAAATTGAAGATGCAGAACGCGCACTTGTAATTTGTGATCGTTCAAAAAAATATTCTGATCTTGAAATTGATTCCCGTACTGTACTTGCTGTTCTTACAATGGAAAATATCAACCCTGGTATTTATATTGCAGCAGAGCTTATTGATGTTAAGTTCCAGAAGCATCTTGAAATGGCTCACTGTGATGAAATTATTCTTACCCAGGATTACGAACATAGTCTTCTTGCAACTGCTTCTTCTGGCCGCGGTTACTCAAATGTAATCCGCACACTTATTGGCGACGACGCAGAATCTGGAATTCTTATTGAAGACATTCCTGCCACCTGGATTGGTAAAACTTATATTGAATACAAACGTTCACTTGGCCCAACAGACGGAACTGTAATCGGGCTTCTTTTGAATACAGGAAATTTCCATCAGCGCCGTAAGGATGCCTTGCGTGAAGCTCAGAAAAATCCTGATGTTAAAAAGATTGTTGACGAGCTTAAGAAGGTTAAACTCTTAAAGAGTAACGAACCAATTCTGTGCCCAGTGCCTGATTATGTTATTCCAAAAAATTCAAAGGCGATTGTTGTACGCTAGGAGACCTGAATGGACAATTTTGAAACAGTACTTCCAAAACTTGTAAAAATTGAACTTTTCTCAGATTTTGATGTAAATAACGAAAATGACCGACGTATCCTCAAGCTTGTTTATGACTGTATGTCTATTAAAACCTATAAAAAAGGTGACTGCATCATAAAAGAAGGTGAGCACGGAGATGATTTTTTTATTCTTTATGAAGGAAGTGTAAAGGTTCAGCGTAACACTCCTGCAGGTGACGTTATTGCTCTTGCAAAGCTTTCAAGCGAAATGAATATTTTCTTTGGAGAAACTTCTCTTATCAGCAGCGATACTCGTACAGCTACAGTTCTTGCTTCTACAGAATGCCGTTGTATCGTTCTTTCTGGAAAGCACTTCCTTGAAGTTTGCGATAAAGAACCTTTGCTTGGCTACAGAGTTCTTCTTCATCTTGCAAAACGTATGTCTCAGACAGTACGCAATACAAACAGCGATAAGGCAACCTTATACGAAGCTTTGTTCAGCGAAATAGAGGGAGACCTCTGATATGGCAAGTCTTAAATACATTGTGCTTGTAATTGCAGTTTTGATGTATATCCTTGTAATCCTTTTTCAAAATAAAAAGGTTTGGTTTACATCGGCCGCTGCTCTTATTGTAATTATTCTTGGAATGATTTTTCCGGGACAAATATTTATACAACCCGAGCAAGCCTCTCGTATTTATGCCTTTACACATTCAGTTTTTCAAATAATCAACTGGAACGTTATAATGATTTATCTTGGCAGCATGATTATTGCCGCTTTGTTTTTATATTCAAATGTTCCGGCCCGCATTGCAGATGGAATTATAACTAACAGCAAAAATACCGGAATTGCTATAGTCCTTATTCTTGCAATGACAGGTATAATTTCGATTTTTGTAGAAAACGTTGCAACAGTTTTAGTAATGGCACCAATTGCCCTGGCGCTATGCAAAAAATTAAATAAGAATCCTACATATTTTATGATTGGTCTTGCTGTAATGTCTAATATGGAAGGAACTGCTACTTTAGTAGGCGACCCTCCAAGCATGATTTTTGCAGCATACGCAGGCTACAACTTTAACGACTTCTTTGTGCATCAGGGACGACTTTCGATATTCTTTATAATTCAGGCGGGACTTGTTGTCGGATGTATTTTCTTTTATTTCTTTTTTGCAAAGCTTGGAAAGCAAAAGCTTGAAGTAGAAAAAACTCCAGTTATTTCATGGGTGCCTTTTATAATCCTTCTCATAATGATTTTTGGACTTGGCGCAGTTTCATTTATCAATACCGATTTTGCATATCTTAGCGGACTTTACGTTCTTGCACTTGGATTAATTTCTTTAATCTGGTTCCGCGTAAGCCAGAAAAAAGATATGCAGGAAATTAAAACGCTTATTAAGGAACTTGACTGGGAAACAATTTTCTTTCTGCTCGGCATTTTTATTGTTGTTGGCGCAATTCAGGAAGCTGGACTTTTGGAACAGTTTGCTCTTTTCCTTTCTGATATTTGCGGAGGTTCGAAACTTCTTGGCTTTATAATTATACTCGTTGTTTCAGTTCTTATTAGTGGATTTGTAGATAACGTTCCTTATATTATTGCCATGCTTCCTGTAGCGGGTAACCTTGCAATAAATATGAATCTTAACAAGGAACTTTTTATGTTTGCACTTTTAATAGGAAGCTGCCTTGGAGGAAACCTTACTCCTTATGGTGCAAGTGCAAATGTTGCCAGTATGGGAATTGTAAAAAAAGAGGGCTATCCTATGAAGTTCGGTGACTGGTTAAAAGTTGCCGTTCCATTTACAATTCTTACAACAGGAATGTCGGCACTTGTTTTGTGGATGCTGTGGAGTAAATAATTGGAAGGACTTATAATCGCCGGAACAAACAACACTTTTACTGTCGAATGCGACGATGAACTCACAAGAAACTGCACAATTAAGGGCAAGGTTTTAAAATCAGACAAACAGTTTTATAATCCTCTTGCTCCAGGCGACCGTGTTACAGTTGAGCCGGATCCAATAAATGAGCAGAAAGGTCAGATTCTTAATGTTCTTGAACGCCGCAATACCTTCCTTCGCTGGAATGTAAAGGGCCGATGTCCTCAGTTACTTGCTTCAAATCTTGATTATCTTATTCTTGTTTGTACTCCAGATGAACCTCCATTCCGTCCACGCTTTATAGACAGGGCATTGGCTCAGGCAGAACATCAGGGAATTACTCCAATTATTGTCTGCAACAAATGGGACTTAGCAGAGCTTATGCAAACCGATGGTCGCGAAGAAGAATATGACCAGATAGACAGACGCCTTTCAATCTGGAGCGACCTTGGATATAAGGTTCTCCGCATTTCTGCAAAAACGGGCGAGGGCATGCAGCAGTTTACAGAGCTTTTAGAAAATCATCTTTCGGCATTTGTTGGACAGTCGGGAGTAGGTAAGTCAAGCCTTATAAATGTAATGGACAATTCCTGCGTTTTAAAAACAGGAAGCCTTTCAAAAAAATATGGCCGTGGAAGTCATACAACTACAAAAGGAAACTTAATTCATCTTACGTTAAACGAATCGCTCCTTGATGGAATAAAAGGACGCAAAGCAGATATAATAGATACTCCAGGCATCAGACGTTTTGTGCTTGATGATATTCAGGCCGATGACGTACAGATGTACTTTAAGGAGTTTGAGCCTTTTATAGGAAAATGTAAATTTGGACTTGGCTGCAAACATCATACAGAACCAGGTTGTGCAATTCAAACAGCAGTTCAAGATGGAACAATCACGCAGGAACGCTACGACAGCTGGATGCGGATTTCTGAAGAAATAAGAACAGGAAGCTGGGAAGACTGATGTTATCGGAAAATGAGAGAAAACAACTTATTTCAAAATTAAATATGTCCTATTGTATTCCTGAGCTCTGGAAAAACAAGGAATCCTTTTTAAGTCTCACCGATGAACAATATAAAGCTTCACTTTATGATCTTTCTGCTGCAATTCTTTTGCGCATTGTTATGGGTGATATGGCAGCTGTTCCTCATCTTATGAATCTTTTGCCGGATGTAGGTTTTGAAGATTTTATTAAACCAATTATTCCAACTATAAGCACACGCGACTTTTTTCATTCGCTTTCAAAACTTGGATATCTGGGTGTTTCATTGGAACCATATTACAGTACTGCAACTGGACGTCCCAGCATTTTGAACGGTCTTCGCGATTTTTCATACTATGGAGATTTTGTTCTTAAGCATAAAGAAAAAACTCTTGAACTGCTTAAGGTTGTATATGGCGATGCTGCTCGTCAGGTTTATGATATTGTATCTGCTGAAGTTTATTATGAGCGAAATGAATGCTTTGAAGCAATGGTAAGAATTACAAGTGCAATTCCAATTCTTGAACGCCAGAAAGCTTTTATGTTTTTAATCGTTGCACTTTACCAGCAGATTACAATTCTTACAATTAATGGCGAAATTAAATCTGCCGAAATTATCATGTCTCATCTTAAAGATAAGGTAAAGGATATTAAAGGCAGTTCCTTTGAATATAACATTGATGCTATGAGTGTTCGCCTTGCTCTTTATGACTGCAATCTTGAATATGTAAACGAATGGCTTGAAAAAAAGGCTCCAGATGAAAATAGAGAATTCAACCTTATGGAAACATACGGATATTTTGTAAAGCTCAGATGTTATCTTCTTTATGACAAGCATCTTGCTTTGCTTGCTCTTGCCGAACAGCTTAGATTCTATTTTGAATTAAGCCGTCGTCATATGGATTTAATAAGCATTTCTTGTCTTGAAGCTATGAGCTGGTATAAAACCGGAAATAAAGAAAAGGCCTTTGAACTTGTAGATGAGTTTTTAAAGCAAGCTGAAAAGTATCACATTTACAGAACTATTGCCGATGAAGGTGTTCTTATGTTTAAGCTTTTGCAGGAATATCAAAAGCTTAAAGGTACAACTTCTTTCCTTACAAAAATAATTGGAATTACAAGACATATTGCAGTTTTGTATCCAAACTATCTTAATGTTTCGCAGGAATCAAATACTAATTTTACAGAGATGGAAAAGGATATACTAAGACTTTTGGAGCAGGGGAAAACTTATGATGAGATTTCTGAAATATTCTTTATTTCTGTAAATACAGTTCGTTATCATATAAAAAAGATATATCCAAAGCTTGGGGTAACCTCGGCTTCGCAGGCAGTTTTTAAGGCCAAAAAGATAGGACTTATATAGAAAAAATGTAAAAACTACACCTTTATGTAGTGCATATTTTAAATGATTTGTTATATAATCCTACATAATTAAGACCCAAAAGTTCTGTAAAAAAGTGTTTGACAAAGATTATTTCTAGCTTTCATTAGAACTGGATATCGGGGTATTAAAAAACTAGTGTGAGACCGTCTTGGGGAGTACGGTCTCTTTTTTTTAACACTATACTTGTTCTAATGTCTCTTTTTATGTAAATTGTGTATATGAACAAAGTCGCTTTACAGGAAATTGATTTTTACCGTGTTCGTGACCAGGTGGCTGCATATTGCATCACCGGAGAAGCAAAAGATTTATTTTTACAGCGTGAACCGTATACAGATCAAAAACAAATAGAATTACTCAAAAATCTTAGTCGTGAATGGGCAAAGTATCTTAGTGCCTCACGTAAAAATCCTGTTTTGTTCTGGGAACCTGTTGCGCCACTTTTTGATGTAATTAAAGCAAAAGGTACAAGTCTTGTTCTTGAGCAGGTAAAAGCACTCGGCGATTTTGTATTGAGCGTTAATAATATAAAGCAGTGTATTACACTTCATTCCGATGAACTTGAATTAAAAAATCTTTTAGAGCAGACTCAAAAACTCCCCGATTTTACAGAAACAGAAAAGCTCATTTTCCATATAATCACTCCAGATGGTCAGATGCGTGACCTTCCTGAAATTGCCGCTATTCGTAAACAGATTGCTGCACTAAATACCAAAATTAAAACAATTCTTCGTCATTATACAACAGACCAGAAGCTTGCAGGAGTTCTTGAATCTTCTGTACCTGTTCTTCGTAACGGACGTCAGGTGCTTGCTGTAAAGGCGAGCCTTCAGAACAGAATCAACGGAATTATTATTGATATTTCACAATCGGCACAGACTGTTTTTGTTGAGCCGCAGGAAGTTGTTCTTTGCAGTAACGAGCTTATTCAAAAAGAAAACGAACTCATTCAGGTTATAAACCGCATTCTTGCCGAGCTCACAAAAGATCTGCAGCCTTCTATTCCTCTTTTTCGTCAGGCTCATCCTGTTATGCTTTTGCTTGATCAAACATGTGCCGCAGCCCGCTGGGGTAATGAAAATAACTGCTGTTATGCGGTTCCTGCAATTGGAGAGCCTCCGCTGCTTTTGAAGGCTCGTCATCCCTTGCTTGGTCAAAAAGCCGTTCCTATTGATTTTTATTTTATGGACGGAAAGCGCGTTTTAATTATCACTGGCCCAAACACAGGTGGTAAAACTGTTTCTCTTAAAACGTTTGCGCTTTTTTCTATGCTTAATCAGGCGGGGCTTCCTGTTCCGGCTGCAGAGGGTACAAGACTTGCTGTATTTAAAGAAATCTTTGCCGACATTGGAGACAGCCAGGATATTGATATGAGCCTTAGTACCTTTAGCGGTCATATGAAAAATATTGCTCAGGC
>JAEEGL010366610.1_pt1 | contig 16737 bp, 22 predicted proteins | sample 9134231 | NCBI WGS metagenome assembly JAEEGL01 (sample SAMN16246548, study PRJNA631951) | gut metagenome | biome: gut microbiome; feature: rumen; material: fiber-attached | host: Bos | place: Iran: Karaj | collected 2018-10 | reverse complement strand
TCGAACCCTCGACCTACTGCTTAGAAGGCAGTTGCTCTATCCAACTGAGCTACCCCACCATTCCTTTATACTGCCTCGAAGAATGACTTCTTCTTACAATACTCTACTACGTGTTTTCCTAATTCGCCAAGATTATCCCCATGAAGACACATTGCAGTTCCATCATAGAACTTGCAGTGCTGACAGAAGGTTTCCATGTAATGATACTCTTCCTCAGACACCTCTTTCTTCTTTGGGTCAAAATCATCCCATAAGAATGGAGCTTTATCATCAATTAATGGTGCGTGTCTAGCTTCTCCTATGAATATTGCACTTGACACCACAAACATTACTGCTAGTACAATAATCACAACAATCATACTGTTTGCCTCTTCTTTATTTCTTTGGCTACTGCTTCAATGTCTTCATCAAAATTCTTTCTCTTCTCTGACGATGACATCTTATTATTTCTCTTGTTAGTGATATACGAATTGATTACCATAACAACCAATATTGCAACCACTGCAACAAAAATCATGAACAAAAGTCTTCCCATAACATTTACTATTTTTGATTCGTAATGCAAATATACGAAAAAGTTTCCAAATAACCAAATTTTTTAAGATTTATTTAGAAAAATGTCGCTTCGGAGGGACTCGAACCCTCACGCCTCACGGCACTAGTTCCTAAGACTAGCGTGTCCTACCAATTTCACCACGAAGCGAAAAACGGAAACATTTTGTTCTACAATAGCCGTGTATACCAATTTCACCAATGTATCGCTTTATTAGAGCGACCCATGTGGGACTCGAACCCACATACCGTTTCGGTAGCAATTTCTAATAACAATTCTATATCTGCTGGATGTTTCCTTGTATAGTAAATACCATGAAGTACTTTTTGTGGCGATGGTGGGGCTTGAACCCACATGTGACCAATTACCCTTTCTACAGCGTATAAGGCAGAGGGGATACACCGCTATACTCTCCAATATGGATAATTCTTCTTTTCAGATTCTGGAGTATCGTATAGTTCGTATCTTGCTCCGCAATGAGGGCAAAAAGCATTAGTCACCATTGCATCATCTTCTTCATTCAATTCTTCTCCGTTAATCTCACTTAGCATAAAATTACCTTCAAGAATAATTTCATGTCCACAACGCATACATTTTTCCATATTGTTAGGTTTTATTGAGCAGATAATGGGACTCGAACCCACGACCCTTACCTTGGCAAGGTAATGCTCTAACCAACTGAGCTACATCTGCAAATAAGGAAACGTTTGTTGTTTATTTTTAGTGCTCTAACCCAACTGAGCTACCACGCCATTTTATACTGAATTGTAGCGTGGGCAGGATTCGAACCTGCGACCCCTAGCTTGGAATGCTTTTTTAAACGAAAACTATTTGCTGTACGTTTCCACTTGAGTAGATGATGGGACTCGAACCCACAGCCTTTGCCTTGGCAAGGCAACTATCTAACCAATTGATATACACCTACATATTTGAGCGAGTAATGGGAATCGAACCCACATCAGAAGATTGGAAATCTCCTACACTAACCGTTGTGCTATACTCGCAAGTAACTAACTTCGTGATAAATGCCTTAAATAGCGTTTATCTGGTTTGGTATTAGTCTTGAGCTGTTTACCATTCGCAGCAACCGTTTATCTAATCATCGGAAGAAAAGGAGAATGTAGACAGTTTGATGACCGATAAACTTGCGGTTTTTGTGCATGACCACCGCCAAAGCATAAATCTTATTCTCCTACTGACGTTGTTTACTGTAGAGTAGTAACAATTGCTGCACGGCCAGTTACTGGATTAACTCCCTTGCCTACCCAACTGTTAACCTTAACTCCACGATTTGTTAGATAATCAGCAACAACTGCTGCTCTCTTCTCAGAAAGTTTCTGATTAAACTCGTCTGTACCCTCTGGTGAAGCTGTTCCAACAACATCTACGATGGCATCATTGCCAATCTGATTGAGGATGTTCTTAGCCTCTAGTGAGAGTTCAGCCTTGCCCTGCTCAAACTGGACAATCCAAGCACTGTTGTCAATTACAGTGACGTTGTTGTCAACAATCTTCACTACGGTTGGCTTGCTGTCGATACAAGTCTTAAGGTCTTTCTCCAACTGGCCATTCTCAGCATTGAGACGGTTAATCTCCTCAATCATTGCGCCAACATCGTAGGTCTTGAAACTGTGAGTACCGTTTGAATTCTTAAAGTGGTAAATGTAGCTACCCATGATTGCAATGAGTGCATTGTTGTGGTTGAACTGAATGTGTCCATTGTTCCTAAGACCCCAATACACTGCTGGACTGAATACCAATGAGTGTGCTCTCTTCTTACCAATGTTAAATGCGAAATCAATACCAGTCTTTGCGACAATATCGTTTCCACCATTATTAATAGCGTGACGGATGCCCAAACCTAGGATAGCAGATGTCTCGAATACACGAGGCTTGCCGTTGTAACCCAAGAACATATTAGGAATGTTCAAGCTACCATTCAAACCAAGGTTAATAGCCTTGAAAGCTGTCTTTGCGTCAGCGAAATGGTTGTCAGCAAGACTAGTGGTTGCCTCAAACTGTAATCCAAGAACTGGAGTAATACCCTTTGTTGCCACAACACCGAAAGTTGTGTTCACTGGGAATGCTGAGTTCAAATCAAGAGGTGTGGTAACACCTGCTGTTGCACCCAAACCAATGTTATCAAGTGCATTACTGTTTTCAGTTGCAATCTGTGCATTCGCACCAAGAACGGCACTAAACAGTGCCAACATTAAAATTAACTTCTTCATAATTTTTTTTTTACTTACTTTTTTTTTTCCTTATTATTATTTAGAATTATTAATTATCATCTAAAAAAAAAGGGAACTCAATTTGATGGATTTGAACCATCTGTTTTTAATTCGAGCAATTAAAAAGTTATCCTAATTAATACTTGCTGTAAGTTCCCACTATCGGTTTAGAAAGGTAAATCGTTTAGATTAACGCTTTTTCTTACTCTCCATTTATAATTATAGTACTTCTCATTATTCTTTAGCTCCAACTTGAATGTTGGTGTCCTCATTTGTAGACCCTTTCTTTCAAATGTCCTCATTATAAGGTCAAATGCATCAGAGCAATAAGGATATGTAGTACCTATGTTTATTTCCAAATCCTCTGTATATTTTAATTCAGAAGTATCTATTGCCTCCTTTATACATCTAATGAAAAAGAGACAATAGTTAGGAAAATCAATATCCTCTCTAGTTAATTTCTTATAACTACCCATAACATTATTTTAAAAATCGGATGCTGCTTTTGTTTTCTAGACCATTAAGAGATACGCAAGATGCGCACTTGGAGTCGAACCAAGATAGTAACAAAGTTACTTCTGCTGTAAGCATCCTTGTATTGATTATGTCAACTATCACGTTTGGACTGCTGCTAGAGACCTTACCCCCATCCATACCTCTCTACGAAGAGACCGTAGCACATTCTTTCAATTTTCATGACCCCACCGTTTATTGGACTTACGTGGAACGATTATTTGACATAAAAGTCGAGGTGACAGGACTCGAACCTGCGACAACTAGTTCCCAAAACTAGCACTCTACCAACTGAGCTACGCCTCGATTTCTTGAATAACTATGCAAAGATATAGTTTTTTTTCCTAAATTCCAAATTTTCGAACAACTTTTTGACATAAATCAGTCAATCCACCTCTATCTTACTTCCGCAACTTGGACAAGTAATAAACTTACCCATATAGGTTTCTCCAGCATATGACTGGACACCATAGGAACATTCTTTTTCCTCTATGTCAGATGCCCCATATTCTATATATTGGCTGCATCTGTAACATTTTACAACGTTTTTACCAAGTACTTTTGCCATAATATTCTCTTTTAATGTTTTTGGGTGTTCGACAGGATTCGAACCTGCGTAAACAAGTGCCACAAACTTGCGCCTAAGCCTCTCGGCCACGAACACCATATTAAAAAATTGAACAGTAGTATATACCATTACGAGCAGATACCATTACCAGTTACTATCAATTACCTCAGCATATCGTTATCATTTTTACAGTACTACTATTATATGACTATTGTTTACCTACTTCTTATCAAGTCTGTTCTTCTGTGTAGACTTCCAAGCATTGCACGAAGCGGATACTACAATCCCCCAAGGCGTGAACCGTATCGGACTCGAACCGATGTTTCGCAGTTTGACAATGCACTATCATGCAGCCATGCTACCGCATTTGCTATCCATGTTGCATCAACGGCTCATAAAAAACGGAATCTATAAACTTTCGGTAGGTTGAGGCTCGAACTCAAATCTCTTGGTAAAATCCAAGGCTCTAACCCATTGAGCTACCTGTCGTGTGTTCTACCTATTGCTGTTAGATTCCTTTGTCTAGATGAACGGACTCGAACCGCCGACCCCAGCATCCCAAATGCCGCGTTCTACCTACTGAACTACACCTAGATTTATGTATTACCAACTAACACTCTAGAATTCTTGCATTATTACCTCTATAGTCTTATGCTGCTCTTAGAGAGGTTGCCTAAAGACTTGTGTTGCTTTTGGATAATACATTTGTTGGGGTGGAGGGATTCGAACCCTCTCAGCCGAAGCACTGGATTTACAGTCCAGCCCAACTCTCCCACGTTGGCGCACCCCAATATAAACTGTGTTTACTTGTTATTATATTCGATTACGAACACATTCTTATCTTTTCTCTCGTAATGAGTTATGTTAAGATTTTCAATACGTCCTTTCTCTTCATCGAGTCTGAATCCATCCTCAAATGAGCGATATAGTTTCAGCTCTTTTGGATTCTGTGTGACAATACAAATCACCTTTTGCAATGAGCTATCTTCCGTATGACAGAACATTGCCCTCATACCCCTAAAGTTATTGTTTATAGCAATACCTCCACTTGTAACGAGTCCTAATGCAAACTCTTCCCAAATAGGAATGTCACACTTCAAGTAAATGCCCATACCGAAAGGGTCTTTGGCATTCAGATGTTCTTTCGTAATTACTTCCATATAGCTTTATTTAGAGCTACCAATGTAGCTATTAATACACTCTAATTCTCCCTCAAGTTCTGAAAGTTTGTTTTTATATAGGTCAATCTTAGTTAATAAATTTTCTTTCCTAACGTTCAATATTTTCAAATCTGTATCAGTCATGTTATTTAAATTTCCCTAATCTAATACCTTCTACGAGGTAATTGTACAATATTTCCCAATCTGTTTCAGCATCAAAACCAAACTTATCGTCAATACCCACATTGAAATATGTCTTTTCATCGAAGCATGACAAATCAGTGTTCGGTGTCTCATGGTTGATGTTCACCATGTCGAAATTGATACCATTCTCCTTGAAGTGTTTCAAATAGTCTGCTATAATGTCATCATATGTTGATGTCCACAGAATCAATGAAATCTGCTGGGCATGGGTCATAATGTCCAAAGCTTCCTTGGCATACGGAAACCACTGATGTGTTTCCTCGTCATTGTAACAAGCCTTAAGAATAGTATCGTGTATATCTACCAATACATATATCTTCTCCCAATTACGCTCTTTCATTCTCTTGAAAGCAGCATCGAAACTCTTCTCTATACTCATATTACTATATGTTATTCAAAAACAAGGATGGTAGTTTCAAATTAAGTAATCCCTAGAGTCGTTAAAGACATAACGCAATCCATCATCTACCTTCGACCAATCGGCATCAAGATGCGCTTCCTAAAAAGACTTGCCATCCAACAAGGCTTACGTAGTTTGAGAGAAGCTTGGCAACTCTCAGGGACTAATAAGCTCCGTGTTGGGATTAAGGGAATCGAACCCCTACAGACCGAGAGCCAGAATCTCGCGTACTACCGTTATACTAAACCCCAAAGTAAAGTTGGAATTCTTGCAAGTAATACTTAGATAGACTTTCTCCACTGTGACATTTTGAAAGAATTACTGAACTAACGCCAATTACATCACGACTGCCCACGCATAATAGGACCACTGGTAACCTATCTAATTAGTTCTCTACTATCTTCGTATAATTCCAACTTTATATTATAAGGGAACATTTTTTAACTGTACTCTTAAAACCCAAATTTAATTACTTGTTAATAGAAATACTTGCTGTGTGTTCCCACTAGTAGCGCATAGGGGAATCGAACCCCTGTTCTCACATCGAAAGTGTGGTGTCCTACCACTAGACGAATGCGCCATTAAAGAAAGATGCTGTGTTGGAGGCGTGAATCTCTCGCCCACTTTAGCCCAAACGAGGCGTGGAAAACACGACTGCTTGGAAGGGTACGACTTTCCACATTTAATATACTTCGGTGCATTTCGAACTACACCTTTTCTAACATCTTTTTGTAGCCCTAGGGAGACTCGAACTCCCATTCTCTGCGTGAGAGGCAGACCTCCTAGCCAGTTAGAGGATAGGGCCATTTTTATTGCATTTGTTCAATGCTTTTAATCTTTCCACATTTTCTGCAATATGTCACCCTAAATGTATGATGTTTCTCATCACCTAGGTCATATCGTTCATCATATCTTATTTCATATCGATGCTTGCAGAAAGCATTCTTTATCTTATCTGTTATGCCAAAAAGATTCATAATCATTGTTTTTAAAAATTGAAGGTGGGTAGTTTGTGCCTACATTCTTCCACATTTCTTAGATGCTTTGTCCTAACATTTGAACGACCTTGTGGCAACACTGAATTTATAATGTTACTGTTTCAAACACTGTTCGCCTTGTTGTTGAACCATCAGTGTGTCACCCTTCAACGATGCAAATATATGAAAAATTTTTGAAATAACCAAATTTTTCTCAAACTTTTAACATATTTAAACGGTTTAAGGTGGATAATCCGTAGACTACCCACCTATACATTATATATTCTTGTAAAACAAAGCCTCGCTTATATATAATAGTAAAATGATTGAGTCTACACTTAACCTACGGACACGCCTTCATGTCTTGGATAACCATATCCAAGTCCTCTAGGCTGCTCTTCTATATGTAGATTAAATGTAATCATAATGCTATTATTTTTTTCGATGTTTATTATAAATATAATGTATTTTTAAAAAATTTCAATAGTTTGGAGAAATTAATAAGCTTTCGCTTCTGCTTTCTCCCTTTCTTTTTCCAATGCGATACGCATTTCTTCGGTGAACTCTTGAAAGATGTCAGTACCCTTTGCGATACCGTAGACCTCCTTTGTCCACCCAAAGATTGAGGTTCCAGTGCTACCAATCTTAAACCAAAGTTCATTGGTATGACTAGCATCTGAGATTTCCCACACTTGATGTACCATTGGCCATTCACCTCCCATATCATCGTGAAGGACACAGAACACCGCATCACCTCTTTTAACGTCAATAGGCACACATGGCTTAATTTTGCAGTACTCCATATGCTTAATCAATGGGGACATTGAATCACCCATTTCCCAATGGTACACTGTTTCACCATTCTTAAGTGCCTTTTCGATTTCATATGGGTCTTGAACAACCCTTATTCCATCTATTTCTTTTGGTTCGTTTACTATTCTCATATTTTCTTATTTTAAAGTTCTAACATGTCATATATTGACTTATTCATAGCATCTTTATATCCTCTTTTGCCTAGATTTATTCCAATCATCTTAGACATTGAAGATAAATCACCATCTAGTTTGTCAAGTTGTTTGTCAAGGGAGTCAAAATACAAATCAAGTCCATCCATATAGAGAGAAAGTGAACTAAGTCCATTCTCCATATTGAACTTTGGGAATTCTGGGAACTTAGGCATTGCAATGTTGTAACCTTTCATCCTATTGATTGCAGCCTCAACATTTGCTCTCTGCTGTCTGATTCTCTCTTCCTCTTGGGCTATCCTCTTTTTCTTCTCAGCCTCTTCTTTGGCAATCCTCTCTTGTCTTGCCTTTTCCCTTCTAGCCTTTTCAGCCTCATACTCTTCAATGGTGTAAGCACCCAATTCATCCCAAGCAATCTTGAAATGTTCATTTGGGTTAAAACCCTCTAGGTTGACTCTTTCAACACCACTCTGACCATCTATCAGCGTAGGGTCAGATAAGGGCTGTACGAGCTTAATAAGGACGTATATGGTGTCCTCAGAAGATATGAAGTTACCATGATTAAATGCTAAACCTTTTGGATATGCAAGTTCAATCTTTAATCTTACATTCTCTTGAAGTTTTACACCTTGTTTATCAGCCGTTGGCTGCTCATATACGATAGGTTCGTCACTGATAATCCTCAGTGTCTTTTGAAACTGTTCCTCCTTGATTAACTTTCCACTTGGAGTTACGATATAACCATCAATGTAATCCTTAAAGCCATCAAGCTTCAAAAGGACATATCTGATAGTGTTATCAATGTCACTAACTGGAGTAGTTCCCAAGTTATTCTTGTCGAATGGTACAATTTCCTTTACCCTTCTCCAATTAAGATGCTTTGGAAACAACTGCAAACCATTCTCATATTCAATACCCATACAAGCACAATCGTTCTTTGAAAGAGTAAAGATTTTGTCTTGGTCTCCAGAAATCTGCTTAACAATCACAGAATTGATATTGATGCCATCGTATTCGTCATGTATGCCTACAAGTTCATATATCTTCTCTGGCATTTCGAAACCCTCGCAAGAAACTCCAGCAAGAGAGTATTTCTCCCCCTTTACAAATCTAGGCACGAAGTCTTGTGGCTCTTCAACCACTCCCATATCAGTGAAATCAACTGCCTCAAACAAGTCAGTTGGCATATAGAAAAGATTCTCTATAGGTTCACTTGAGCAACTTCTGCTAGCATTTGAATAACGATTAGTTCCATTGGTAAACTGTTCAACATGAGCATTCACCATTTCGGAAATGCTATCTATCATTTTACTTGCTATACTTGTTCTTGTTTGACCGATATTCCAAGTAGCCATATCAGATGATTTAAACTTTATATTCACTTCTTTTCCGTCAGTATTTACACTAGAAATCAACCAATCCTTCGGTAGTTGGATTGGTCGATGTCTAGGTCTAGGTATTGGAGGTGGTACTACTTTTCCCATTATTCACTCAGTAGCTTCTCAGTTCTCTTACCTTGAAGCTCACTTGCGATAACGCGCTGTGTAGACTCAGCCACACCAATGGCTTTCATATGCATTTCCTTTTCGAGTTTTGCAATTTCAGCCTCTGCTGCTGCACGTCTCTCAGCACCTTCCTTCTGAGCCTTCTGCACACCCTCTACGGTAGCAACAAGCTCTTGTGTGGTCTTACGAAGGGTCTCAACGTCAATGACCATGCGCTGACTCTCCTTGGCAACTGCAATTGCTTGAGTCTTCATCATTTCAGCGTTCTTCTTGAACATTTCATTGGTAGCATCAGTTACCTTAGTGCCAACCTCAATGGCTTGCTTCTGGTCATACAATGCAACTGCCAATGACAACTGATTCTTCCAAAGAGGAATTGTCATTGCAATCTGAGACTCAGTGTTATTGGCATGCATGATGTTTGTACGCTGAATAATACGAATCTGAGTCAATGACTGCTTAAACGCATATCTCAATGCAACGAGGTCAGTCAAACGCTTATCAAGAGAATTCTTGTACTCTTCGATGTCGCTAATCTGATACTCTTCGTACTCTCCAGACTTAGCTTTCATGTCCTCGATAAGTGCTTCAAGTTCCTCTGACTTCATCTTACCTGCCACGATAAGGTCTTCAAGTTGGTCTACATAGTCACAGTTATTCTCAAACTGCTTCTGCAAGAGATTATTGTCTCTAATGGCAATCTGACGAGTAGCCTCAAGCTTCTTCACAATACCATCAATGTTCTTCTCGATGGTGTTGTACTTGGCCTTAATCTGCTCAACAGATACAACGAGTTTCTTAACCAAAGGAAGCTTACGCAAGAACTTCTTCCAAGCGGTAGGTGCTTCAAGGTCATCAATATCAACCTCATGCAACTCACCCAAGAGGTTTGAGATAAGCTGTGCTGACTCAATACCAGTCTTGGAATCGAATGACTGCTTAAGGAAGTCACTTGAGTAACTATCCATAGCCCTCTGCAAGTCAGAACCATAACTAGAGATAGTGGTAATGTCCTTTTCGTTAAGGACTGATGCAATCTCTTTGTAATAAGCCTTACGAGCTGGAGTCAACGCTGTGGTGTTAATCTCGCCAGTGTCCTCTACGCGCTTCATGGGTACATCACTAGTCAGATGTGCCTCTGCCTCTGCTTCAATCTCCTCTACCGCACGTCTTGTACGAATAGGAGCTTTCTTTACTGAATTAGCGGCTCTTTTACGAGTAGGCTTCTTAACCTCAGTCTCAACTACAGTTGTTTTTGTTTCTTTTGCCATATTATTCTTTATTTTAAGTTATTAATATTTCAAACTTTGTGCAAATATATATTCTTTTTTCGTTATTTCAAAATTTTACGTCTTAATTAATGTTAATCTTAAATAAAAAGCCACCCAAATTTCCTTGAGTGGCTTTTGTTAGATTAGAATGGAAGGTCATCTGCGCCATCAGATGCCGAAGCTGCTGCGGCAGTTGCCATTTCAGCCTCTTGCTCCTTTGGTTTGAATGTTCCAGTGTCTGTAGATGTCTCATTGGTTTGTCCGTCTCCAGACTTACCCAAGTTTAAGAAATCCACTCTGTCAGCAAGAACGTCTCTTGAAACTTGTGTCTCACCATTTTTGTTTTGGTAAGTACCAACTGTCTCACTACCCATCACACTGACTGCACTACCCTTCTTCAAGTACTCATGCATCTTAACAGCTCTGTCACCGTGATAAGTTACGTTAATCCACGCTGTACCCTTCTCTCCATTCTTAAATTCATCAGTTGCGACTCTCATTGCCACATACTGCTTACCACCCTTGGAGGTTCTTAACTCTGCGTCTGCTCCAAGTCTTCCAATAAAGTTAACATTAACCATGTGAATTGTTATTTTTTAAATGTATAATATTAAATTGTTGTTTTTGATTTTCCAACCTTGCTCGTTCATTACTTCATATTCAGCCTTTGGCATTGGTGAACCCACTAGTTCATCAATACTTACTTCATAATAATAATCCAATGTCTTATTATCCATCCGCAAGTTAACGGTTGCAAACTTCGTTATGTTTGCCAACGCTGCTGCTGAAATTTTCTTTGAATCGGACTTCTTGTTGTCCTTGAATAACTCTTTTACCTCTGCGCTTGTCATATGTTAAAATGTGTTTAACAATGCAAAGATATGAAAAAGTTTTTTAATTTCCAAATTTTTTGAGGAAAAAATGAGGATTAGGGAAAAACTAACCCTCACTTTATCTTATTAGAACTTCTTTCTGTCCTCTGCTGCCTTGATGTTCATCTTTGGCTTCATGAAGAACTTGATGTCAACTGTTGGTTCAATCAACTTAACAATTTCAGCCATTGGCTTGTATGCATCTGGAGCCTCGTCCAACGTCTTTGCATCAGCAGTGGTGGTATAGATTCCAGCATCTGCCATCTGCTTCTGAAAGTCCTCTACCGTAAGGCTATCAAATGCCTTTGCACGAGACATGGAACGGCCAGCTCCGTGAGGTGCTGTATAGTTCCAATCCTCATTTGACTTACCCTCACAGATTGAGATACCATCCCTCATGTTGAATGGGATAATAACCCTCTCACCCTCATAAGCACGGATAGAACCCTTACGAATCATCATATTTGGCTTTCCAGCCAATGCCTTGAAGTCGTAGTCAATGTAGTTGTGAGTGGTCGAAATGAAGTCAATTGGCTTTCCACCATCTGACATTTTTCTATATATCTCAACTAACTGCTCATTGATAATCTCGTGATTGACTTTTGCATATACTTGTGCAATAAGAACGTCAACAAGATAACCCATAAGGTTCTCGCCACTCAAGTAACCTGGAATCTTCTTTGACAAGTACTCCTCCTTTGCAGCCTTCAACTCTTCCTTAATCTTGCTCTTATCTGTGTTCTTAGCCTTAACACTATTCTCAAGCATTTTCATTTCCTCCTTTGAAATAACCATGCTCTTGGCAATCTTATTCCAATAGTTGAAAACAGCCAAACCCAATCTACGTGAGCCACAGTGTACGCACATACAATACTTACCAAGGTCATCGTTGGCATCATACTCAACAAAGTGATTACCACCGCCAACAGAACCAAGCGACTTCATAAAATCGCCATAGTCCATACGAATGCGCTTGCACCAATTCTCCAAATCCATTTCTGTTGAGAAATAAATGGCATAGTCCACAAACTTAGGGTAAAGAGAAACCAATCTATCCATAGCTGCGTTAATTGCCTTGGCAATACGCTTCCACTCAAGCTTAGAGTTGTCATTGATTGAGAAACCAAATGGAATCTCTTTCTTAATCTTGTGCTCAAACTCCTTCATCTTATCCTCGATAATTGGCTTATCGAAAAAGGTGGCAGAGATTGTACAACCAATATCACAACCCACGTGCTCTGGATTTACGTGGTCAGTCTCAATGTTAATTGGACATGAGAATCCAATCACAATACCCTTACCATCGTGACAATCAGGCATTATTCTAATCTTCTTATCCTTAAATGCCCTACAATCTGCTATTCTGTATATTGTGGATAATGCAGTCTCCTCCACATTGTCAGTGAAGACCTTTACATCCTTACAATACTGTCCTTTAATATCTAACATAATTTAATCTTCCTCTTCCCACAATGCTTCTAGCATCTTAGGAACTTCTTTAACTTTCTTATAATAATTTTTTAATTCTCTCTCAGTTGGTACTCTTAGGAAATCAGCATCACCTCCACCAGTCCAATCAGTCCCATACCAAGCATCAATTTCGGCTACGTGTTTAGAACCACACATTTCAACATCGTAAATGCATACTTGGTTTTCGCAATATAAATAAAGATGCGTTACATAATCGTCAATACCTTCCCTTACAAATTGCTTGCATGCTCTTGCAAGTTCTTTGCCATTCATTTTTTCGCAACGTTCACCAATTTCCTTGAGAATCCCCATCCAACAGAAACAATCATTAGGATAGTCCCCATAACCTAAAAGAATGGGTTTTCCTACTTGTGCTCTGAGGTCTTTAAGAGTTTTTATTTCTAGCATATCAATTATTAATTTTAACTAATTTCCACTTCTCCCCAAGAATGAGGTTATTTCCTATCAAAACTTGAAGATAGTTCTTATCCTTATAAGGTGCTATACTATCATACCACAAGTCTAAAAGGAGTTCACCCTTCGTATTAATGGCATTGTACTTCTTATTCTTGCATACAATGGCAATACCATCCTCGCTGAAATTAGAAGACCATGCATCAAACCATTTTGGAGAAACCAATCTACCGTTCTTATCAATGTAATTCAGTTTTGAATTTGAACATAGAAAAACCTTCGCATAACCATTATGAAAACAGTAGACCATATCAAACCAAACTGCTTGAGATAAGATGTTACCATCCTTATCAACGAAATTCCAATGTTTTCCGTCTTGGACTCTCCTATATCCCTCGAAGAAGGTACAATCCTCGTAAGTAAAATCTCTCATGTTTCAAAATAATAGGCTACCCTTATCATCCCACTGCGTATACAGTTTGCAATTGGGACGGAGGATAAGATATTTCAATGTTCTTTTCTCTTCACTCTTGGCCATACAATCCTCGTCAATAACGGTAGACATACCCATCACTGAATAACGTCTGCTGCCATATTCCAAGGTATCAAGATAATGGCCATTTTTCAGAATGTAATCGTGAAGACCTCCAAAGTACGGCAGAGACTTAACGTTGTTCTCTTCAATCCATTTTGCTTGAGGCGTATTATTGCCATCAGTATACATCTTACGGAATGTAACTTGGTCAGCTTTAAGCACCTTACTGCAATATCTGAATATCTCTTCATAATCACCATTTGGTTCTTCATAAAGATAAATCCACTTTGTTACATTGAGAGACAAACGAAGATTCATGCCATATTCCTTAATCTTTGAACAAAGCCATTTCAATTTGATTGGTGTATGACCCTCATTGATTATCTCAGAATTAATATCGTCATTGTTAAGACAAGATACCGAAAGACTAACTGTTGTGATGCCATTATTGCGGAAGCAATTAAGCATGTATTCATCAATCTTAGCTCCAGTGGTCTGAATTTCGATATTCCTAAATGGCATAACCAATTCAGAATTCATCTTGGCAAACTTGGCAATGAACTCAAGATTCTGCTGTGGTTCACCTTGACCAGTAAGCATAACAGTGTTGCAACCGTTATCCCTAGCGAAGGCCATACGTTTCTTATAACTCTCCATGTGGAAGTAATCATCAGTGGAGATAAGATTCTCGTACTCTTCCTTATGCATCCTACTCACACAGAACTTGCACTGATTCATACAACCATGTGTAGGCACTACGATTGATAATGACTGTATATTCATATTACTTGAAATGTTCTATAATTTCTCTTTCTTGCTTATAATCAAGCTGTTTCTTGAAATTGGCTCTAGAAGCTTTATCAATTATAGCCCCCAATTTATCAGCATCAATTGAATACAGCTTTCCAACTCTCTTAAATGAAGATGACTTTATTAACCTATCATATTCATTAAAAGTTAGGGAATTGTTAAAGGCATAGGCAAACAAACGTGGTTTACCATCTTTGCCGCCAACAATGAATAGTTTTAAGCCATCAATGTTATCAATTTCAAATGGTGCAACAGCGTCTGTAATTCTAGGACAAGATTTCATCTTATCTAGAATGGTAGTAAGGTCGTTAATTACAGTTTGACGTTTCTCGCACTGCTTTTCCAATTTCGCCATACTTGATTGTATAGAATAAGGGTCTGCAAAGAACATTAATGCCATAACGAACCCCACAACTATAAGAAGCATAAATGCATAAAATAATACCGAATCCATGTTGCTTAATATATTCATTTAAAATGTTATTTTTATTGTGTTGCAAATGTACAAAAAAAAATTGGATTGACCAAATATCAATCCAACTTTTAACATATTTTAATATTACTTGACTGCTTTAACCAATAACACATTGGCTGGTTCAATAACGTGTACACCAAAGTTGATTTTGTCAGTCAAATGACGTTCTTTCTTCTCCATATATTCTTTCTCTTCTTGGTCAAAGATTTTGATTTTCTTCTCAGAGTCACCAACAATAACACCATTTGAAATATCAGTATGACCCCAATAGTCCTTTCTCACATAGGCTACCAAGTCACCATAGTGGAGGTCTTGCTCCTTATTGTCCTTATGACGAATAGGAGTACCCTCTGGAATCTTTGGTGCTTCTGCCTTTTTCTTTTCAATGTTCTTTCTACTGTTAAGATACTCTCTCAACACCTTTTCAGCAACAGCCTTATCCATATGGATTGATAACTTCTTGTCATCAGTCCTAGTATGAGCATAGAAACTTCTGTCGCTAAAGCTAGAAGCATTTTCTTCGTATTGAGAATTATAGCAGTTGAAATGGTGTTTATTAGTTTCGATGTTGAAATGCTTTCCATCGTTATACCATTGGTTATTGTAAGAGATTCCTTCTACCTTCTCTTCTGTGACGGTTTCATTCTCCTTATTAACCACATAGATTTTGTCACCTTTCTTGAGTGCTCCGAAATACTTACCGTCAATAATCTTCTGGAGTTTATCAACTGCGTCATTCATGTTTGTACACATAAGTCCATACGTGGACTTATTATACATGACATAGCACATTTTCATATCTCTTGGAAGATTCCTTCCATAGAAAGTATCATAATCAGGCATAAAATCACGATTAGTCATCGCTTCACAATAACGAATCATAAGCATACCTCCACGTTCCTTGCAAACGTACTTGGCATTACATCTGTTGATTTTCTTGTTCTCAACATCAATCTCAAAGATGGTATCACCTCTGCTGACTATCTCATACTTGTCCTTCTCATTTCGTGGGACACTACAATATCGCTTGTCACTATCCTTATGCTTAAGTGATACTCCCCTAATTTCATCGAATTTCTTAGAAGCCATACTTACTCAAATTTAATTGTGCTTACATAACCCTTATCCTTGAATCTGTTATAAACATCTTGGGTAAGGTCATGCTCCTCTTGCTTCATCTGATTCACGATGTGCTGCAAAGCATCAATACACTCCCTAGAGTTACGAAGATTACTAATGGATAAGTCAAAACTACCTTCATCATTATTAACTTCGTTCTTTGTCATCTGTAAACGCATATTGAAATTGTCAACACACTTTTCAACGTAATTTTTATCTATCATAACTTAACCAATTATTTTACCATCTTTCTCACAAATGAGACCACGATACACGTCAATAATGAAAGGACGCTGCTTGCGCTTAAACTCAGAGCGTACAGACCGCAATATAACAGCCTCTACGGTCTCATATCCATGCTTCTCACAAAGCTTCTTGAATACACCATAGTCAAAGTAGTTCTTAATCACTATATCCTTGATACGGCTATCAAGGCCAACCCAAGCATGAAGAATCTCGTCAACATCGTCATAAGTCTTTCCTGGTGCTATCTGAGCCAAGTCACCACCCTCCTTCACACCGTTACCGTCAGTAGGCATCAGTGCAATGGCTTGCTCAAGAGCCTTGGAATCCTTATAGATGTTGTCCTTCATATACTTTGCAAGGTCATACACCTCATGCTTCCACAATCCACCAATAGGATTGAAATCGGCATCGTCACCATGCAGAGTCCAGAAGCCAAGGAAATGCTCTGT
>JAEEGL010891440.1_pt1 | contig 16738 bp, 13 predicted proteins | sample 9134231 | NCBI WGS metagenome assembly JAEEGL01 (sample SAMN16246548, study PRJNA631951) | gut metagenome | biome: gut microbiome; feature: rumen; material: fiber-attached | host: Bos | place: Iran: Karaj | collected 2018-10 | reverse complement strand
CTTGGGTAATATTATTTTCACTCCAGTTTGTCCCTTTATACAGGGCAAATAATGATTTCAAGCCCTCTTCCATTTTCATTGCACCTCTTCTTATTGGCTATTACGAAAACTATCGACAGGATAAACTGCTTTGCCTAAAACAACACGTTTTCAGGATAACTCACTTTGCCCTATAACAACTTCATCCGTCATGATTTTAGTATTCTCAGCGAGTTCAGCACGGCGAGCAGCATTACGCCGACGTCCGCGAACACCGCGAGCCACATCGGACATAGCCCGAACGGCGAAAGCAGAGCGACAATCACTTTAAAGCCCAGCGCGAAAACAATGTTTTCGGTGATTATGCGGCGGTTTTTCTTTGCGATTCCGATCACCTTGGGAAGCTTTCGCAGATCGTCATCCATTATGACGACGTCCGCCGCCTCGATCGCGGCGTCAGAACCGATCCCTCCCATTGCCACTCCTACGTCCGCGCGGGACAGGACCGGCGCGTCGTTTATGCCGTCCCCGATGAATGCGACGGATGATTTGCGCGGTTTTTCGTCAAGCGCCTTTTCAAGCTCCGCGACCTTGTCCGCGGGCAGCAGGGCGGCGCGGTATTCGCTTATTCCTACGTCCTTTGCGACGTCGGCCGCGATCTCTCCGGTGTCGCCCGTCAGCATCACGGTGCGGCGCACGCCGCATTTACTGAGTTCTGAGATAGCCTCGCGCGAGCCGTCCTTGACGCTGTCCGTCACGAGAATATGTCCCATGTATTCGGCTACACAGTCGCATTCCGGCGCCTCGTGATGACCCGTATGGTCACAGGGCATGATCGCCACGTGGACTGTTGTTCCGTGAAGCGAACATTCGTGCCACGACGCATGATACTTTTCCATTAGTTTGGAATTGCCGACGTAAACGACCCGTCCGTCGATGCATGCCTCGACTCCCATCCCCGGGAGTTCGTTGACAAAACCAATCCTCGATCCGTCGATCTCTTCGGGATATGCAAGCTTCAGCGACGCAGAGATCGGATGCGTCGAAAAACTTTCCGCCATGACGGCGATTTCCAGCAGCTCTTTTTCTGAAACGTGCTCGGGATGCACCGCCGTGACCCTGAAGCTTCCCTCGGTTATCGTTCCGGTCTTGTCCATCATAACGGTGTCAAGCCGGGCGAGGGATTCCATATAGTTCGAGCCCTTTACGAGAACTCCTTTTTTCGACGCCGCGCCGAGCGAGGCGAAAAACGCCATCGGAACGGATATAACGATTGCGCACGGGCACGAAATGACAAGCAGGTTGAGAGCGTAAAGAACCGATTCCCTTACCGGGTTTCCGAACAATATCGGAATGACGGCCGTGAGCACGGCGAGCGCAAGGACGACCGGTGTGTAATACCTCGCAAAACGGGTAATAAACCCCTCGGTTTTCGCTTTGCGTGATGAGGATTCCTCGATCAGCCTTATGATGCGTGCCGCGGTACTGTCCTCATATGGCCTGTCAGACACGACGCTTATTGCGCCGCTGACGTTGACGGTGCCGGAAACTACTCTGTCGCCTGGAGCCGCGTCGCGCGGGACGGATTCTCCGGTGAGCGCGACGGTGTTGATCGACGTACGTCCTTCGCTTATGACCCCGTCGACGGGGATCCTGTCGCCCGGTCTTATGATGACGGTCTCGCCCACCGCGACCTCCTTGGGCGATACGGATACTGACTGTCCGTCGCGGACGACGTTTGCGCGGTCGGGACGTATGTTGGTTATCTCGGCAACTGATCTGCGCGTCTTTCCGACGGCAATGCTTTCGAGAAGCTCGCCGGTCTGGTAAAGAAGCATGACGATGACCGCCTCGTCGCACTCGCCCATCGCAAAGGCGCCTATCGTGGCGACGGACATAAGGAGATTTTCGTCAAAGATCTGCCCGTGCACGATGTTCACGGCGGCTTTTTTCAGCACCGGGAATCCGACCAGGAGATAAGGGACGGCAAAAATCGCCCTCACGAGCCATTCGTTGAGCGTTTCACCTGCGAGGTGCTCGGCAGCTATCGCGGCGGCGAGAAGCACCGCCGCCGCGATTATCATGACGAGCGACTTTTTCTGTTTTTTTGTCATTTTACATGTATGGTGCAGTCAGGCTCGATCTTGCGGCAGAGCTTTACGGCTTTTTTCAGAACGTCGTCGAAAACATCGTCATCTGCTTCGAGCGTCATTTTCTGCGTCATGTAGGAGACCGAGCAGTCCGTCACCCCTTTAATTCCTTTAATTCCGTTTTCCATTTTAGCCGCGCAGTTTGCGCAGTCGAGATCTTCGAGTTCAAAAGTCTTTTTCATGGTGTTTTCCCCCGATCTTACTGTCCGTTCGCTACGGAGCATGTGTCACATTCTCCGGTGCAGTGTCCGCCGTCAAATCCCGGCACGACCTTGTCTATGCCGTGGCGCTTGTAGTAATCCGAAACCGCCGCCTTGACCGCCTCTTCGGCGAGGACGGAGCAGTGTACCTTTACCGGCGGAAGCCCGTCGAGCGCTTCTACGACCGCCTTGTTCGTGAGACTGAGCGCCTCGTCTACCGTGTGGCCTTTTATAAGCTCGGTCGCCATTGACGACGTCGCTATCGCCGCTCCGCATCCGAAGGTCTTGAACTTGACGTCTACGATAACGTCGTTTTCGATTTTGAGATACATCCTCATGATGTCTCCGCATACCGCGTTGCCGACTTCCCCTATTCCGTCGGCGTCGGGAATCTCCCCGACGTTGCGCGGATTTGAGAAATGATCCATAACTTTTTCACTGTATATCATGATTTATCCGTTTCCTTTCTGCGCGGCGTCGTAAAGCGGGCTCATTTCGCGGAGCTTCGCCACTACCTCCGGCACTTTTTCGAGTATGTAATCAATGTCCTCTTCGGTGTTTTCCTTTGAGAGCGTTATCCTGAGCGAGCCGTGCGCGGTCTCGACCGGCACGCCGATCGAGAGAAGCACGTGGGACGGCTCGAGAGAGGCCGACGAGCACGCCGATCCGGTCGACGCCATAATGCCGTTCAGGTCGAGCAGCAACACGAGCGATTCTCCCTCTATGAACCTGAATGACATGTTCAGGTTGCCGGGCAGCCTTTCTTTCATGGTCCCGTTTATGCATGAATACGGGATCTTCGAAAGCCCTGCGGCGAGGCGGTCGCGCATCTTTCTGACCCTTTCGCATTCCGGCAGAGAGCCGACCGCGTCTTCCAGAGCTTTTGCGAGGCCGACGATGAACGCGACGTTTTCCGTGCCCCCCCTGCGCCCGCGTTCCTGACCGCCTCCGTCTATGAGGTTCGAAACGCGCGTGCCGGTCTTTATGTAAAGCACGCCTACGCCTTTCGGCGCGTGTATTTTGTGGCCCGACAGCGAGAGCATGTCGACTCCAAGGTCTTTTACGTTAACCGGAACGTTGCCGACCGCCTGAACCGCGTCAGTGAAAAAAGTCACGCCGTGTTTTTTTGCGGTTTCAGCCATTTCCTTTATCGGGAGAACCGTGCCGATTTCGTTGTTTGCGAACATAACGGCGCAGAGCACCGTATCGGGGCGTATCGCTGATTCGAGCTGTTCGGCCGTGATCATGCCACCGCTGTCGCATTTGAGATATGTGACCTCGAATCCTTCTTTTTTGAGCGAATCCATGGTGTGCAGTACGGCATGGTGCTCATAACACGTTGTTATTATGTGTCTGCCTTTTTTCGCGTTTGCGTGCGCGGCGCCCTTTATCGCCCAGTTGTCGGCTTCGGATCCGCACGACGTGAAATATATCTCGTTTGTCTTTGCACCGAGGAGCGAGGCGATCTTTTCCCTCGCCGCGAGGATCGCCGAGGCGTTGTCTCGCCCCGCCCTGTAGAGGCTCGACGGGTTCCCGTAGTTTTCCTTAAGATAGGGCAGCATCGCGTCAAAAACGCCTTCGGAGACCTTTGTCGTCGCGGCGTTGTCGGCGTATACCCTTCGCTTAATATCCATTTCAAATGACCTTTCCGCCGGACGTCATCCGGACGCATATATTCTATACCATTTTAGTATAATTTTCAAGAGGGTAAAATAGATTTTTTAATTCAATTCGTGACGCATTTACCCACTTATGTTGCTTTATCGTCATCAGATGAGAATTATTAACAAATTGATGTTGATTTTCCGGGCAGAACAAGCTAAAATAACATACTGAAAAATGCGAAAAAACCGCGGACGGAGAGTCAGATATGAACTGTCTTATGCTTGTTAATCCGGTTGCCGGAAAGATCAGAATAAAGAACGAGCTTTTCAATCTTATGAAAATACTAACCGACGCGGGATACGAAACATCGGTCATGTTCACGCGGGCCGATGGGAGCACGCCCGACCTTGTCGAAAAAGAGGCCCCGGACCGGGACCTTGTCGTCTGCTGCGGAGGGGACGGAACGCTGAATGAGGTCATCGGCGGGCTTATAAGGCTGGATTATGAAAAACGTCCGGTGCTTTTCTATTACGCCTGCGGTTCCACAAACGACTTCGCTACTACGCTTAAGCTGCCGAGGACGCTTAACGGAATTAAAAACTGCATTCTTGCCGGCAGGACGATGGACCTTGACGTCGGGCTTGTGAACGACAGCCGCAATTTCAGCTACATCGCCGCCTTCGGCATATTCACAAAGGCGTCGTATTCTCCGGATCACAAGACGAAAAACGTCATCGGACACCTTGCCTATGTTCTCAAAGCCGCCGAGGAGCTCGGCAATCTCCGCGATTCGTACCACACGGTGATAGAGCACGACGGCGGGATGGTCGAGGGAGACTACGCGATGGTCGCTGTCTCAAATTCGACCTCAGCCGGAGGCGTTCTCCGGCTGAAGGAAAACGAGGTCAGTCTGTCTGACGGCATCCTCGAGCTTCTGCTCATCAAAGCGGTTCCGGACGCAGGGGCAACTATGGCTGTCGTTGACAAGCTTCTGAAACAGCAGTACGACGGCGACAACGTCACGCTCATACACACGACACGGGCGCACATTTCATGCGGGATCAATCCGCCGTGGACGATAGACGGCGAATTCGGCGGCAACATCGGAGAGGCCGACGTCCGCTGTCTCAAAGGTGCCGTAAAACTCATCGTCTAAACCGCAAACGCAGTAAAACAAGCGAAAATCGCTCCCCTTGGGAGCGATTTTCTGATTAAAGCGATGCGTCAGTCAACGGTGACGAAAACTCCGTCTGCGTTGCGGATCTCAACGGTGTAAACCCCGTCGACGGGAGTCAGCACCGTCGGGATGCCTTTGCGGTATGCGGTCACGACGGCTTCGTCGTCTGCCGTGCTGAAGGAAACGGTGATGGTTTGCACCTTGCTTTCGCTGAAATCGCTGTCGCTGAGCGGGGCAAACATGAATGCGTCGCCGTCTCCGACGTTCTTTTTGAAGTGTCCGGTGAGTACCGAGCCTTTTCCGACCACGGACAGACCGGTGACGGCGGTCTGTTTAAGATCATCTGCGGATTTGTTGCCGCTGTAAAACGAAAGCTGCGATTTAACCTTGCTGCTCAGATTTCCGGAAATGACGGCGTGAGAATCGTTCGAATAGCGCATATATACCGGCTCAATCGCCTTTATGTCGCCGTTAACTTCCTCGAGCTTGTCGAACGCTTCGTTTCTGCTGCCGTTTTCGTCCACCGGCGTGCCTGCCGGATAGCCGGTCTCGAACCACACTATGGCTTTTGCGCCGTATGCGAGCGCGAAATATGCCTGAAACTTCATCATGTCGGCTGATACTTCGTAATACTTCTCGTCGTTCGAGTCCGTGATCCAGGCGTCGACATTTTGAAGAATAGCGTAAAGATCGTGTCCCTTTTCAATGCAGCGGTCGGCGAGCATATCGAAGTTCGTCAGCATAGAGATCAGCGGAGTGCCGAACTTCATCTGATGATGGGCGTTCTGCGGCGCGTATATATAGTGGTCAAAGCTGACTATGTCGTTGACCGATCCGACGGTGTCAAAATAAGCGTTGAGAAGTTTTTCGTAAACTCCCACATCGTCACCGTATGCGTAAAGCGGGACCAGATTCATTATGAAACCACACTGGGGGAGAATCTCTTCCGAAATAATCTTCGCGGTGTTCCAGTACTTCGGGATGTCTTTCTGCGACGGCTCGTCTATGAAATCAACGCACCACAGATTTTCATGGTCAAAGTTCTTTCCTTCGACTGCGGCTCGGAAATCTTCCTCGGACATGTTTTTGTCGACAGGGATGCCGAGAAATCCCGCATATGAGAAGCAACCGAGCCCGAATTTCTGAAGGATCTCCGCGCTGCAGTTCCACATAAAGTCGAAATAGCTGTCGACAAACGCCTGCACCTCTTCGTCGGACGCGTATCGCCAGCCGTATCCGCCGATAAGGATCCGTTCGTGCGGTATTCTGGTGTCTTTGTATTGCTTGACTATATACTGCTTTGTCAGTTCGGAACGTAATTCTTCGAGCCTGTCAAAGTTTGTGACGTCGGCGCAATATTCCTCAGGAAGCGACCAGTAGGCGAGATACGCGTCGTCGATCTTTTTCTCGTTTTCTATTGTCGCGCCTGAGATCGAGGCGATCTCGGAAACAAGCGCCGCGGCTTCGGCGGCATGGTCGTGAGTGACGATGGCCGGTCTGTCCTCCCCGCCGGAACAGGCGGCGAGCGGCAGAAGCAGTGCGGCTGAGATTAATACCAGAACAATTTTTTTCATAAGCGATCTCCTGAGAATCATTTTATAAAATTATATCAGACGTCGCGGGTTTTGTCAACCGCTCAGAGAACGTCGGAAACACCTCAGCCAACTGTGACGAAGACCGCGTCGGCGTTCTGTATCTCAACCGTGTATACCCCGTCTGTCGGGGCAATTCTTTTCGGGATCCCTTTGCAGTACGCCGTCACTATGGCGTCGGGATCCGATGTCCCGAATGTGACCGTCACGGTCTGGTTCTTGACAAATCTATAATTGTTGCAACCGACAAAAAGGAACGCCTCTCCTTCGCCTGCGTTTTTGCGGAAATGCCCGACAATCGCGGCGCAGCCGTCGGCGACCTGAAGGCCGGACAAGGCAGTCTGATTCAATCCGTCGACATCGAAACTCCCGATGTATTTTTTTAGCTGAACGGAAGGGAACCGACAGTTGTTTATAAGAACCGCAGTCCCGTCGCCTGTATAGCGCATATAAACCGGCTCGAGGGCCTTGAGATCACGGTTGACATCCTCCAGCCGGTCAAAAAGGCCGGTTTTGTTTCCTTCGGAGTCGACGACGCAGAATTCGTACCGGTGCATAGCGTACCAGTGTATTCCTTTCGCCCCGTACGCGAGCGACGCGTAAGCCTGAAACTTGAGTTGTTTGTCGGAAACAGTAAAAGAGTTATTTTCCGTGACGTCGATGTGCTGCAGTATGACGTTGAGATCGTGGCTTCCGTCGCGGCAGTATCCGGCGAGCGTTTCAAGATTGTTTAGAAAAGAGGCGAGCTCGGTGACTCCGCCGGAGATGTGGCCGTTAGCGTTGTAAACGTAATGATCGACGCAGACAAAATCGCTGTCGGCCCCGATTGTGTCAAAATATTCTTTAACATATTTTTCATACGCCGTCCGGCTGTCTGAAAAGGCATATGCCGGAAGCAGATTTGACAGGACTCCGGATGACGGGAGGGCTTCTTTTTTCAGCAGTTTTCCTATTTCATGCAGATATGCCATGTCGATCAGCCGCGGTTCATCCTGAAGATCGACGCACCAGATCGCGTCGCTGTCGAGATTCATGTTTCTTAAATTTTCAAGAAACTCCTCTTCGCCGTCCAGCGCCGGGATTTCGAGAGCATAAGCGGACGGGATCATACCGAGACCGTATCTTTCTAGCATTTCGGTATCGACGCAGTCCCATATCAGGTCAAAATGACATTCGGCGAGCGCTGAAAGAACCGCGTCGGTGCACTCCGGTACGCGGTAGCAACCTATAAGAAGGCGCTCATGCGGAATACGTGTATCTCTGTACGGTTTTACGATATATTGTTTCGTCAGTTCGGAGCGGAGCCCGGTTAGTTTTTCATAGTTTGTTACCGAGGCGCGGTACTCTTCGGGAAGCGACCAGTAGGCGAGATAGGCGTCGTCGATCTTTTTCTCGTTTTCGACAGTCGCGCCGGAGATCTGCGCTATTACCTGATTGATGAGGGCAGCCTCGTCGGAGGGATCGAAGCTACTGTTCTTATAGTCCGCGGAGCACGCGGCAAAAGACACAGTCATGGCGGACGCAAGAATGATCAAGGCAAGTTTTTTCATAAAAACCCCCGGAAAAACGTTTTCTCAATTATATCATCGGGCGCGTAGTTTGTCAAACGCGCTTTTCCCGCTGTTGCAAAAAAACCGGGTCCATGATATAATATAAACGAATTAACCGGCCCGCGCGGAGACGCGGGTCAAACAGGAGAACAGTATGTTAAACGACATTCTTGCGCCGAAAAAAGAACTGTTTGCGTCCGACGCTCAGACGGTTCTGCGCGGGCACGAAAACAGGACCCGCCGCGTGGTGCTTCTGAAAGGTAATCTTGTCGGCAATGCCCGCGCGTCGTCCGCAGGCGTCTCGGCAAGAGTATGCAAAAACGGCGTTTACGGATTTGCCTCGGCCGGCGAGTACAGCGATGAGGCGGCGGAGACCGTCCTGCGTAAGGCAACCGAAAACGCGGCTTTTCTCGCGTCTCACGGAGGGCGGGACATTCCTCCGGCTCCCGCTCAGCGCGGAGGATATATTCCGTACGGAAAGGAAATAATCGACCTGTCGCAGAAAAGGGCAATCGATCTCTGCAGGACAATTGACGACTATGTCGTTTCGCACTGCTCCGGCATAACGAGCCGCACGGTTGTGTATTCCGAGGACTCCCAGGACAAGATTATTTACACGTCGGATGCCTACGACGGGCGGGCCACATATCCGAGATGCTATATATACGTGATTCTCGACGGTGAGACTCCCGATGGAATGCCCGTCGAGGTCTTCCGCGCGTTTGGCGGCCTTGGCAACGCCGAAGTGTGGTTTTCCGATCTGACGCCGGTTTACGAGGGGATCGAGACGCTGTATTCTCAGCTTTGCGACAAGAAAAACGGCGTTTACGCGGAGGCCGGATACAAAACGGTCGTGCTCGGCGGCATGATGACCGGCATGCTCTCCCACGAGGCGGTGGGGCACACCGTCGAGGCGGATCTCGTGCTTGGCGGAAGCGTCGCCGGCAGGCTTCTCGGCAGACAGGTGGCGTCTGAAATCGTCACCCTTACGGACTTTGCGTCGGAGGCTTTCGGAGCGCCGACGCCGCTTCCCGTATATATCGACGATGAGGGCACTCCGGCAAGCGACGCGGTGCTCATAAAGAACGGCATCCTGACGGGATATATGCACAGCCGCGAGAGCGCGTCGCATTTTGGCGTACAGCCGGCCGGCAATGCCAGGGCGTGGGCGTTTGGCGACGAGCCGCTCATCAGGATGAGAAACACCTGCATCCTTCCGGGGAACGACAGACTCGAGGATATGATCGCCTCGGTCGATGACGGGTATTATCTTATAGATTCCGGCAACGGACAGGCGGATCTCACGGGTGAATTTATGTTCGGTGTCGGAATGGGATATGAAATCAGGAACGGAAAAATCGGACGCGCGCTGCTGGATACAACAGTCTCGGGGATAGCGTTTGAAATGCTGAAGACTGTTGATATGATATCGAGCGAGATTGTCTGGTCTTCAAGCGGGTTCTGCGGTAAAAAGCAGCCCATGCCGGTAGGAATGGGCGGGCCCGCCCTGCGCTGCAAGATTATGATAGGCGGAAGGTGAGCAGACAGGCGCAAAGAAAGGACGGACCGAAATGAAAGACTTAATTCAAATATCCGAAAAGATAAAATCGCTTCTTGCCGGCAGGGGAATCGGCAAATATTCTATAAGCGTCAGCCGCGGGCAGATGGACGAATTCAACGCTGAAAACGGCGAATTCTCACTTTACCGCACGGTGTATTCCGGCTCGATAGGCGTGACAGTATTCACGGAAGGCAGACGCGGCGCAGCTTCCGGAAACGATATCAGCGACGAGGGAATAGAAAAAACAGTATCGGACGCCATATCGGCGGCCGAGGCCGGGAATCCGGATCCGGCATATGACATAGCTCCGCGCGAGGAGCCCGGGAACTTTACCGAAGGTGCAACGGAACCTGACATGGACGGGCTTTTCGCACGCTCCAAGGAGCTGCTCGGCGATATTAAAAGCGGGTTTCCGGAGATAGTCGTCATGCTCGCGGTAATCAGCTACAACTCTTCGAGAACGCTTTACGAAAACTCAAACGGCACGCTTTTCACCACACGGTCGGGAAGCTACGGAGTATCTGTTGAATTCTCCGCCACCGACGGCGAAAACTCGACAGGGATGGACGGTACGGGATTCAGCACAACTGACCTTTCCGTTCCGTTTATCGAGAAAGCAGACCTGAAGAAACGTCTTACCGACACGGTGAATCGCCTGACCCTCATTCCTTTCGAAGGCAAGTTCGAGGGTACGGCGATACTCACTCCCGGATGTCTCGGAGAATTTGTCTCTATGCTCCTCGACAATTACGCGTCCGGTTCCGTCGTACTCGACGGCACAAGCCTGTGGCTCGACAGGGTCGGTGAAAAGGTGGCCGACGAAAAGCTCACCGTTTCGTTCCCGGTCGCAGATCAGAGAATGGTGTGCGGATCGAATTACAATTCGAGCGGATTTCGTACCGAAGATTTCACTGTAATAGAGAACGGTGTCCTCAAAGGACACATGCTAGACCTGTACGTTGCGAACAAAACCGGGCGGCCGGTAGTCAAATCGGAATTCGGATCCATTGTGGTCAAGCCCGGCGACGTATCCGTTGATGACCTGATAAAAGGGGTTGAACACGGAATAATCGTCGGCAGTTTCTCCGGCGGATCACCTGGTACAAACGGCGAGTTCTCCGGTGTCGCCAAAAACGCGTTTCTTGTTGAAAACGGGAACATCGCCGGCGCTGTGAGCGAGGTCATGATAAACGGCAACCTCGGCGAGATGTTCGGGAACATCGCCGGCGTCTCACGCGAGACGGTGGAGGACGGCTCGTCCGTGCTGCCGTACATGTCTTTCTCCGGCATCGTTGTTTCGGGAAAATAAAAAAACTCACAAAAAGTCTCCGGGTTTTTCCCGGAGACTTTTGTCATGATTTCACAGGCTGGCGATAAGCTCGGCGTATCTTTCAGTCACGTGCTCGGCAGCGATGTCAAGTCCTGAAGAGCCGTAAAGAGAAGCCATCCGCAGAAAAACAGGGAACAGGTCGCTTGTAACCATGCCCGGCGTGAAATCGCCCGTCGGAAGGTCGGGTTTGCCAGAGGCGAGATATCCCGCGAAAACGCACATGAGATCGTAGACCGACATCCCGTCGGGAGAGGTTCCCGGACTTTTAAGCGAGTACCTGACCTCGTAATACGATCTGATATCCGGGGCGAGTTCGCAAAGCGACGAGAAAAGATCAAGAACAGAGCCGGCGGATGATACAGACGACATCATAACGTCCGTACCGGCGCGGGAATAGCCATACTGTTCCGGAGGCAGACAGGTCACTATGTCGTTCCTGTTTATGAAATTGAAAATGTTGCCGTATTGCTTTCCGGCCGCTGCGCCGCGCACCGTCATAGGTGTTGCGAACGTGTAAACGTAAACGTCATTTTCGCCGTAAAGCCCGTCGAGCATAACACCGAGGAGATTTGCTGTCGACGCCCCCCGGCTGTGACCGCAGACAATGACGGTCTTGTCAGGGTCAGCATCCAGAAAGCCTTTTACGGAGTTCATAATGTCCTGCGCCGCGAGATAAAAGTTTTCGGCGTACTGCGTGTCGTTGCTGTGAGACGGGGCAAAATCGAAATTTGAATACCATTCGCCGCCGCTCGTTGCTCGAATAACTATTATGTAATAGTTCCTGCCGTTGTAATTGCGTTTGCCGACCGTATACGCGCATGTGTGGGATCTGTCCGAGGAATCCTTGTCATAATTTCCGGTGAAGAACACGTCGAACGAGATGTCTCCGAGAAGCGACGCCGTTCCGCTGCGGCTTCCGTCTCCGCACAGACCGACGAGCTCAAGGGCGAGATCTTTTGACATTTCAGAGCTGTCGGCGGGAAGATCGCTTATTACAGGCGCGTATTTTAATTTTTCCTGAGCTTTCAGTGTTTCTCCGCAGACAGAGCACCTGATTCCGTTTGTCAGACCGTCGGACGTTTTTGTCGCTGCTCTTCCCGGAACTGTCACCTCGTCGTGACCCGTCACGGGGATCGTGTCAAGCCCGGAGAATACCTCGCCGCAGACAGAGCAGATAACTCCTTCCGTATGCCCGGGTTCTGTACAGGTCGCCGGAATGCATTCGACATGCTTTTCTCTGTGACCCGTCGCCAGGATAGTTATCTGTTCTTCAAGCGTGGCACCGCAGTCCAGGCAGCGCAGCCCTCCTGTATGGCCGGTTTCTGTACATGTCGGCGCGACCTCCAGATAGGCGGCGGTGTTTGCGTGTCTGCATTCGCTTTTGTCTGCCGTTTCGCCGTTTTCGCGGCCGGTGATCCACGAGCATCCGGAAGCGGCCGGAACAAGTACGGCAAGCGTCAGGGCAAGATATATAATTGTTCGGACAAGTCTAGGCATAGTCAACCTTTTCTTTATTATGTCGTGCTTTGCGCGTCGGTGTTGTTCAGGTCAATTATACACAAAAACGACAGACTTTGCAACTGTATTTATTGCTCGTGCCATAAAGCAAGCCCGAAAAGCCGGGTTTTTTCATTATTTGGGTGTATCCGGCATTGCGTGTCCCCTTATTGATTTACATGCCGTTTTGTGGTATAATATCTCTGTTACCGGATCAACCGGGGAAAGGGATTTCTGCTTTATGAAGAAAAAAGACGACGGCTTCGGCGCAGCAAAAAGAAAAAGCGGATCGAAAATACTGCTTATCGCGCTTATTGCCGTTTTCACGATAATCGTCGTTGCCGTGCTCAGCGCGTGGATATATTATAAAACCGTGTTTAACAGGATGATACTTCCCGACACGGTGGAAAGCGTTATTCCGCCGGATCAGGTGCCTTTCTACACCGACGAGCCGACAGATTCAGAAAACTGGGATGAACCGCCGGACACGGATGATGCAACAAGCGAAAGCTCGGGCGACGTCTCATCCGAGCCGTATGACTCGGACGATGAGACCTCTGTCAAAGACACCGTTGACCCCGGAAAGATCGAATGGCCGGATTCCGAGGGCCTTGGTGACGACGGGCTGATAAACATTCTCCTAGTGGGTCAGGATACCAACAACTTCAAAAACAGATCCCGCACCGACACGATGATGCTGATTTCCGTTAATCCCAACACCGGCGGAATCTCTATGATCTCTTTTCTGAGGGATTTATATGTTCAACTGGGGAAATATGGCAACAAAACATATCAGGATAACAGATTAAATGTTGCATATCCCGCAGGAGGATTCGATTTTCTATTTAAGGTAATTAAGCTGAATTTTGGAATCACATGCGATTACGGCGTCGTCGTCAACTTTGATTCCTTCATGAACATAATCGATATGCTCGGCGGAGTTGAGATCGAGCTCACGCAGGCGGAGGTCAACTACCTCAAGAAGAACGTCCCGGGGCAGTTCCCGAAAAAATATCCGACCGCTGACAGCGTAAACGTGACCAAGGGCAAAAATCTTCTTCCTTGCGAAATCGCGCTTACCTATGCACGCGCCAGAAAGATCGACTCCGATTTCGGCCGCACCGGAAGACAGCGCAAGGTCATGCTTTCGATATACAACCGCTTCAAGACCGCCAACCTCGCAACAATACTTGACGTGGTAAATATGGTGACCGGCATTTCCCGCCCAGGCGAGGACAGCTGGGTGGGCCTTTACAAAATGACAGCGACAGAGCTTATAAGTCTTGTCACAAAACTTTATCCTCTTATCGGAAACGAGATACAGGGCTATTCGGTGCCGTCGAAGGGCTCCTACAAATACGCGTCGATACGGGGCATGTCTGTCATTCTTCCGGATCTGGTCAAGATCAGAAACGATCTGAGAAAGCAGCTCCCGCTCGACGGGAACCACGACATACCGTCGGTCACAACAAAAAAGTCTAGCACCCCGGCGCCGGAAACCACCAAGATACCTGAAACATCAGCGACGGAGACAATAACGGACTCCGTGCCGGTTACCGAAAGCATCCAGGACACGGTCACCGATCCGCCGGGGACAAGCGACGAAACGCCGGTGACGGATCCGCCGCCGGACACGGCGACGGACAGCGAAAGCGGATCATCCGCTGAGGAAACGATGCCTTCCGCTCCGGGCACTGAAAGTTCGGTGGGCGGCGAAACGAATGACGGGACTCCAGCTACGTAATCAGGGCCTGAAACGTCTTCTGAAACATGAAAAACCGGCGCATGAGTAAAACGGCGTTCAGAATATGCATATGAAAAGTCCGGACGGTCTCGCCGTCCGGACTTTAAATTCGCTTATCAGAGTGTTCCGTTCGATCCGAGGACGTCAACGATCTTGTGTGCGACCATCTTTTTGACTTCCTCGCGCCCGACCTTGAGATACTCGCGCGGGTCAAACGCGGCGGGATTGCCGCTGAGGACACGGCGGATCCCTGCTGTCATGGCAAGCCTGATGTCGGAGTCGATATTGATCTTGCACACCGCCATGCGCGCCGCCTGACGGAGCTGATCCTCCGGGATGCCGACCGCGTCCGGGAGCTGTCCGCCGAGAGAGTTGATTTCTTTTACAAACTCCTGCGGAACGGAAGACGCGCCGTGAAGAACAATCGGGAATCCGGGGAGCCTTCTTGCGACTTCTTCGAGAATGTCAAAGCGGAGCGGAGGCGGAACGAGCACGCCGTCCTCGTTGCGCTTGCACTGCTCGGGTTTGAACTTGTACGCGCCGTGAGACGTTCCTATAGCTATTGCGAGGGAATCGACGCCGGTGCGGGTAACGAATTCCTCGACCTCTTCAGGACGAGTATATGAGGAATCTTCCGCCGAGACCTTTACGTCGTCTTCTATGCCGGCGAGACGCCCGAGCTCGCCTTCAACGACGACGCCGTGGGCGTGAGCGTATTCGACAACCTTTCTTGTTACGGCGATGTTGTCCTCGAAGCTGTGATGCGAGCCGTCGATCATGACCGACGTGAAGCCGCCGTCGATGCAGGATTTGCAGATGTCAAAGTCCGCGCCATGATCGAGGTGAAGCGCAAAGTCGATTCCGCTGTCCTCGACGGCCGCCTTTGCGAGCGCCATGAGATAAGCGTGTTTTGCGTACTTCCTCGCGCCTGCCGATACCTGAAGGATGACCGGCGACTGAGTTTCCTGAGCCGCTTCGGTGATTGCCTGAATGATTTCCATGTTATTGATGTTGAAAGCGCCGATCGCGTAGCCGCCCTCATACGCTTTGCGGAACATCTCTTTTGTCGTTACGAGTGCCATATGTCCGCCCTCCGTTGCTGGTTTTCTTTTGTGTGTATATTATACTCCGGCAACCGAAAAAAATCAATGTTTTTTTCTCAGCCGTTGAGCTCAGCGAGCTCGTAAATCAGTCGTTCGGTCTTCTCCCACCCGAGACACGGGTCGGTTATAGATTTGCCGTATATCCCCTCGCCGATCTTCTGACATCCGTCCTCGATATAGCTTTCGACCATGAAACCCTTGACGAGTTTCTTAAGTTCCGGAGAGTCGGCGCGGCTGTGCATCACCTCACGGGCGATCCTCGGCTGAGCTGCGAACTGCTTGCCGGAGTTTGAGTGGTTTGTGTCGATTATTACCGCCTGATTAGTCAGGCCGGTCTTCGCGTACATCTCGCTGAGAAGGATAAGGTCCTCATAATGGTAGTTCGGAATAGTCTGGCCGTGCTTGTTGACGTACCCGCGGAGTATCGCATGGGCGTACGGATTACCGTTTGAGTGAACCTCCCAGCCGCGGTAGATGAATGTGTGCTTATGCTGAGCCGCCGTTATAGCGTTCATCATGATAGACAGGTCGCCGCTTGTCGGGTTTTTCATTCCGACCGGAATGCCGAGACCGCTCGATGTCAGTCTGTGCTGCTGATCCTCGACGGAACGCGCGCCGACGGCAACGTAGCAGAGCATATCGTCAAGATATTTGTGGTTCTCTGGATAAAGCATCTCGTCTGCGCATGAAAAGCCGGTTTCGCGCAGCGCGCGCATGTGGAGCTCGCGAATCGCGATGATGCCTTTTAACATGTCAGGCTTTTCGTTCGGATCCGGCTGATGGAGCATACCCTTGTATCCATCGCCCGTTGTCCTGGGTTTGTTTGTGTATATTCTCGGGACAATAAATATCTCGTCATTGACTTTTTCCTGAACGCCGCGCAGCCGGCTGATATAGTCGATAACACTGTCCTCGCGGTCGGCGGAGCAGGGGCCTATCACAAGTATCAGACGCCTGTCGTCTCCCGAGAGTATTTTTCTCAGCTGGGCGTCGCGATCTTTAACGATTTCCGCAAGCTCGGCGGTCAGAGGGTACATTTCCTTGACCTCGGCAGGCACCGCGAGCTTTCTTTCAAATATCATATCCATTTCATAAATCCTCTTTCTTCGCTAGTACTTTGTTACAACTAAAACTTGCATAAAATAATGATGTGTGATATAATATTCTCATCCCGTGAAAGAGAGGATATTATATGCCTTCGTTCAAGTATGTTATCGAACTCAACGATCACGACCGTGCTTTGCTTAATG
>JAEEGL016562387.1_pt1 | contig 16739 bp, 18 predicted proteins | sample 9134231 | NCBI WGS metagenome assembly JAEEGL01 (sample SAMN16246548, study PRJNA631951) | gut metagenome | biome: gut microbiome; feature: rumen; material: fiber-attached | host: Bos | place: Iran: Karaj | collected 2018-10 | reverse complement strand
GTGGAGGTGAACTGGTGCTTAGGACCGCGCAAAAGGGACAAAACGCCGGGAAACAGTTTTATGGTTGTTCTAATTATCCAAAGTGTAGGTACACAAGGAACATTTAAGGTATTAAGGAGTCAGAGAAATGGGTACATCATTCAGACATTCTGCGAGCTTTGGCAAGAAAATAGAGTATAAGCTGATAGGTGATATGCTGGCGGAGGGGCTTGATGTGTATGTCCCTCTTGTTGACGATCATGGCGTAGACTGTGTTGTTAAAAAGGAAGACGGCACTTTTATTGAGATCCAGATTAAAGCACGTTCCAATGAAGTTGCGGCAAAAGATGCAGCTCTGTTCGCAGCGATAACCCATGAACTAACAAATAATTTCTATTTTGTATTCTATTCAGAACGTCTTGATACCATGTGGATCATGTCTTCAAAAGAATTTCTGTATGAATGCACAACAAATAAAACAGGAAAAAACAAGGGGAAACATACCATTCATCTAAATGGATATAAGACGGACAAAGAAACGGGTGAAAAAATAGAACACTGTAAACCTCAGTTCGAAAAATATATAGCAAATGATTTTTCAATATTTCGCTGATTCTGAATAACGAATAAAAACTCTGCCGAAATCACATCTTGTTAGAATCTGGTTGGATCAATGCAAAACAAAGATATCGTAGTCAAGACAACTGAAAAAGAAATCGATAACAGCCTCAATAGGGCACGCCTTATCACGCTGCTAAATTTGCTATATGAGAAGACAGATGATCAGAACGAATTAACTACCTATCAGATTTTAGACAATCTCCGGGAGAAAAGGATACACTCGAACGATAAGACCCTTCGCCGGGACATCGAAATGCTTAAAGAACTTGGCTACGATATTATTGTTGAGCATAGCAAACCTAATAGATATCACATCGGAGATCGTGGCTTCGACCTGGCAGAAGTGAAACTTCTTGTAGACGCAGTGGCATCCTCCAGATTCGTTACCGAGAAGAAGAGCCGTGAATTGGGAGAGAAACTGGCCAAACTGGCCAGCGAGAATCAGCGACCGCAGCTGATAAGACACATTCATGCTACAAACCGTGTAAAGTCGGACAATCCGGAGAATTTCTATACTGTAGATGTGGTAAACGAAGCCATAAACAGCAGGAAGAAGATCTCCTTTAAGTATACCGAGTACAATAGGCATAAAGAAAAAGTATTCAGGAATGATGGCGAAGTGTATGAACTGAGCCCTTATGCTCTTTTCTGGAATGAGGACTACTATTATGTGGTAGGATGGTCTGATAAACATGAAAATGTATCTGTTTTCAGAGCAGACAGACTGTATAAGCCGGAAATAATGGACGAAGATGCTGTTTCTGAACCAGACGACTTCAGATTAGAAGATTATTCAAAGGAGATCTTTGAAATGTTCGATGGTGAAGAAGTTGATGTGGTTCTGGAATGCAAGAACGAGTTCATGAAGTACATCATGGATCGCTTTGGTGAAGATGTTGATACAGAGCCGATATCCAGAAATACCTTTGAAGCGAGAGTCAGAGTCGCACTTAGTCCCACATTCTATGCCTGGGTATTTACATTTGAGGGAGGCATCAGGATCAAATCACCGGAATTGGCTATCGATGAGATAGTGAAGATGGCAAAGAAGTTGGTTAAGGCGGAGAGAAAGTAGCCAATAGAGTATAATAATCAATACGGGATATCGAATAGAAAGGGTAGGGTAGTCATATGCCCAGAATAGCGATACTTTTAAAAGATCGTCACCAGGACAGTGAGGCAGGCAAAGCAATTCAGAACAATTTATCTGTTGTATTTGCCGAAAAAGTAGAAACTGAGGTCGTGTTTTTGACGGAACTGGAAAACGCCTCACTGGATTCTTACGATCTGATTCTTGTTTTGGTGTTTCAATATGTTCAAGAATTATATGCGAGGCTGGCACAGTACCCAAACAGAGAAAAACTGTTGTATGTGTCCAGAACGTTGAACCTTGACGCAGTGAAAAAAGTGTCAGAAATCCCAAATGGAGAAAAAGTTTTGGTAGCCAATCAGTCCGACTACACAAGCTTCGAACTTCTTCGTTTACTATATCAACTGGATATTGTGCATCTGAATTTGGTTCCCTGGAATCCGCAAATGGATATTTCCGGGTTTCGCTATATTATTACTACTTCTGAAACAAAGATTGAGTTCCCGCCAGACGCACAAGTGGTGAATGTTGGGTATCGTCAGCTGGATACATATGCCTTCTTGGACATAATTTCACATTTAGGAATCCAAGATGCGGTTATCAGCAATAATCTGAAGCGATATGCGGATACACTTTCAGATAAACACACGGATGTAGAAAAGTGGTATTTATCATCAATTACCAATGCCAGAATTCTGGAAAAGGTTATGCATAAAACCGATTTCGGAATATTAGTGATACGCGGGAATGGAATCGTTGATTATTGCAATGATAAAGCAAAGACGATCTTTCGTGATATCATTCAGACGGGCTTACCGCTTCCGTCAGAACAGGAATTTACGAAAGAGTGGATGACGCCATCTTTTAAAAGTGGACTTGTCAAGGTGGACAGAGAATATGTAATGGTAGAGAAATTTCCCCTTTCTGAAAATGCTCCGGAGATGGGCTACTATTTTGCATGCCAGACCGCACAGGACATTAATCGAAGTGGCAGCCTCCTGAGCAGGGAACTTCGGAAATCGGGGATGTACGCCAGGTATTCTTTTGAGGATATCATTTATCATTCCGAAGAAATGCGTAAATGCATAGACATAGCTGAACGTCTTGCAAAAACGCATTATGCGATCCTGCTAAATGGGGAGAGCGGCAGCGGCAAAGAGCTTTTCGCTCAATCCATTCACAATGCTTCGGAATATAGAAATGGGCCATTTGTGGCCATCAATTGCGCTGCATTCCCTGACAATCTCTTGGAAAGTGAATTGTTCGGATATGTGAGCGGAGCCTTTACTGGATCAAATCGTTCCGGAAAGACAGGCCTGTTTGAATTGGCTAACAAAGGAACAATCTTTTTGGATGAGATCGGAGAGATGCCATATGCTTTGCAGGCAAAATTATTACGTGTCCTCCAGGAAAAACGGATTATGAGAGTTGGAGACGATCATTATATTGATATTGATGCAAGAGTCATCTCTTCAACAAACCGGGATTTGCAGAAGGAAATCTCAGAAGGAAAATTTAGGGAAGACTTGTATTATAGGTTATCAGCTCTTGCTATTACCATTCCTCCCTTGCGGGAGCGAAAGAAAGACATCGTTCCTCTTTTCCAATTATTCTGTGACGCAAAGGCGAGACCATTACTTCCTTCGGAAGAGAAACTGCTGGAAGATTATCCTTGGCCCGGAAATGTCAGAGAATTGCAGAATACTGCGGCATATTATAACGTAATTGGGCAGTTAAATATTGCAGAGAAAGCAGCGAAAAGAACATCCTCGGCAAACTTGGAGGAATCGATCATGGAAATCCTGAGGGATCATCCTCAGGAGGGACTGGGAAGAGGCCGCATGATAGTAATGTTAAAAGAAAAAGGCATCATTGTCAGTCAGGTGCAGTTGGAAGAGGAACTCCGTAAAATGGTTCAGGAAGGAATAATTACAAGAGGTAAAGGACGCAGAGGACTCCGAATGGCAGATAGTATCGGCGATAGCAATCCAGAGGAATGAATACGATGTTCCTTATCCTCTCATATATCATATGAAGAATACACATGGTATTATATGTGAGGACAATGCGGACTTATTATTAATGACATTTTGAAGACTTAAACAGCACCCCGGATCAGATTGAACCGGGGCGCTTTCTTTTATCTATCCAAAATCATTAGATAGATGGAGAACAGCACATCACCTGGGTTCTCGGACTATTGGATTACAAAATTGCGGAATAAAAGGCATAACGTTAATGGTTTATATAAACCATTACAAACAGAAACAAACAAATAAAACATAATGCAGTTATTGAGGCAGATCGCCTGAAATGCGGTACTTTGCCCTACTTTAGCTCTCTAATGCACTATGGCACAATCGTTGCTTTAGTATAAAGAGTAATGAAAACTGTATATTGCAATTCAAGGGGATTGTGATGAAAGGAGAAGTCAAAGATGGTAAAACACATTCAATTGGAATGGCCTAAGTTGTGCATTAAGGTGCGTGCTGAACTGATGTGGGATAAGGCCCCGCACTTTTGCGCGGAATTGGAATCACTGCTTCCTTTTGAGAGCATTCATGGGCATACGGTAATATCAGGACATAATATGAGTATCCCGATGAAGACGTTATGGCTGGAAAGAGAATATGATGCTCCCAGAAAAGCTGGAAGGCTGTTCATCTATACAAACGGACAGAGGATTGTAATTCCGTATGCTTCAACAACAGAGCCCGGGCTGGTTAATTGCTTCGCAGACGTTTGGGAAGAGGATCTTCCTAAACTCCAGGAAGCCGGGCTGGATTGTAAGAGAAGATTTATGACCGGAGATACAGAACCGCAGACTGTAATTGTATCTGCACTGGATGAATAATATGGAGGAAGAATCATGGACTGGAGAGAAGTAAAACAGAGAATTCTGGATCAGATCGATGAAAATTGGTTGAAAGAGCCGGAGACCATGTGGAAAGTTCGCCATGGTATTAATGTTACCGGTGCAGGATCCTTTAACCAGTATTTGTCAACATTAATGTTTATAGACGTATATACGATCGCTTATGGACAGCACATGTTTTTCATGTTTGTTCAAATGAGTGAGGATCCGGATATTTCTCTGGATGTTCTGAAGAAACTTACTCATAATGAACTTGCGGTCGGATTCAAGTCGATGCAGTTCCTTTCGTACGTTTCGACACCGGAAATCAATCAATTTGCGGAAGAAATCGACGAAGTTCTTCCTCAACTGGAGACGAAGGAGCAATACAAGGAACTGATGGGTGCATATGTCCGTTATATCAATTTGATTCACTACTGGCATCACTGCACATTTCCGTGGCATGTCGGCCTGATGTATCAGTACCACAGCACAGAAGAACTGGAAAAAATGTATGAATTATCTAAATGATAGTGTCATAAAAAGTTTAAACACATAACAATTATCCGAAGAAAGAGAGGTGCTTTATGTTTGGACTGCCATTATGGATTACGGCATGGCTCATCTTCTATTGGGGATGCGTGGCAGCCGCATGGATTATTTCATTTTCAGGTGTTCTTTTTAACGATAAGCAGAAGAACACCCCAGAAAAGGCCGAGGGAAAGGAGGTCTGATTTATGAACAGAGTGGTCGTATATATCATTGTCTTTATCTTCTATATTATCGCTTGTCTTGGCATTTCTGCTTGGGTAAAGCATAGGGAAGAAAAGAAAAACAGGGAAGGCTTCCTTCTTGGAAACAGAAATATAGGTCCCTGGCCAATGGCTTTTTCTTTCGTAGCAACTTTAGTAAGTGCGTCATTATTCATGGGTAGCGGCCCCAAAATTTATCAGCAGGGATGGTCCTTCGCAATATATGGCATGATGTTCATGACTATCGGAGTTCTCCTGTCCTGGCTCATCTATGCGAAGCCACTTTCCCGCCTTACTGATAAACTTGGAGCTCTGACTATCACAGATCTTCTGAATTACAGGTATAATTCAAAGGGAATCCGTACTGTAGTTTCCCTTGCCACAATCATCATTTATATTCCGCTTATGGGTTCTCAGCTGGTGGCAGCTGGAAAGCTTTGCCAGGCGGGACTCGGTATTCCTTATGAGGCTGGAATCCTGATCGTCGGAACTGTGCTTACGATCGCTACTGCACTGGGTGGATTCAAGTCGGTTGTATACAATGACTTTTTCCAAGGAATCATTATGTATGGCATTTTCCTGGTACTTGTCCCGGTTATGCTTATTAAAGCAGGTGGATTCAGCGCTGTTAATGCAGTGATTGCAAGCGAAGCACCGCAAATGTTCGCTGCGGTGACATCTAAATTCCCTCCGTTAATGATCGTTTCATGGTTCGTGTACCTGGTGATCGGATTGGGACTTGGTCAACCATCGCTACTGGTTCGTTATCTGGCTTGCAGGGATGAAAAAGTTATTAAGAGAGCATTTCCGCTTGCTGTAACTTGCCATGCATTTGGATGCACATGCATTGCAATAGTTATGACATCGGCATTTGTACTTTTCCCGGGAATCGAAGACAGAGAAACTGTATTCCCGACAATTGTTGGAAACGTTCTTCCCCCTGTTATTGGCGGTTTAGCACTGTGTGCAGTATTTGCATGCATGATGTCAACAGTTGACTCACAGCTTCTGGTAGCATCCAGTTGTTTCTCCGAGGATATTTATAAGGGAATTATAAAGAAAGATGCCAGCGAGAAGGAAGTATATAATGCGAGTGTTATAAGCACAGTCGTTATAGGAATCGGCGGAATTCTTACCGCTATTTTCTCAGGACTCGGAGTGCTCGACTTGATCATTCTTGCCGAGTCATGCCTGATCCCGATTTATTTGTTCTCTGTATGCGGTTGTACGCACTTTAAGAGACTTAACTCAACCGGAGTTCTTGCGGGAATGATTACAGGTGCAATTACCGCATTTGTTTGGGAACTTAAGTGGAGTTGGAGTATCGTTGTTCCGGTATTCCCGGCAGTAATAGTATGCGCAATCGTAACCTTCGCTGTTAGTTATGCAACTAAGGCTCCGGATAAAATCGTTCTTGATACATTCTGGGGCGATGCGACTAAAGAAGAACTGCTCGAGAGCTACAAAGCAGATTAAGCAGATTAAAAATACGATGAGGAGTAATCATGAATATTGATCCAGCAACCCTTGAAGTGGTAAGAAACAGCTTTATCTCAATCGCAGAAGAAATGGGGGTAAGTCTAGTGAGAACGGCTTATTCCCCAGGTGTGAAAGAGCGTCGAGACTGCTCCTGCTCTATATATAACGCGGATGGACTCATGACAGCTCAGGCAGAACACGTTCCGATTCATTTGGGCGTGATGCCGCAAGCTGTAAAGGGAATTTTAAAACTCTTTTCAAAAGATGAAATGCGCGAGGGGGACGCTTATATCGTCAATGACCCATATCTTGGTGCTAACCATTTGCCGGATATAATTATGGTTACTCCTGTGTTTTACCATGGTGAGCTTCTGGGATTTGTAGGCAATATGGCACATCACAGCGATGTTGGAGGTATGAGGCCACGAAGCATGGCGGGAGATGCCACAGAAATATTTCAGGAAGGGATAAGACTTCCGGGAATACATGTGGCAAAAAACGGCCAACTGGATAAACACATGCTTCGCATTATTTTGGCAAATACCAGAACACCGGAAAATGTGGAGGGGGATCTTAATGCCCAGCTTTCCACGAACATGCTTGCGTCCCGCCGTCTGGGAGACCTCTGCGATAAATACGGAGTAGACAACATCCGGGGTTGTATGCAGATGATACTTGATATGTCAGACCAGTTGATGAGAGCAGAGCTGGAGAAGGTCCCGGATTGCGTTGTTTATGGAGAAAGTTCTGTAGATTGCGGAGAGAATATCTATCCAATCCGCGTTAAGGCGCAATTCCAGTCTGGAACTTTGACCTTGGATTTTTCAGAAACACACCCTCAGACCGCAAGCCCGGTAAATGCTGCTCCTGCTGCAACACAAGCGGCTGTTATGTTTGCCATTAAGACGCTCATTGCTCCTGGAATCCAGCCAAACGAAGGAGCCTTCCGGGCAGTAAAAACCATTCTTCCACCCGGCATTATAATCAATCCCGTGTCACCTGCTCCCGTTGCGGGTTCTTGCGAGGTAAGCTATAAGACGGTGGAAGCAATATTCGATGCTCTGACACCGTTGTTCCCACATCAGGTAATAGCAGGTTCAGGGGCAGGTGGCGTACTTTCATTTGGCGGATATGATGCTGAAAAAGGAAAGGCGTTTGCTTATGGCGAAGGCTTGGGAGGAGGATTTGGAGCTTCCGAAAATAAAGATGGGGAAAGCGCGGTAAAGCCTTCCATGTCCAATTCGAAGGATTCTCCCGCCGAAGTCCTTGAAATGACATATCCTATACGGGTTGTCCGATTTGCACTTCGCCCTGACTCGGAAGGGGCTGGACAATATCATGGTGGATTCGGTTTCTACCGGACATTTGAGATGCTTCGGGATAATATCGTATGGTCCACTCAGACATCCATGTATTCGTTGGCTCCAAAAGGAATAGAAGGGGGAAAAGACGCAAAATGCTCTGAATGCGTGATCGCTCCCGGAACAAAAGAAGAAAAGAAACGGGAAGCATAGGGAACCGTTATTCTAAATCGCGGAGAAGTTATTGAACTGCGCAGCGCAGGGGGCGGAGGATACGGAGACCCCATAAAGAGAGATGCGACGAAGATCAAAGAAGATGTTCAAAATGGTCTTATCAGCATTGAACGGGCGAAAAATGTGTACGGATATAGGGACACAGATGCGGAGGTGAAATGATGGGTGACAGTTACAGAGTGTCCGTTGATATCGGTGGAACCTTTACTGATGTAATTTCAATGCGTGAGAAAGACGGATATATTCAGGTTATTAAGGTTTCCTCCACTCCTGAAGATCCGAGCAAGGCTTTTCTACGAGGAATTGAAGAACTTGAAAAACGTCTGAACATTCATCCAAATGAGATATCTTGCCTGATCCATGGATCAACCGTCGGCTGTAATGCCGTTGTACAAGGCAAGCTTCCTAAAACAGCACTGGTAACGACAGAGGGTTTCCGGGACGTTTTGGAAATAGCTCGTATGCTGCGACCTTCTTCGTATGATCTTCACTTTTCCAAAGCCCGTCTGCTAGTGCCAAGAAGCCTTCGATTTGAGGCGAAGGAACGTCTTGATGCACGTGGAAATGTTGTGACTCCTCTAACCCAGGAAGAATTGGATAGAATTACAGAAACCGTGCGTGAGAGCGGGGCGGAAGCCGTTGCAGTCAGCTGTTTGTTCTCGTTCTTGAATCCAACTCATGAACAAGCAATAGGTGACGCGCTAAGGCAGGGGATTCCGGGAATAAAGGTATGCCTGTCAAGCGAGGTAAATCCTATTTTCCGAGAATATGAAAGAACCTGCGTTACCGTCCTTAATGCAGCACTGATACCGGTGATGAGTGAGTATCTCGACAAGATCCAGAAAGGGCTGGAAGAAATGGGATGTCATGCTCCACTCTATATCATGAGGCAGGACGGCGGATGCATGGGAAGCGCAGTATCCCAGAAAATGCCTGTTCAGGCTCTTGTCTCAGGGCCAACCGGCGGTGCACTGATGGCGAATTACATAGGAAAACTATCCGGAAACAAAAATGTAATATCCGTTGACGTCGGTGGTACAACGGCAGATGTATGTATGACAACGGATTCTGAGATACAGATTGCGGACCATTTAGAAGTCGGTGGATATCCGCTTAGTGTCCGTTCTATTGAAGTTAATCCGGTCGGAGCAGGAGGCGGCAGCATTGCCTGGGTTGATAATGGCGGATTCCTTCACGTTGGACCCGAAAGCGCAGGCTCCTATCCCGGACCGGCAGCGTATGGATTGGGAGGGAACAGCGCAACTCTCACGGATGCAAACCTGGTCTTGGGAAGATTGGATAGCCACAGCCTTTTGAATGGTGATATGGAACTTAAAACAGATTTGGCATATGAGGCTGTGCACAGGGTTGCTGAACGAGTTAATATGACAACTCTTGAAGCTGCGGAAGGGATTATTCGAATTGCAGTAGCGAACATGGCAAAAGGAATGCGAGTGATTTCCGTGGAACGTGGCTTCGACCTGAGGGAATTTACTTTGGTTCCCCTTGGCGGAGGCGGAGCAATGTATGTATCGGAATTGGCAAGGGAATTGAATATCCCCAAGGCTGTTATTCCTCAGCATCCAGGCGTTGGATCCGCATTTGGACTTTTGACCTCTGATCTCCGGCATACCATGAGCCAAAGCTGCGTTTCCATGATAACGGAAGATTCATGCAAGGCAATCTGTTCTTTGAGCGAGAAGCTGACAGATGATGTTTTAAAGCTAATAGAAGAGGAAGGCCAATCTTCAGCCAATGTTCAGCTTAGTGCATCAGGGGATTTCCGTTATTGCGGACAATCCTATGAGATACCGGTGGATATGCCATTGCCTCTAACTTCTGAATCGTTATTCAAGGCTGTGGAAGACTATCATAGGATCTACGAGAAACGTTATGGTCATTGCAATCCTGGCGTGGCGGTAGAAATCGTGAATCTTCATATTGCAGTTGCGGCGAAGATAGGTGCAGCAAAGTTGGAAAACATATCGGAAGGAAACGGAACTGAAAAGGCCATCATCGGAAAGCGTGATGTAATATTTGGTGGCAACAGTTATGAAACAAGCATATATCAAAGAGAAAAACTGGGGGCAGGAGATACAATAGTTGGGCCAGCTATTATCAGTGAGTATGATACGACAATAATTCTTTGGCCAGGCGATCATGCTTTGGTCGATGAATTCGGCAGCCTTGTGATTGACTATACTCAAAGCTGATCCCAAACTATTTAAGTTCTGACTAGTTTAACTCTGAATGTACAAAAGCGGTACGAATGTACCGCTTTTGGCGTTTTTTGAAAACTTTTGTTTGCATTTCATATAGGGCTGTTATATAATCACATCAGAAAAAAAGAACATATGTTCTCTATATAAAAGGAGGGGCAAGGAAATGAGACTCGAATATTTGGATTATCAGATCGTATACCTGGAAGACACAGGAGACGCCACAGTCTACAGTGACAAAAGGAAGATCCTTTCCGCATGGATGGACAAGGGTCTTACTCCTGAAAAGGTAGTGGACAGTTTATCACTTGTTTTTAGGATGCCTGAAATAAAGAGGTTGTTGCCAACGAATTAGTTTGAATTCTTTCTCCCAATTCTTAGTACCAAATACCGTTGAAAAGGCAGGCCGGGTTTTTCCCTTTCCCGGTCTGCCCGAACAACACGTATTGAAAGTAAGATGGAGACAAATATAAAAGAGGGAGGTACTTTGTGCTGTGTTTAAGGAAGATGGAGATGATAAGAATAAAGAAGATATGAACAGGACCGTTAACGGAAGGGGGCACCTGTGATGTGCGGAAAGCAGAAGAATATAGATACAAGGATCCATAAGAAGTGTGCTCTTGCCGGTACAGATGAAGAGTCGATGCTGCTGCTTGGCGAAAGACTGCTCTCGGCCTTTCATGAGGTATGCAGCTACAATACCCAGAGGGCCAACGGAGTCGTAAGTGAACTCTGCCACTTCGACGAGGAATGCTACGATCCCTCAGATGAGGTTAAACTTATGGACCAGGCACTTCTTCGCCTGGAGGTGTTTGCCGAAGACTCCGACAGAGACAGATACAAAAGAGAGATCCAAAGCATTCTCAGGACGGCTCAGATCATAAAGATAATGGATTCGCTCAAATACACCATCTACAGCTACGGAAAGTACGGCCCGGAGTTCGTAAGCATACTGACTACCTGCTATATGAGTTCATTCGACTATACCAACGAGCAGGCAAGCGAACTGCTGAACATGTCATCAAGCACATTCTACAGGAAGAAGAAAAGAGCGATCATTCTTTTCGCCCTGGCTTTTCTGGATTACAAAGCTCACTGGAGGGGGATGGATCCCATCTTTCAGGAAGAGGGATCACAGTTGAGTATGGCGATATAAAAAGTGAGAGTAATTTTGACAGTAAAACTGACAGATAAACTGACAGTATCCCGACAGAAAAACCGAAAGTAATGCTGAACGGGAAATAGGAAGTTTTATGGAAGTGACCTGACAGTATCAATAGGGTACAATGTACATGCTGGGAGATAGCAGCAAATAATAACTGAATAAGATATTGAGCATATGAGCCTCACATCCAAACGGGTGTGGGGCTTTTATTATGCCCTGATTTGCGCATCTGCCAGGCCGGATTTTTAGAGTTCTCAAAAGCTGGCACTTTTCATCTGAAAGGAGCAGGCAGATGCGTATACATAACAGATCGCCGTAGCCCCCTGAAATCGTAAATAAGCAATTTTTACAAGATTTCAGGAGGTTACAAAATGAAAATAAAATATAAATTCGTTACAGGAGAAGTATTGGAAGTCGAAGTGGAAGAGAACATCGGCAAAGTGATAATGGATCTGGATCGTGTGGAATACAACAACGAAAAGAAGGAGACCAGACGCCACTGCACATTGTCCGCTGTCAAGTATGAAGGAGACTGGTTCATATCTGATATAGACGATCCGGGGAACGACAGGAACCTGGATGAGATGGACCATGGCAATTGTCCATTTTCAGACGCATTAAAGAAACTGCCTCGGAAGCAGCAGGATATCTTACTGGCTATATACAGAGATGGGTATTCACTCAAGGAGTATGCAGGTCAAAATGGGATATCGAAATCTGCAGCTACCATGCTACATGAAAGAGCGAAAAATAATTTAAAAAAGTTTCTTGAAAATGTTAACTTTTGACCCTTCCCGTGTCCTAATAGTGAGAGGACAAATAAATACACCTCTCATGCTACAACTGGATACACATTCATCAGGTACTTTCTCTTCGGAATCGTGAGAACGTAAGCGCCGTAAGCTGATGCGCCGGGACCCGTAAGGCGAGCGATAAACATCAGGCTTTTGAAGGAAAATGGCAAAGCCGAGCGCGATGATCTCCGAAGAGGCTAACGATACTCCCGTCCAGTCACAGCCCCGGGGAACCGGGATCACGCAATGAGGGCGGCCGCCGGAGATCCCGGCGGGGGTTGGATTCCCGTGGTGCAGGATGCTAACTGCCGCCTGTTGACTTCCCGCCGGTCTGGGGGTGTTGAGAACAAGTACGGGTCGAGTGTAATCAGTATTACAAAAGGCTGCTGTATGTCTCTTTGGCATACATGCAGCCTTTTACCATTACATCGACCGGTACCCCACCAGGGTGAATGTGTATCAGATTAAAACACGGAGGTCAAAGATGGAAGAAATGTCACTAGTACGTTTTGATGTAAACGACGATATCAAGGATATGCTTGATGCGATCCTTGGAAGCCCCGGCCTTAAAAGAGAATACAGAAAGGATCCTTCTAAGGCCTGGATCAGTATGATTGGAGACCGGGGAATCGAAGAGGGAGTCGGGGAACTCCCTGAGATCGAACAGGAGATACTGGAAAAGTACTTCTTAAAAGACAAGCATCCAATCGACATATCGGTAGAGCTCGGAATACCCCTGGGGCTTCTGGCAGGCCATATAAAGACTATGAACATAAGGCTGAGACAATATGCGTAAGAAGACAAGGCCGAGGACGGTTCGTCAGGGCCAGATATATTACGTCGATCTGAAAGAGAGTGACGGCGCAAGGCAGGGAGGCAGAAGACCGCTTCTGGTATTCTCATCCAATGCATATAACAGAAGCAGTCCCACGGTTCTGATGCTTGCCATCACATCACAGCTTAAACGGAAGGACATGAAAGTGCATACTCTGCTCCCGGACATCAAAGGCCTGCCCAAGAGATCGATGACTACGGCAGAGCAGCATTTTACGATCGACAAGTCCCGCCTGGAAGATTACTGCTGTAAGCTTCCCTGGAAGGACTGGATCAAAGTCCACAGATCGATAAGATTCAGCGAAATGACGAAGAAGAATGACTACGAAGCACTCGATAACGAGGAATTCGTAACATATGACGGAGGACACAATGAAATATGAAATGCCCATTTGGGAGAAAGTAAATCTTTCAATAGATGAAGCAGCCGCATACTCCGGTATCGGCACCAAGAAGTTATATGAGCTTACAAGTTCCGAAGACTGCGATTTCGTTCTGTGGGTCGGTACCAAGAGGCTCATAAAGAGAAAGCAGTTCGAGGAATTCAACGATACTGCATTTGAAGTATAGTGTTCATCCCCCCTTTCTCATAGATTTGTTGTCAAGGGCACGATCGTGCGCGGTCGTGCCTTTGCCGGCCTTTTTCCCATTTGATATCATTTGCTCACGATCGAATCCAGAATGCGCGAAGGGGGGGCAAATATATGAAACATACATAGCACGGGAAAAGGCTGATCTAAACATAAAGGAGGCAGCCATGATCGGGGAAATACCCATAGAAAAGAAATACAACCTCACATTGGATGAGGCGGCAGAGTTTGCCGGAATAGATGCCACCAGAATGAGAAACATATCCGACGAGGAGGAATCCCTTGTCATCTGGATCGGCAGAAGAAGACATATAAGAAGAAAAGCTCTTGAAGAGTACATAAAGGAACACTATGAAGAGCTTATCGTAGAGGAAGGAGAGATTTTGTTATGGCAGGAAGACCGGCAGGACGTTCCCATAAGTCAGGTACTAAAGATGAACGGAAAAGGAGAGATAGTAATAGAGCAGTCCTTAAGACCGGAGAAAGTCAGAGATCTGATACGGGGATCTATTGCTATCGCTGGACGGATAAGCAGCATAAGAGGCATACCATATATGCCAGCACGCTGAAGGAACTGAGACAGAAGGAAGATGATATAACCCGCGACCACATCGACGGTATCAGGACATATAACGAGTATACCCTTAACGATCTATACATCCTTTGGTGCAGGATCAAGAAGGGACTGAGAGACAGCACCTTCTCAAACTATAAATACATGTATGAGCAGTTTGTAAAGGATTCCATCGGAAGGATGCGGATCAAGGATATCAAGAAGTCCACATTAAGAGCCTTCTACAATGGGCTCATTGAAAACAGCTATATGAAGGTGTCGACAGTGGACACTGTTCATAATATCATCCACCAGCTGCTTGAAATAGCAGTGGATGACGGATACCTGAGAGTCAATCCGGCAGACAGGGCACTCACCGAGTTAAAAAGGAGCAAGAACCACGATGTCAAGAAAGTCAAAGCCCTTACAAAAAAGGAGGAAGACGCTCTGCTGGGGTTCATCAGGGATCATGAAGTCTATGGAAGGTGGTATCCCATCTTTGCAGTCCTTCTGGGCACGGGAATGAGAATCGGGGAGGCGACCGGACTAAGGTGGGTCGATGTCGATCTTGAAAGAGGCTTTATCGATGTCAATCATACATTGGTATACTACAGCCATGGGAAAGAAGAAGGTTGTGCTTATGAGATAAACAACACGAAGACACCGGCAGGATTCCGTATGATTCCAATAATGAGCAGCGTAAGGGAGGCCTTTCTGATGGAAAAGGCATTCCAGGAAAGGGCACACATCAAGTGCAATGCAAGAATCGCAGGATACATGGATTTCGTATTTCTGAACAGATTCGGCAGCGTGATGAATCAGGGAATCATCAATAAGGTCATAAGAAGGATAGTCAGAGATTACAACGAGGTCCAGTTCCTTAAGGCTGAGGAGGGAGACATATCACCTGATGATGTGACGCTTCTTCCGATGTTCAGTTGTCACAGCTTAAGGCATACGTTTGCCACGAGAATGGTCGAGGCCGGCGTCAATGTGAAAGTTGTCCAGGAAGTCCTCGGGCATGCAGATGTATCTACAACGCTTAACATCTATACTGATGCCGGAGATGATTTCAAGAAGGATCAGATGCATATGATGGAAATGAAATTTGGTGCAGATAAGGAAGAGGAAAGCGACAATAACGTCCTCCCATTCACAAAAGTGATATAAGATGATATGCGTTGCAATGCCGGGCAGAGCCCCAAAGAATGGGGCTTTGTCTTTTTTTTACGACGCAATACGCCAATACACCAATTCATACACCACGTCACTCAAAGACATTGCAATTTATTCCCTCCAGAAGTATATTTTATGCAGAAATTGGGGTGTTACCTTGCGAGTCCGAGGGGTACAATTGACCAATGATAATGCCAGAGTCGTCCCGACCATGAAGCCCATGGACGCTAAGGACAAGCCCGCACCGAAGGCTGAGAGGAAGCTTGACCTCTCCAAGGTCAAGGTTGAACCGCTCTTCGAAGATTTCGTCGACTTCGACACCTTCTCCAAGTCCGACTTCAGAGCAGTTAAGATCAAGGACTGCTTCGCGGTTCCCAAGAGCAAAAAACTCCTGCAGTTCACTCTGAATGACGGCTCAGGCGTTGACAGGACTATACTTTCGGGCATTCATGAGTTCTACGAACCCGAGGATCTGATTGGAAAAACAGCAGTCGCGATCCTGAATCTGCCTCCCAGAAAGATGATGGGTGTGGAGTCAAACGGCATGCTCTGCTCCATGATCTACGACTACGAAGGCGAGGAAGATCTGCAGTTCATCCTGATCGATGACAACATCCCCGCAGGAGCGAAGCTGTACTAATTTAAAAAACATAAAGACCCCGGAAACTCTTAAGGCTTCCGGGGTCTTTGTTGTGGTAATGCAGCATCACCGCGTTTTACACAGCATCGGGAATGTGATATAATGAGCCAGTATTTTTTGCGTAAACACAGATAGAAAAAAACATGCTTGTACTGATTCTTTTACTAATTGTAAGTTTGATACCCGCGATCCTGATCTTCTTCTACCTGAGAGGCATCAGAAAAGATGATCAATTATACAGACATGCTGCAAACCGACTGCTCGGTGCAGGACTTCTTTGCTGCCTGGGAGTGGCGCTTCTGGCACTGGTACTTAATATTGCATGGGGAATTACGGGCTTAGGGAAGACTTATCCGTTGCTGAACGCCTTCTTCCATGACTTTATCCTGGCGGCCTTTGTCGAGGAATTTGTCAAATACCATGCCGCTAACAGAGGTGTCAGAAGGTACGAAGGCACC
>JAEEGL016931479.1_pt1 | contig 16740 bp, 13 predicted proteins | sample 9134231 | NCBI WGS metagenome assembly JAEEGL01 (sample SAMN16246548, study PRJNA631951) | gut metagenome | biome: gut microbiome; feature: rumen; material: fiber-attached | host: Bos | place: Iran: Karaj | collected 2018-10 | reverse complement strand
AGATTAACAAAGGATCCTGAGTTGCGTACAACATCAAGCGGAATTAGCCAAACAAGATTTACTTTAGCTGTAAATCGTCGTGGCACTGGTCAAGATGGCCAAAGAGAAGCTGATTTTATTAGTTGTGTTGCATGGAGAGGAACTGCAGAAGCAATTGCTAAATACCTAAAAAAAGGTAGAGAACTAGCAGTTGAAGGAAGAATCCAAACTGGCAGTTACGATGCTCAAGATGGAACAAAGAGATATACAACTGATGTTGTTGTAGATAACTTTACTTTTATCGGTAGTGGATCTGGAGCTAATACAAATGATATTGATAATGGTCCATCTAACGATATAGCTACAACTGATATCAGCGAAGATCCATTCAAAGATTTTGGCGATGAAGTAGCTCTTAGTGATGATGACCTACCATTCTAAGAAGGAGGAAATTAAAAATGGCTGAATTTTATCGTAAAAAGAAAAAGATTTGCCAAATGTGTGCTGGAAAAAGCGTTGATTACAAAGATGTAATGATCGTTTCTAAATATATTAATGAAAAAGGAAAGATTATGCCTCGTCGTATGACAGGTGCATGCGCTAAACATCAAAGACACATTGCAAAACAAATTAAATGGGCTAGATACATGGCTCTATTACCATATGAAAAATAATACTCGATATCGAGTATTTTTTTTTATTTGTTTTGAATATCATTTATAAATATGATATCATTAATACATAATAGAGAATAATAGAGGTGTATGCATATGAAATTAATGCTTTTTTCACAAAGGAGAGTAGCAGAGTATTTTTTACCAAACCAAGTTTCAGGTAGTTACAATTTTGGCGAAACTCCTACAGATGATACTAAAATTATTAAAGTAGAAGCTGTTAATGAAAAATGGAACATTTCTCCTCTAGGAGATTCTCAACTTATTTATAACAATGAAATTACTTATGGTGTTGATTTAAAAGAAAATGAATTCTATGTTATAAAAAAAGATGCAGAAACATATCTATTATTCGCTAGTCCTTCATTTGAAGAAGGATATAAAATTTATTCTTTTGATGATAAAATCGATTTATTAATTGGAAACACAGATGAATGTAATTTGAGATATAACTGTCCTTATATCAATTCTTTGGTTGCCGAAATAATCAAAGTTAATGATTCTTTATGTCTGGCAAGTAGTATGGAAACTCTTGTCTATATTAATAACGAATCATTAAGCATTAAACAAATACAATTAAAAGTAGGAGATACAATTAATATCTTCGGTTTAAAAATAATAGTACTTAGCAATGCTTTATTAATTAATAATCCTTATCAAGGAATAATTATCAATGCTTTATCTTCTGGAGTTACAGCTCAAAAGATAGATACAGAAAAGTATGCTAATAAAGAAATTAAAGAATTGGACTTATATGATAAAAAAGATTACTTTTCTAAATCACCTAGAATTAGAAGAATAATTGAAGAAAAGAAGTTAAAAATTGATGCTCCACCTGCTCCAGAAAAAAGCGAAAACATTCCTTTAATTTTAGCAGCAGGACCTATGGTAACAATGGCTCTCACATCATGTATGACATTATTAACAACCATAACATCACTATCAACAGGTCAAAGCACAACTATTCAAGCCCTACCTGGTATTATTTCAGGTATATTAATGCTTGTTTCTAGTTTATTATGGCCTACGATAACAAAGGCATATAATAAACACTCAAAAAGAGAAGAACGAAAAAAGATTATATCTTTATATAGTGAATACTTAACTAAAAAAGAAACTGAATTAAAAAAGGAATATATCAACCAAAAAAATATCTGGGAAGAAAATTTATTACCAGTTAATGAGTGCTTAAAAATAATTAATACTAAGAAAAACAATTTCTGGTGTAAAAGATCAGAACAAAGCGATTTCTTAAGTACAAGAGTAGGAATCGGAAAAGTTCCATTAAGTGTAGCCGTAGATTGGCCAGAAGAAGGCTTTAAAATTGAAGAAGACGATTTAAAAGAAATGGCAGAAGCACTTATAGAAGAATATAAATATATTGATGAATGTCCAGTAGAATACTCTTTCTCAAACAATTTCTTAACTGCTGTAATGGGTATTGAAAAGAAATGTTATGGCTTTGTAGATAACATCTTATTACAATTAATGACATTCTATTGTTACGATGAATTAAAAGTAGTAGTATTTACAGATGAAGAAAAAGAAAGCAAATGGGATTTCTTAAGATATAGTAATTTCTGTTTTACAAACGATAAAAGTGTAAGATTCTTCTCAACAACTCAAGAAGAAGGCAAAGATTTAGGTTCATATCTTTTACAAGAATTACTAGTTAAAAAAAGCTACTTTGAAGCAGAAGCGGCAAGAAAGAAAAAAAGTGAGGACAAAGAAGAAGCATCAGATGGCTCTATACCATTCTCAAAACCACATTATCTAATTATTTGTGATAATTATACATTATACAAGAAGACTGAATTCTTCAAAGAATTAGTAGAATTAGACGGTAATATTGGCTATAGTACAATAATAATTGAGAAGAATTTAGATAGACTTCCAAGTAAGTGTATTAACTTCATCAATTTAAATGAAGGCTCATCAGGAATCTTAAAGAATTCTTATGAAAAAGCGCAAATAATCGATTTCCATGATGAAATCAATTATGGAATAAATATGATGGAAGTAACAAAATCTTTATCTAACATTCCAGTTGAAATCGAAGGCGCTGCTGCCAACTTACCAAATTCAATTGAATTCCTAGAGATGGAAAAAGTTGGTAAAGTTGAACAATTAAACGTTTTAAATAGATGGAATACAAATGACTCAACAAAATCTTTAAAAGCCGAAGTTGGCGTCGACGAAGAAATGAATTTAATGTACTTGGACTTACATGAAAAATTCCATGGACCACACGGTTTAGTAGCTGGTACTACTGGTTCAGGTAAATCAGAATTCATTATTACCTATATATTATCTATGGCAATGAACTATAGCCCAGATGATGTAGCGTTTATCTTAATCGACTACAAAGGTGGTGGCTTAGCATATGCCTTTGAAAATAAAACAACAGGTGTTAAGTTGCCTCACTTAGCCGGAACTATTACTAACTTAGATAAAGCTGAAATGAACAGAACTTTAGTTAGTATAGATTCAGAAGTAAAAAGAAGACAAGCTGAATTCAACAAGGCACGTGATATGTTAGGAGAAAGTACAATTGATATTTACAAATATCAAGGATTCTACCATGAAGGAAAACTTCAAAATCCGATTCCACACTTATTCCTAATAGCTGATGAGTTTGCTGAATTAAAAGCTCAACAACCAGATTTTATGGACAACTTAATTAGTGTTGCACGTATCGGACGTTCATTAGGTGTTCACTTAATTCTGGCAACACAAAAACCAAGTGGTGTTGTTAATGATCAAATTTGGTCAAATACTAAATTTAGAGTATGTTTAAAAGTTGCTGATACAAATGATAGTCAAGAAATGATTAAAAAACCAGATGCAGCAATGCTTAAACAAAGTGGTCGCTTCTATCTACAAGTAGGTATGGATGAATACTTTGCATTAGGTCAATCAGGCTGGGCAGGAGCAAAATACTTTCCATCTGATGTAATTCAAAAACAAGTAGATAAAAGTATTAATTTTATCAATAATAATGGTCAAATTATTAAAACTATTCAAGAAAATAATGAACAAGTTAAAAAAGAAGCTCAAGGAGAGCAACTTGCTGCAGTAATGGGTGAAATCATAAAAGTAGCAAAACAAACAAATAAAGAAGCTAAGAGATTATGGCTAGATAATATACCTCCAATCATCTTGATAGATGAAGTAGAAAAGAGATACAATTTCAAGCCTGTACCATATGATATTACTGCAACAATAGGTGAATATGATGCACCTGAGTTACAAAAACAAGGTATTATAAGTCACAACTTCCTTGAAAGTGGTAATACATTAATCATAGGAACAGATGGAGCAGAAAGTGAAAAAATCTTTATGTCAATGCTATATTCTGTTTCTAAAAACTACACTAATGAAGAAGTATGGTTATATATAATTGATTATGGTTCAGAAGCTTTAAGAATGTTTGCTAATCTACCACATTTAGGTGGAATGGTTTTCAATGGTGAATACGAAAATTATAACAATTTAATTAAGTTGATAACACAAGAGTTAAAAACAAGGAAACAATTATTTGTTAACTATGGTGGAGATTATAAAAACTATAATAAGAGCAGCGGAAAAAAACTACCACTAATAATTGTTATGATAAATAACTATGATGCTTTATTTGAGAACATACCAAGTCTTATGGATGATGCTCAAGAACTATTCAGAGATACAGAAAGATATGGAATAATATATGTTGTATCAGCTAGTTCACTAAGAGCACTATCTGGTAAAGTAGCAGAGAACTTCAATGGAAGATATGCACTTAAACTAAAAGATGTTTATTCTTATGAAGAAATCTTAGGTGCTAGAAACAAAAATTTCCCTGCGGATGCTTTTGGTAGAGGTCTTATAAATAACGATGGAATCCATGAATATCAAACTGCATCAATAGTTGAAGATGATGCTCAACTAAGTGACTTTGTTCTTAAATACATTGAATCATTAAAAGAAAAGAACAAAGGCGTAGTTAAGAGAATACCATCATTACCAGAAAGAGTAGGAATAGAAGATGTTCAAGAATCATTGAAAGATATTTCTTGTGTTCCAATGGGTATTTTCAAAGGAGATTTGTCTATTGCTACAATTAATCTTCAAGAGAATTTGGGTAGTATTATCTGTGGTAATAAACTTAATAACATTAGAAATTACGTCAAGAGCTTCATAAAAGTATTAAAAAGAATTGGAATTGGCGTAATACTAATTGACGGAACAAAAGATCTAGAAGATATCAAAGGTGAAACAGCTAACTATTTCAATGAAAATTTAGACAACATGATTGCTAAAATAAATGAAGTAATAGACAAAAATATAGAAGAAAAAACTGATTTAAAAGCAGCTATAGTAATCTACGGAGTAGATAAAGTTATTTCAAAATTGGATGATACTTCGAAACTTGAAGATTTATTCAGTAAATTAAAAAAATATGAAAAAGTACCAGTAATTGTAGCAGAAGATGGAACAAAAATTAAAAACTATGCTTATGATACATGGTACAAAACATTATTGGAAAACGCAGAAGGTATTTGGATAGGAACAGGAGCTGGAGATCAATCAATTCTTAAAATTAGTGGCTTTGATAAAGGTCTACAAGGAGAATTCCCAAACAACATAGGTTTCTATGTGTCTGAAGGAATACCAAGAATACTTAAAGTAATAGAATTAGAAGAAGAAGGTGCCGAAAAAGATGAACAATAAAGTTTTAATAAAAGTGTATGCACCTGAGTTCGATAAAATATTCGATGTGTATATTCCTGTAAACTATCTAATATGGAAAATAAACAAAATGTTAGCAAAATGCATTGGTGATTTGTGTGATTATGATATCGATTTAAAGAAGGAATTCCTTTTAATTAACAAGCATACCAACGAAATATATCAAAACAATACAAATGTAAGAGACACAGATATAAGAAACGGAACAGAGTTAATCATCATTTCACAGTAAAAAAAATTAATTGCCAAAAAATAAGAAAAGTATTAAAATTAAAGTAAGAGTAGTGTAACTACTAATAGAGAAAGAAGGAATTATTAAATGGGAAGTTCACAAACTGGATTAAATCCCGACAAGGTAAACGGAGCTCTTAGAGTAGCTGCAAGAGAATCAAACGCAGTTATGGATAAGATTCAACAAGGATTTGACAATTTACTAAAAGGTCTTAAAGAAAACTGGGGAACTCAAGACGGAAAAGTTTGGGTAGAAGGAGAATGTTGCTCAGCTATTGATAAAATGACAAAGCAAGTATCTGAAACTTTATCAAAAATTGCTGAAGTTATTAATAAAGTAGCTCTAGCACAAATTGGAGATACCAAAAATACTCAATCAGTAGATGGCCCTACTGCAACAAAAGTTGTAAATAATAAGATTGACATGAATGATAAGTTAAGTAACGGATACATTGGTGTCTTTGATGAATTAAAAGGCGATTTAGCTAAAGACGAAGCAGATTTAATCGCTAAATTCCAAGAAGCAATGGGCAAACTTCAATCTAATGTTATCGCTGAAACTGATAAAGCATTCAACTTAGTTGGACAAGCTGACAAAGTTTCTGCAGAATGTACAATATATATTAATCAAGCTATGAACGTAATTAAAAAGGGATTAGATAATTTAAATAATGACATTACTACACAAGTTGCTAAAGCTGATACTTACGTTAAAGACATTCAAAATGCTGGTTTACGTGGTGCAACTAATAACGCTTCATCTGGCGGAAGCAACGGTGGACCTACAGCTTCAACTGTATAATTCAATTATTAACATGCAAGAAAAAAACATTTATTCAAATGTTTTTTCTTAAATAAGGGCAAATTTTAACGTTGCCTTTATTTAAGAAAAAAAGGAAGTGATTAAAAATGTTGTCGGTTAATGTTTCAGACATCAGAAGTCATTCAAAAGAATTAAGAAGATTAATTAGCGCATATGAAGTTACTTCAATGAGTATAGTAAGAGAAATAAGAAATTTAGACACTGAATGGCATGATGATAACTCAGAGGTCTTTTTTTCATTGTCTGATACTCAAAAAAAAGATATAGCAATGTTTATTGAATCAATGGAAGATGTTTGCAATAGATATGATAGTATTGCAGAGGCAACAGAAGCCATTGATAGTAGCATTAGAAGAGTCTTTTGCAATACTGAATATAGAGGAATAGTAAAGAATAAATATGATTCAGCCATTTCTAAAATAAGTAGTATGAGAAACACTCTAGCAAATAGTAGTACTTACTTTTGCAAATGGAGTGAAAGAAGTTCAATAAATAGTGCCAAAAGCGCCCTAAATAGAGCAATTACAAAACTACAAAATTCTAGCAATAAAGTTGATAGATTATTTGATAAATTAAGTAAATTAGAAAATACAATTACATCTAAACTAAGTGGTATCAGTATTAGTAACATACCTGAATTAGATGTATCATATTTCTTAAGATAGTAGGTGATAATATGGCAAACATGACACACTATGTAAATCACACTGGTTTACAAAAAGGTATTAGTAAAATACAAGCCTACATAACAACAAACGATGAAGATGCTGGTAGCATATTGAATGAATTGGTATCGCTAAAAGACACAATTAGAATTAATAATAAAAGAATTCATAATAAATATGAAGAATTTACTAGATCAGCTAAATCATTCAAAAACAATAATAATTCATGTATAAATGCATTAAATCATGTTATATATCTATACTTTAAATCTAAAGAAAATTCTGTAAAAATAATTAGAAACGAAAAGGAAAAAATATAATATGGATAATAAGGATAAATATAGAACATTAATTTATCGATTACAAAGCGTTGTAGGAAGCACTAATAGTGCAAAAGATCAAGTTGATAAAATCAAACCTGAACTTGATAAACGTATTTTAATCAATGACAATACTATAGAAGATAGTTTTACAGAAGATGTTAAAGCGGATTTAGAAGATGCAAGAAATCATTTATATGATGCAATAAGAAATTGCTACAATAGCATGAATGAGGAATAGAGTGAGCAAAGATGGCAGAAACAATTACATATAGTACAAAAGATTTATCAAAGCCAAATGTTAGTGGTTTTACAGAATTAAATAGTACATTAAAACCAATTGAGCAACCAAATATACAAAAAAAAGAGTTTGTTAATAAAGTATCAAATCAAAAAGATGTTACAATCGATTTAAGTCAATTTCTAGATTTACCAACAACTAATGAAAAAGAACAAACTAATAGATTTTTAGATAACGTATAAAACGTTATTTTTTTTATAGTCAAAAAATAAATATCATATAAAAATAGGCAAAATATAAAGCAAATATGTAAACAAAATGAAAAAGTACAAATAATCAACTAAAATATAATGTATAATATAATTAGAATATAGTAGAAAATAATAAAGGCGGGTGATTTTATGTCAGATTTTGGTGGAATATCAGGAACATCTCTAGGTTCACTTTCAAGTAGCTTAGGTTCTTATAATGGTAGTAGATCTTCATCAAGCGGATCTAGTGGCGGCGGAAATAGAGGAAGCCAATTTGTTTCTCTAAGCTTAAACGATTTTTTAGATGTGGATGTAGAAGATTATACACATGGCGAAATGACTAATCCGGACGACATAGAAGTAAAATGGCAAGAAGAAAGAAAAGGTTTTTTAGCAACATTATGGGACGGAATAAAATCAACAGGCGCTACAGTAGCAGTTGGTATTACTACGATAACAAGTGGAGTACTTGATGTAGTAGAATCAGTAGCTGATGGCGGAGCATATTTGGTTTCAATGGGAGCTAGCTGCCTAGGAGATCTAGGATGGGAAGCAGCAGGAGAATTTGCAGAATCTACAAGAGAATTTATCAAAACAGATTGGGTAGACGAAATGAACGAAGCACTCTATGGTGAAAATGGAGCATTAAAAGCCGTAAATGATGCATCTGTTTTAAAATATGATAGTGAATTAGCCCAAGGAATTAGGGAAACATCTTCAAAAGTAACAGAGTTTGCAGCAGCTACTGCCTTAACAGTATTTACTGGTGGTTTAGCAACTGCAGGTGTAGGTTTCCTAGCAGGCCTAGGAGAAGCAGCCGAAAATTCATATCAAACAAACGGAACTGATTTGACATTGCTACAAAACTTATTAATATTAGGCCAAGGTGGAATGACAGCATTAAGCTGGTATTCACAAGGAAAACTTGGTAATGGACTTTTAGAATTAGGAAAAACAGTAAATATTGTAGGATTACAAGACGTATTACTACAAATGAAAAATGAACTATTTAATAAAGAATTTATAAAATCATTATTTACACCTGGAAATGTAATTGGAAATATTATATCAAGTTTAGCTCAGTCAGGTGGAGATATTGCAGATATAGCTAGAAGATTAATGAATGGTGAAGAAGTATCACCAGAAGAATACGCAAAATTATTAGGAGAAATAGCATTATTCTATGGATTGAATACAATAGAAGATGGCGCAAGAGGATACTTGTCTACATTCTCAATGAATGATGATACAGCAAGGATAGTAGCAGAAAGATTAACTGATGCTACAGACAGTTTAAAAGTAGAAGATCTTTCAGCACTAGGTGATGAAGCTTTAGGAAAGATACTGGCTAATATGTCTGCTGATGAAATAGCAGATGCGGTTAAGGGATTAGATTCAGAGACGGCTCAAAGATTACTAGGAACATTAGCTCCAGATAAATTAGATAAAGTAACAGATTTATTAAATGGAACTAAAGCAGATACAGAAAAAGTTCCTGAAGCGATAGCTGATAGTGGCCTAAAACCAGTAAAAAGCGATGATGAATTGGAATTAATAGCAGAAGATATTTTAAATCCAAATACGAGAACTGGATTTGCAGATCTAAAAGCTCTTTCAGATGACGAATTAAGAAAAGTATTAGATTGTATGACACCTGAAGAAATAGCCCAAAAAATTCATAGTATGGATCCAGAAATCGCTAAAAGAATACAAGAACTAATGACAGGAGAAGAATTAACTAGATTTATTGGTCAATTAGGAGAAGACTTAACAAGAGGTAACTTAGATCCAAAGGATATTACAAAATTAGATGATGTGGTTAAACTTGAATTACAAGAACGTAGTGATTTAACAGGAATGGGCGGAATTGATAGACAAAGAACTGAATGGTATGAACAACAAGGTATTTCTCAACAACATGCTAATCAAGCAGAACTAAACTATAGAAGGCATAGTGGAGACTTTACCAGTGAAGAAGATTATTATGGTGACTTAAACGATGTAGAAAGTTCAACAACATATGGTTGGGGTTACAAAGATCCAGTAACTGGAAGAATTATCCCAGAAGCTACAAGAATACCGGATGGAGATCCAGGAATTACTTCATCTGTAACAGATCAAAGAATACGCGAATGGAGTGAAGAAATTGATGAATTTACGCATGATGGTATGACAACTGCTCATTCAGGATATAATAAACCATCTAGTTTTGATTCATATGTTGTAGGAGATGAAAGTGGTTATGGTACAGTAGGAGTATCTCACGTAAATTATGAGACTACAGATGGAGTAATGCATCAAGATGCTGATGGTTGGCAATTTGCTTCATTGGGTGACGGAAATGGTACAGGAATGATTGCCGATAGTGGCGGAACTGGAACAGTAAGAAAATTTGAACAAGACCTTGGAATACCTACACCAGAAAACCCAAGTGATAGAATGATAATGATGACATATGAAGTCGACAGAACAGCTGTTGAAATGCCAACAGGAAGAGAATGGGGTTCAAATAGTTATAGAATACCAGGTGGAAGAACTCCTAATGGTGAGCTTGAAGCCGTACATCAAACAATTCATATAGATGACACAACAGCACAAACAATAAAAATTGAAATAGTACCTGATAAAGGAGATAAAGTGATCTGGTCGGGTTCTTTATATGAATTAAAACAAATGAAAATAACTGATCCAAAAAAATATAAAGAAATAATGGGATTAGGTGTATGATATAATTAGATAGAGGTGACAAATATGGCAACTGCATACGAACAATTAGAAAGTGCAATTAAAAATAATGAAACAGAATTATTTTACGAAAACGATCCGAAATACGTACCTATCGATAGAGGAGATAGAGGAGTAGATTATAGAGTAGATTATTTAGAAATGACGCGAGCAACTAACCGATATATAAGAGAACATCCAGATAAAAAAGGCGTTATTCAATCAGCGATTCTATCAGCACTAAGAGAATCAAAAATAGGTTATGTAATTGTTATTCTAGAAATGGCAGCATATCAATTAAGATATGGTGATGATTTAGGTTTCTTATCAGAAGAAATATTAACAGAACTTAGAACTCAAGTAAATTTAAACAGAGAAAGATTTGAAGAAAGAGAACGGGAACGTTACCAAGCTCTGGATGAAGCATCATTTAACGTATCTGGCCATCATTTACTATAATTAAAAGTGTTCAGTTTACTAAAAGAAGAGAAAAACTCTTCTTTTTTTGATATAATAAAATCAATAAGATAAATAGTAACAAGGGTAGGGGAGCACATATGTCAGATTTTAACGGAATATCAGGAGCATCTTTTGGGTCAATATCTAGTAGCTTGGGTTCTTATAACGGTAATAGATCATCATCAGGAGGATCTGGTGGCGGAGGAAATAGAAGTAACCAATTTGAATCTCTAAATTTAACAGATTTCGTAGACACAGATGTAGAAGACTATACACATAAAGATCAAGCAGATTTGAACGATTTAGATGCAAGAATGGACAAACTAAGAGAAAGTTTAAACGGGTGGCGATCAGTTAGAGATTCTCTTTTAGATACTTATGAACAAGAATATGGTAAAGGAATAGAAATTACTAACAAAGAAGGAATAGATTATTTTTTCACTGTTCTAAATATTTTAAGAGTACAAGATTTATTAGAAGTAGGACATTTAAATGGCATATTTACTTTCAATGGACCATACTTAACTGAAGAATTCACTGGAAGAGTAATAGATGTAGTAAATGAATATGATTTAATAGACAAACTCGAATCATATTTAAAAGGTGCCAGCTGGGAAGCGTCAGGATTAGCATCAATTTATGGCGCCGATGGAGAAAGTAATTTCGTATTCGGAATGGCAGAACAATGCTATTCTGTAGAGTTTGATGAACAATATTATTTTGAATCTCCTGAAGATTTAAATTATGATTTAATCAAAAAAGGTTGCTTAGAATTGTTTCTTTTAAATGATCCTAATCTAGCAGACAGTCCTTATAAAACTTTAGAAGATCTAACAGCCAAAGTAGAAGATGTTAGAATATTACATGCCGATATTAATCAAGTATCAGCTAAAGTTTATGATTTGGAGCAAGTAGAAAAATTGCTACCATTTACATATGTAGTAGATTTAAAAGACTTCTCTGGTTATTTAGATAGAGATTATGCAAATAATCCAAATATACCGAATAGATTAAAAGAAAACTTAAATCAAGAAGAAATGGCTATTTATACTTACTTAAAAGAACATGAAGGCCAAGGTAAAGCTGATGATTATATCAAAGCAATGGAAGATCAAATCAATAGAAGAATCGGTATGCGAAATGCAGCAAATTTTGTTGAATCAATGAGCAAAAATGGATTAGACGTAATAGACTTCTTTCATTCATCAGGCGTTGGCTTCTATGATGGAACAAAAAATTTCTTTGATGGCTTAAAAGATTTTTTCATGGCTGATGGGGTAATGAACGCCTTTGAATATGAAACGATGTACAAAATGATGTATTTAGCTGAAACAAATGAATTTAATAGCCAATTAACAAATGCAGAAAGAGAATTTCTAAAATTTAATTACCAAAGTTGGCAATCAATCGGGAATATGTGGATACCTTCAGCAGTTGCTTTCATACCTGTAGTAGGTAAGCCGTTATCGAGTACATTAATGTTTACATCAACTGCAGGTAACGCAACAGAAGGTGCAATGCAACAAGGAATAGATCCTACTACTGCATACTTATATGGTTGTTTAAGTGGTTTATCAGAAGTGACATTTGAAAGAATTCTCGGTGGTATTCCAGGATTATCAAACATGGGAGAATCATTTATTGTTAACACCTTAAAAGAAGGTGGCGAAGAGTTCTTACAAGAATGGATTGATGCTGGATTAAGATGGATGATCCTTAAAGAACCGGTAGATTTGCAGGAAACATTTGGTAACTCACTATATGCAGCCTTACAAGGTATGGCAGTATCAGGATTGATGCAAGGTGGTCAAAAGTTAGCTTTTAAAGTAGGCGACTCAATAGTATACTGGAGCGATTCAGAATATAACTCACTAACTGAAATGTTATCTGGAATGAATGTTAAAGCTAATGGTGAAATTGCCAATAGTGAATTAATGTCAAAAATACTAGACATGGATAGTGGAAATCCTCTTAAATCAAAACTGGTGTCACTTATACTTGAAACAGAACTAATAACAGATCCACAATTCTTAGCAGAATTAGATAGCGAAACGATAGAACAATTACATGATTACTTGACAGAAGAAGGCTATACAAAAATGGCTGATGCACTATCAGAATATCTACAACCGCAAAATAGTATAGAAACAACAACACTTAAGATGCCAATAGATGAGATAGTTAACTTAGATTTAGAAGCACGTAAAGAAATGTTACAAAATTTAACACCAGAAGAAATTGCTATAGGATTAGAAAATCTAAATCAAGATTCTTATCGAACAATAATGGATTCATTATCAAAAGATGCTAAATTAAAAGTAATATATGCTCAAGCAGCATTAGCAGCTCAAGGAAAATATCGTGGTTTCTTCATGAACTTTAGAGAACATGCTGAGCTTCATACAAATGAAGTTAGAGATTACGCAGTGGCTATTGCACTAAAGGTTCCAGGTATAAATGTAAATGAAGTATACTATGGAGCACAATTCCATGATTTAGGAATGCGTGGAGGTGTGTTTGAGTTAAATGGTAAATATGTTCCAATCGATTCATTAACTATGAATGACTTAACTATGGATGATTTAGAAAGTTATATTAGAAATAGTAATGGTTGGGGAAAAATAAAAGCAGAAGAAATGGATATAAGAATGCGTGAAAAGTATGGTATAGAAGACTGGTCATCTAATAAAGATATGTCTAAAATACCACAAGAAGTTGTTGATATGGCATTTTCTAATAAATTAGCTGAAATAGCAAGAAGTAACCACCCATTAAATTCTGCAATAGCTATACTAACAGAAGATGTAACACCAGATGGTGTGGATAAAAATATTGTTGCACTGCTTGCTATGACTCATAGTAAATCAACTTCCGGAATCAGAAATTTCGATTCTATAACAGAATGGGGCAATTGCATAGAAAAATTAAAATCTGCTCTTATTGATTCCGGAATGGATATAAATGAAGTTAACACAATAACTAGTGGATTATACGATGCAATTAATAATCCGGATACATTCCAACGTTTAATTGATGAAGCGTTATGTATTCGAGATGGCGATGCCATGTCAGTAGTTCCATTAGTAAATGGAGATACATTAATGCAAGATGGTAATACCTCACATGTTGATTACACAGGAAAAGCCCAATTATCTGGCTATTCAGATTTACCAACGACTCCAGCAGCAGAACAAGCAGGTATTATCGATACACTGTATGATGCAAATGGTAACAAAATCGGGACAGTTGAAAACTTATTTAGTAAGAAAACTCATGCTGGTGAATTAAATGTTACTTTTGATTCAACATATGATGGCTCATCTTATTCAGCAACTGCAAAAATTACAGATCCAACAAAAGCTCCGTTCTCATCTTTAGATTCAGCATTTGAAAGAGCGGGAGAAGTTGCAACTTACAGTAATTGTAGTGAAAGAGTATTTGAAATAGAACTACCTGCAGAAATGGAAGGAACACCATTAGCTGAATGGTATGTAGCCCAAATCGATGAGATGGCAAGAGCTGAAATACAAAAAGCTAAGGATAAAGGATATTCTTCACAACAATTGATTGACTTTTACAATAATAGTATTAAAGTAGTATATAGATAGGGGAGATAAGGATGAACAAAATGGATGAAATAAATTTAAGAGGCGGTTATGTTTTAAAATCATATACTGATGATAGTATTAAAGGTATACTTGATTTATTGGAAAAAGTCCAATCTAAAATAACAATAGAAAGTATTACTGTAAATGAGAACGTTGAATATGACATGAAATCTATAGATGGGACAGATTACAGCGTTCAAGAATTTAGAGATAATTACAGGTTGATTAAACATCAAGGTAAAGAATTATCTTATAGAATAAAAGGTACTTACAACGGCGCATCAGTTAGTATTGGTATAGGAGAAAACAATAATGTCATTACTCTTATGACTAATACTGCAGGCTTAGAATTAGATGATATTATCGCTCCTGCTGTAATAGAAACTTTAGATTTATAAAAAAACATGAACTTTTAAGTTCATGTTTTTATTTTGTTAACATAGTAGCTATCTTGGTAACATTACCAGCTCCAAGTGTTAATACTATATCATTTTCTTTAACATTTTCTTTTAAATATTTAACTATTTCATCAAAATCACTCATATGAATAGATTTCTTACCAATTTTAGCTAATGCTTCTACTTCAGCATCAGATGTAATATTATAAGTGTTCTTTTCTCTAGCTGCATATATATCTGTAATTATAATATGATCAAAATCTTTAAGGCTTTCAGCAAACTCATCTAGATGTTGAGCTAATCTAGAGTAAGTATGAGGTTCAAATACTACCCATGATTCATTAAACGTTTTATTTAATAAACCATCGGATGTAGCTTTGATTTCTGTAGGATGATGTCCGTAATCATCATAGATAATAGCCCCATTAACCTTACCTTTGTATTCAAGTCTTCTAGAAGCTCCATCAAATTTAGCCAATGCCTTTGCTACAGTTTCAATATCAATACCATACACATCGCATAAAGCTACACAACATAAACTATTAAATACATTATGTAGGCCAGCTACTTTTAAAGAAAGAGTACCTCTTTTTTCACCTTTATAATAAGCATCATATGTAGGATAACCATCTACATCAAAAGATACATTATCATAGTACCAATCAGCTTTATTATCTTTACCTACCGTAATAGCAGTAGCTTTACTATAATTACGAAGATTATAACATCTTTTATCGTCTCTATTTAAAATCAAAAAACCATCTTCAGGTAAATGTGATACATATTCTTGAAAACTCTTCTCAATATTATCTATTGTTTTAAAATAATCTAAGTGATCAGCATCTATATTTAATACAATCGCACTTCTTTGTTTAAAATTTAAATAACTATCACTATATTCACAAGCCTCAATTATAAAATAATCACTATTTCCAACACGATAGTTACCATCAATAGATTTTAATACTGCTCCAACTTGAATAGACGGATCATATTTAGCTTCTAAAAATGAATTAGCTACCATACTAGTAGTACTAGTTTTACCATGAGTACCAGCTATACCAATAGTATCTTTAAATAATTTGGTTAATTCGCCTAAGAATTCACCTCTTTCTACCATTGGTATATTTAATTCTTTTGCTCTGACTATTTCAGGATTGTCTTCTTTAATAGCAGCAGTATAGACAAGTAAATCATAACTATCATTAATATTCTCTCTTACTTGACCTATATTAACGTGTATTCCATTTTCTTCTAACCAATCAGTTTGTGCTGATTTGGTTGAATCAGAACCAGCAACTTTAAATCCCCATTTATTTAATATCTCAGCGATACCACTCATACTGATACCACCTATACCAACCATATAAATACTCTTATAATCCCTTATATTCATCTTTAAGCCTCCTTAAAGCTCTTAACCGTCTTTTTAAATTCATCGCCTCTGTCTTCAAACTTTTCGTATTGATCCCAAGAAGCACATGCAGGGCTTAATAAGACGACATCACCTTTTTGAGCTTTTTCGAAGCAAGCAGTTGTTGCTAATACTAAAGTATCAAATACCCCGCAATCGATACCTATTGTATCACAATATTCTTTAATACGCGATTTTGTCTCACCATAGCAAGCAACATAAGTT
>JAEEGL012051689.1_pt1 | contig 16740 bp, 17 predicted proteins | sample 9134231 | NCBI WGS metagenome assembly JAEEGL01 (sample SAMN16246548, study PRJNA631951) | gut metagenome | biome: gut microbiome; feature: rumen; material: fiber-attached | host: Bos | place: Iran: Karaj | collected 2018-10 | reverse complement strand
TGACTTCATTCATGATTTATACGGAGCTCGGGATTTTGTACCTCTTGCTGTGCCCGTGTTTATTGGTAATGAGAAGAAATACCTCAACGAATGTATTGATACAACATTCGTCTCTTCTGTTGGTAAATTCGTCGATCGTTTCGAAAACGATATGGCCCAGTACACAGGTTGCAAGCGTGCAGTGGTGTGTGTGAGTGGTACAAATGCACTTCACATGTCTCTTATGCTTGCTGGTGTTGAGCGCAATGATGAGGTGCTCACTCAAGCGTTGACATTTATTGCTACTTGCAATGCACTAAGCTATATTGGAGCGCATCCAGTTTTCATCGATGTTGATAAAGACACTATGGGTCTTTCTCCTTTTGCTGTTCGAGAATGGCTTGCCAAGAATTCAGAGCAGAAGAATGGTGAATGCTTTAACAAACATACAGGTAGAAGAGTGAAGGCATGTGTGCCAATGCACACATTTGGTCATCCTGTTCATCTGGATGAACTTGTCGAAGTCCTAAATGAGTATCATATTGAACTCGTAGAGGATGCTGCTGAGAGTATAGGCTCTCTCTATAAGGGCAAGCATACAGGTACCTTTGGCAAAGTCGGCGCATTGAGCTTTAATGGAAATAAAACGATTACAACTGGCGGCGGGGGTATGATGCTTTTCAATGATGAAGAACTGGGAGCGTTTGCTAAGCACATTACTACACAGGCCAAGATTCCACATCGTTGGGAGTTCCGTCATGATCATATTGGCTACAATTATCGTATGCCAAACATCAACGCAGCTCTTGGTTGTGCTCAACTGGAACATATCGAAGAATATGTAGCAAGCAAACGTGAGACAGCGAAAGCTTACGAGGAGTTCTTTAAGGATATTTCAGATATTGACTTCTTCGTTGAGCCAAAGGATACTCGCAGTAATTATTGGCTCAATGCTGTCATACTGAAGGATAGGGATGCACAACAAAACTTCCTGCAATATTCCAATGACAATGGAGTGATGACTCGTCCTATTTGGGAACTGATGAATCGTCTTCCGATGTTTGAGAATTGCGAGAACGATGGTCTCAGGAATACCATTTGGTTTGCAGATAGGGTGGTTAATATTCCTAGTAGCGTAAGACTATAGTTTATTTATTATGAAAATTGATAGTTATAATTTCTTTACATCTAATCATGATGTTTTATATCAACAATATCCTAATCGATATTTGGTGATAAGTGATAAAAAAATTGTTTTTGATACAGATACGATGCAAAAGGCTATTGAGTGGGTTGATCTTAATGGTATGGATAATGCTATTATTCAATATTGTTCAAATGGGACATCTGCTTATACAAGTTCATTTTGTTCTCAAATAATCGTAAAATAATATGCCAATTAATGCGTTAACTAATTATAATCAAAGTCTAGTCAGAAGGATTAAGACCCCTGTCACGATTACAAACTTAGAAACTGGACAGAGTATCGATGTCCTTGGTGTATGGGATACAGGAGCTGAAAGTTCTGTGTTACGTCAAGATATAGTAGAGTCAATTGCTTTAAAACAAAGGGGATTCAAAACTATAATTGGAGTGACCGGTCAAAGTGTAAGGAATACTTATTTCGCAAATGTGAAGTTAAATAATCAGGATATATCTTTTGATATGGAAATCACTGGTGTTGACTCTTTCTCTTCTGATGCCCAAGAAGCCATGCTAATTGGAATGGATGTTATTCAACAAGGAGATTTTTCAATTTCAAATTTTGAGGGAAAAACAGTCATGACTTTCCGACGACCTTCTCAAAGAAAAATTGATTATTGTGAAGATATAAACTTGTATAATAAGTATCTAAAAATTCATCAAGTATGGTCTAGTCATGGTAACAATAAATGCCCTTGTCAGAGTGGTAAAGCATGGGAAAAGTGTCATGGTTTAATAGTTGAATAAAAATGAGTGTCCCTCTAATTCTTATCGGTGGCGGTGGTCACTGCAAGTCAGTGATTGAGGTTGCAGAAAGTACAGGGTATCAGATTCTCGGTGTGTTGGATATGCCCGAGGATATAGGTAAGGAGATTTTATCTACTAAGGTGATTGGCACTGATGAAGACATATCATCCTACGTCGATAAGGCAGAATTTGTGATTACTGTCGGTTTTATCACGAATCCATCGACTCGCATAAAACTCTACAATCGAGTCAAAGAAGTTGGTGGAAAACTAGCGAAGATTATTGCATCTACTGCTTATGTGTCAAAATATGCGGAGATAGGGGAGGGAACGGTAGTTATGCACCATGCATTCGTCAATGCTGGAGCTAAAATAGGTAATAATGTAATTCTAAATACCTTTTGTAATGTAGAGCATGATGCTGTAATTGGTGATCAGTGTCATATCTCTACTGGTGTGATGGTCAATGGCGACTGCAAAGTTGGCAACAATGTTTTTGTTGGAAGCCAGTCTGTTCTTGCTAATGGTATTACCATTGATGATGATTTAATTATCGGTGCTGGTTCCTTCGCTCGAAAAAGTTTGAAATATAAAGGCATTTATTCTGGCAACCCGGCAATTCTCAAGATCAAGGCAAAATGATCAGACATACAATCATTATAGCTGAAGCTGGTGTAAATCACAACGGTTCAATTGAATTAGCCAAGCAACTGATTGATAAAGCTGTAGATGCTGGTGTGGACTATATCAAGTTCCAGACTTTCAAAGCATCTAAACTTGTAACCAAAGCTGCGAAGCAAGCTGAATACCAGCAGAAGAATATTGGAAAAGAAGGAGATAGCCAATACCAGATGCTTAAGAAACTTGAGTTATCTCCCAAGGATCATGAAGTACTGATTGCCTATTGCGAGGAACGCGGTATCAATTTTTTTTCTACTGCTTTTGATTTTGATAGTATTGATTATCTGCATTCGCTGGGTTTGGGATTATGGAAGATACCCTCTGGAGAAGTTACCAACTATCCTTTCCTAAAACGTGTAGCTACTTATAATGAGAAAACTATTCTTAGCACAGGGATGTGTGAAATCGAGGATGTCCGCGCAGCAGTAGATGTTTTGTATAAAAATGGATTGTCCAAAGGAAATTTGATCCTTCTTCATTGCAATACTGAGTATCCTACGCCATTTGAGGATGTGAACCTTAAAGCAATGGATGCCCTAAAGAATGAATTTGGAGTGGAAGTCGGCTACAGTGATCATACTAAAGGCATAGAAGTTCCCATTGCGGCAGTTGCTCTTGGTGCCACACTAATAGAGAAGCATTTCACACTTGACCGAAATATGGAAGGTCCTGATCATAAAGCCAGCTTGGAGCCTGATGAATTGAAGGCAATGGTGAGTGCAATTCGTAACATAGAAAAAGCTTTGTCTGGAGATGGTACCAAGCATGTAAGTAATAGCGAACGAAAGAATATTGCAATTGCCCGCAAGAGTATCGTAGCCTCCAGAGATATCAAGAAAGGAGAATTACTGACGGAAGATAATTTAACTGTAAAACGTCCAGGTACTGGTATTTCTCCAATGCGATGGGATGAAATAGTAGGTACTAAAGCAATACGTGGCTTCTCAGAAGAAGAGCCAATAGAAGTTTAATTTGAGCCTGGCATGATAAAAAGAAAAATCTGTGTAGTAACTGGCAGCCGAGCAGAGTATGGCATTCTTCGCGGTTTGATGAAGGCCATTAAGGATGCACCTGAACTGAAGTTGCAGATTGTTGCTACCAATCAGCATTTATCAAAACTTCAGGGTGAGACATATAAGGAGATTGAGCGCGACGGCTTTACTATAGACTATAAGGTTTTTATGGCTGACGATGAAGCTCCTGATAATGCACACACCGTAGCTAAGGCTATAAGTAGAGGTATTGAAGGTTTTGCAAATGCATTTGAAGTTTTGCAACCAGACTTGTTATTGATTCTTGGTGACAGGTATGAGATGCTGGCAGTAGCATCAACGGCTTTAATTTACAAAATTCCCATCGCACATCTTCATGGAGGGGAAATTACGGAAGGAGCTTTTGATGATTCTATACGTCATTCCATTACCAAGATGAGTCATCTTCATTTCACTTCCACTGAAGCGTACCGGAAACGTGTTATTCAGTTGGGTGAGCAGCCTGATCGAGTTTTTAATGTGGGAGCACTCGGCGTAGAAAATGTGCTGAAGAATGACTTCATTTCAAAAGAAGAGATTGAGCGAAGCCTCAATTTTAAACTGACTAATAAATGTTTTCTTTGTACCTATCACCCAGTGACACTTTCCAATATGTCATCCAAAACGCAGGTGAAGAATTTGCTTGATGCCTTGGATAATTATCGAGACTATCATGTTGTTTTCACATATTCCAATTCCGATACTCATTCACAGATAATCATAAAATGTATTCAGGATTATGTGGATAGAAGCCTGGGAAGATGTCTGTTCATTCCGTCACTTGGCCAAAGACGCTATTTCTCAGCATTGAAATACATGACCGCTGTTATTGGCAATTCATCCAGTGGTATCATTGAGGTGCCTAGTTTTGGTATTCCTACGTTGGATATTGGAGACCGACAAAAGGGCCGAATTGCTGCTGACAGTGTGATTCATTGCGGTTACTCTTGTGATGAAATAAAGAAGGGACTTGACATGGTGCTTGTCTTCGGAAAGAAGAGTGTGAATAATCCGTATTATAAAGAGGGTACTTGCGATTCAATATTACAAACTATTAAGACATACCCATTAGGAAATATTGTGCAGAAACATTTTTACGATATAAATCAATGAAGATATTAGTAATTATTCCTGCACGTGGTGGCAGCAAAGGAATCCCTCACAAGAACATAAAACCATTGGCGGGGAAGCCGCTCATACATTATACGATAGACGTGGCACGTGCCATCGTGGACGATGAGGACATTTGCGTATCAACCGATGACACAGAAATCATCAAATGTGTTGAGAACTACGGTCTGAAAGTACCATTTGTTCGTCCGGCAGAACTTGCCACCGATACATCAGGAACATACGAAGTGCTGCTACATGCCATAGACTTTTATGAGAAACGGGGAAATAATTATGATGTGGTGCTGTTGCTACAGAACACGTCACCATTCCGAAATGTCCAGCATGTAAAGGAAGCATTGGCTTTGTATCGGCCAGACATAGATATGGTAGTATCGGTAAATATTATCAAGTCGAATCCATACTATAACTGTTTTGAGGATGATACAGATGGTTTTTTGAAAAAAACAATAGAATGTTCAAACTATACTCGTCGACAGGATGCTCCTGTGACTTACGAATATAATGGTGCTATCTATGTAATCAACCTAGGAAGCCTTAAGAAAATGCCTTTAGGGAAATTCACAAAAAAGATAAAGTATGTAATGGATAACCGTCACTCTGTTGACCTTGACACGATGGATGACTGGTATTACGCAGAATACTTAATCCAGAATGAAATAATATGATTGACGAAAAACATTTGTTTCCACATAATAAAACACTGCTTGAAGCTCTATCGGTAATCAACAGTCTTTCACCAGATCCGCTCGTTCTATTTGTCGTAGATGAAGAGAAACGTATGGTTGGCACACTGACTGACGGTGATTCTCGACGAGCGCTTATTGCCGGGGCTTCTGTGAATGATCCTGTTACGAAGATTATGCACCGAAACTTCAACTACATACAGCAGGAAGACATCGAGAATGTGTTTGAGATTCGTCATCAGAAGGAAATGCAAATGAAGTTGTTGCCTATATTAGATCAAAACAGGCATATCGTTGATATTATAAATTTGGAAAAATTTAAGAGCCGACTCCCTGTTGACGCTGTACTGATGGCAGGTGGCAAAGGGGAACGACTTCGACCTTTGACTGAGAAAATGCCCAAACCTTTACTTTCTATAGGAAATAAAGCCATTATTGATCATAATGTGGATCGTTTGATTTCATATGGTATACAGCATATCAATGTAACCGTAAACTATTTAAAGGAACAAATTATAGAGCACTATAAGGAACCCCATAATGGCATTTTGGTACAAACCATAGAAGAACCAAAGTTTTTAGGAACTATTGGTAGCATAAAACTCGTGCCGAAGTTCTACAATGATACAGTTCTTTTAATGAACAGCGACCTTTTCACTAATATTGATTATGAGGATTTCTTCCTTCATTTCAAGGAACACGATGCAGAGATGTCTGTGTCGGCTGTTCCATATAATGTTTCAATCCCTTACGGCATCCTTGACTTAGATGGTAGAAATATCAAAGGATTACTAGAAAAGCCCCAATATAACTATTATGCAAATGCTGGCATTTATCTCATTAAACGTCGCGCATTAGCTGAAATTCCTGGTGGAGAATTCTTCAATGCTACGGATTTGGTAGAGAAGCTTATTTCAGAGGGAAAGAGTGTTATTCGCTATCCGCTCAATGGAACATGGATTGATATCGGCAATCTACAAGAATATGAGAGAGCAAAAGATTTAGTGAAACATATAAATATGTAAGAAATGGAGATACGAAATATTCTTAAATTATTTGTGCCACCAGTTATAGGTATAATATGGCATAAAATAACTGTCAAAAAAAAGAATATACAATCCCCTTTGCCTCAGATTGAACATCATTCTGATAAAATTGTGATAATTGGTAATGGACCATCATTAAAAGATTCTGTTAGAAAACACAAAAAAATAATTGTTGAGTGCGACAAAATTGCTGTTAATTTCTTTGCATCATCAGAATTGTATGAAGAGTTGATGCCAAATATATACCTATTTGCAGATCCCGCCTTCTTCAAAATACCTGAAGATCAAAGATATTCCATTGATTTATTATTTAAAAATATCGTTGAGAAAACCAATTGGCCAATGAAAATCATTGTTCCATTATCGGCAAAAGGGTCTGCTTCATTATCTTTTTTTAATAGAAATAATAACATTGAACTTCTTTATTATATTAATTATCAACAAGAAATCGGCAAATTAACTAAGTTTGAAGCTTGGGACAAAAATTTAACAGGACCACCTGCACAAAATGTGCTAAATGTAGCTCTATATTTAGCATTATTCTGGAATTATAACGAAACATATCTTATTGGTGCGGATTCCTCTTTCCTCGAAGACTTAAGAATTGATCAGGAAACAAATGAGATTTACACTGTTGATAACCATTTTTATAATCGTAATGAAGTGTATCGGGATAATAAAATAATAAATTCAAAATTGGGACGTCCTATGCCTGGTTGGACATTACATGGTCTTATTTATGCTTATGCTAAAATGTTCGATGGTTATTTCGAACTAAAAAAATATGCAGATTATAAAGGCTTGAGTGTTTACAATGCTAGTGAATACTCCTGGATTAATGTTTTTGAAAGAAAAAAATTAGAATGAGGAAAATATTAGTTATCCTAAATAATATAGTTCGAAAAATCATTTTTCGGGCAGTTCCAGAAATCAATAAAATTACAGATTATGGGAATGAATACAATCTTCTTAGCTGTGTAAACAACTCAGAGATTAGCAACAAGGCAAAACTTTATCCTATTTTCCGTATTTATTCATCTAAAATTGGTGATTACACTTATATTGCACGTAATTCAAATATTTCCATGACGAATATAGGAAAGTTTTGTTCAATCGGTCCTAACTTTTTTTGTGGGTGGGGCATTCATCCTACCAATGGTATCAGTACTTCTCCGATGTTTTATTCAACCATGAAACAAAATGGAGTGACGCTATCTGCTATAAACAAAATAGAAGAACGTAAAACCATTAAGATTGGAAATGACGTATTTATTGGTGCAAATGTTACAGTTTTAGATGGAGTTACTATTGGTGATGGAGCAGTTATAGGTGCTGGTGCCGTTGTGTCTAAAGATATTCCTCCATATTCTGTTTCAGTAGGATGCCCTATAAGAGTGATTAGATATAGATTTGAAGATGATATTATTAAAAAATTGTTATCAATAAAATGGTGGGATTGGGATGAATCTAAGATACATCGTATAGAAGAGTATTTCTTCGATGTTCATTCTTTTATTAATAAGTATTGTTGATATTCTTATTTGTAGAAGCAATGAAACTCTCAATAATTACTGTAAATTTAAACAATAAAGATGGCCTTCAGAAAACCATTGATAGTGTTTTATCTCAAACCTATAAAGATTTCGAATGGATTGTCATTGATGGCGGATCCACGGATGGTAGCAAAGAACTGATTGAAAAGTTCTCTAATCATATATCTTATTGGGTAAGTGAACCAGATAAGGGAATATACAATGGAATGAATAAGGGGATTCGAGTTGCAAAAGGTGATTATTTGTTATTCTTGAACTCTGGAGATGTGCTCTATGATAACAATGTATTATTTAACATTTTCAAAATATCACGAGAATCTGATTTTATTTTAGGTCAAGTAGAGAGGCAGGATAATCATCACTTGTTGAGAAAGTATAATGAAAACATTTTTCTACAATTATACAATGATACTTTAAATCATCAAGGTAGTTTTATCAAGAGATCTTTGTTTGAAGGAAGAGAATATGATGAATCTCTTAGGATTGTATCCGATTGGAAATTTTGGTTAGAAACTATTATTCAGGATAATGCTTCTTATGAAATCGTAAATACGATTGTATCTATGCAGGATATGACTGGCATTAGTTCAACTGACACTGTAGCGCTTCAAAAAGAACATCAACTTGTATTCAACCGTTTTTTCCCTCCGTTGTTGCAACGTGAGATTGAAGAGCTGAGAAGAATTAAGAAATCTGAATATTATAACAGAGTTCTTTTTATCAAAAATCATAATTCATTATTGTTCAAAGTATGGTGGAAAATTACTACTTGTTTATTTAGAATTTCCTTAAGAGTCAAATAGAATTTTCTTCTTACAATTTCACTTAGTTCGTAACACTCGTTTTATCTTTTCATTCCTTTATTTCCTTGTTTATTTGTAATGAATAGTCCTTTGGTATCAATAATTGTAGCAGTTTTCAATGCTGAGAGGTATCTTTGTAGATGCTTGGATTCTTTGATTTGCCAAACATATCAAAACATTGAAATACTTTTGATAAATGATGGTAGTAAGGATAAAAGTGGAGAGATATGTGATTCATATGCTAAGAAAGATAATAGAATTGTTGCTATTCATAAAGAAAATGGAGGAGTAGCCTCTGCACGACAGTTCGGCCTAAGGATTTCAAAGGGAGAATATTTGATTCATGTCGATCCTGATGATTGGATTGAAAGAACTATGATCCAGGAATTACTTAATAAAATACAAAATGATAATGTTGATATTGTGATGTGCGATTTTATACGTGAATATGTATTTGGACCATCCATATTTATACAAAAACCGACATCTTTGGATAGGGAATCTTTGTTATTAGATCTATTAACTGGTAAAGTTTGGGGATCATGTTGTAATAAACTTGTAAGGAGAAATTGTTTTGCAAAATATGATGTCGATTTCAATCCTAATATGAATCTTTGGGAAGACTCATATGTCATTACTAAACTTATTTATGAAGGTGCAAGTTTTTCATATTTGCATCTTCCATTGTACCATTACGACTGTACCTCTAATGAGAATAGTATAGTTAGAAAGCCAAATTTAGGTCATATTTATTCTATGAAGATCTATATTGATGATTTTGAAAAAGTATTAAAAAATAAAATATTCGAGGAGGGCTTTTATTATAAAAAGTTCCTTCTTAAAAGAAGATGTTTTAGAACTGGGAAAAAGAATAAGGAAGTTTTTGTTTCTCTTTTTCCAGAGTTCAATAATAGGTTTATTGAAGAGAACCCTTTTAGATGGAGTGATTTAAGATCTTATAGGGGCGATATTCTCAGAATGGAAAAAATTTGCATGGCTATGGTTTTGAAAAGAAAATCGAACTTTGGATACGATTTTTTTCAATTCTGGAATAGGTTTGCAACTAAACCTCTTCGTTCATATTTTCTAAGGAAATGATGTTTACATATATGATTTCAGTTATTATTCCTGTTTTTAATGTAGAGAAGTATTTGCCGAAATGTTTAGATTCGGTCATTAATCAAACATATAAAAATATAGAGATAATACTTGTTGATGATGGGAGCAAGGATTCCTCTGGTAGGATTTGCGATGAATATGCACAACAAGATTCTCGTATCATAGTTGTTCATAAAGAAAATGGAGGTCTCTCTTCTGCAAGAAATGCAGGCTTAGATATTGCTACTGGTGACTATGTAATGTTTGTTGATAGCGATGATTATGTAGAACCGTATTTTTGTGAAATACCCTTAAAATTAGCTAAAGAGAATAATGTAGAAATTGTTTCATTTGGTTATTATAGGGTTTACGAGGATGGTCGAAAAATTGAATTCAAAACAAGCAATCCTCGTATTATTTCATCAAGTGAGGGAATATTTCAGTTGATTAAGAAGACTGATGTTATATATAATCTTCCATGTAATAAATTCTTTAAACGAACATTATTTCGTGAAATCAGATTTCCACTTGGGAAAGAATATGAAGATCAGGCAACTACATATTTACTTTTTCATAAAGCATCAAGTATTTATGTGTCTGATATCATTTTGTATAACTATTTATACCGAGAAACAAGTATCTCCGCTGTTTGGAATAAACCTAAATCTATAATTGCACGTTTTTCTATATGGCTTGATCGATTAACTTTTATTGAAAAGAATTATCCTGAACTACAGAGCGCACAGATTGATCAATTAGTCAATGAGGCTATAAATGGTTATATTCGTCTATCAGGACAGAAACAATATAAAGATTCTATTAAGATGTTCTCTGTTTTTATGGATGAATACAAAATGATTATTTTATCTATGAGAAAAGCTACATTTATTAAATTGTATTATTTTAATAAGAGTCTTTTTTTCATGTATTGCAGATTTCTTCGATTTAGATACTTTAAAACTGTGCATTGAATCTAACTCTAACCGTTTTTATTTGTGTAATCTATATTGTGAACAGATTATTTTATGAAGCTTTGCAAATAAAAATATACCTTTAGATAAAAACGTTTTTGTTGCGTTTTATATATAAAGCGAAAAAAATTGGTTAAAATACAAACAATCGAATTGACTGATGCAGAGCATCTAAAATATTAGTAAGTGTGTTGAGAAGGGAGTACGCATGGATATAGAATCAGCTGATATGAATTTCATATTTGGTTACCTTTTAATTATGTCCAATTTTTATTGGACATAAGTGAAATCAAATGACTTATGATTAAGATAAATTTGGAACCCGAAATACGTAAGGGATATTATATTTCTGCAGATATGAAAAAAGTGTGGGCTGTAGAGATAGATATGCTCAATAAACTTTTAGAAGTTTGTAAGAAGTATAATCTCAGAATTTGGGCTGAGGGAGGCACTTTATTAGGAGCTGTACGTGAACATGGATATATACCATGGGATGATGACATTGATATGTGTATGCCTCGAGATGATTATGACAAACTACAAAGCATAGCTGGAGAAGAGTTTAAATCCCCCTTTTTTTTCCAAACAGGTTATACTGATTATTTCCCAAGTGGAATGGCCAAATTGAGAAAGGATGGTACTGCAGCAATAGAGAGAAAGAATGTTTTCAGTAGGTTGCATCAGGGTATATTTATCGATATCTTCCCACTAGATGCAGTTCCAAAAGAATCTGTTGAAATGACATTATTTATAGATGAAATTGTTAATATAAGAAGGAATTTATATCTATATTGTAAAAATCATATTTATTCTTTGACAAATTGGAAATATAATCTAATGATATTTAAAAATTCTTATCATATTTGGAGAAAGGGCTTCTATAATGCTTATAAGGATTTTGAAAAATATGTAGTTCAATATAATCACAATGAATCATATGATGTCTCATTGATTTCATGGGGGTTTCATGAAAGGTATGTAAGAAATCGAGGATGGTACAATGAAACAATCTGGATGCCATTTGAACAAGGTATTATCCCAATTCCTATTGGTTACCACGAGATTCTAACTAAGCAGTTTGGTGATTATATGAGACCACAGCAAATTCCATCTGTGCATAAATTCGAATTTTTGAGTCCAGATATTTCGTTCTCAAGCGTTCTACCTATTCTTAGAAATAAGTTTAATCAAGAAAGATGGCGTGTACGTAAAAAGAATATCTTGACTTTTTTGGGCTTCCAATAATTATCTCTATTTTTATATGATAGCTCCCAAAGTATCTATTTGTATCCCTATTTACAACGTTGAACAATATATTGAAAGATGTTTAAGAAGTGTATTTGAGCAAACATATTCTAATATTGAATACGTTGTTGTTAATGATTGTACTAAGGATAGGAGCATGATTGCATTATCTAAAGTCATTAAGGAGTATCCGGATCGTATTTCGTTTGTAAAGATTATATCCCATGAAAGAAATAGAGGGCTTGCTGCTGCTCGGAATACAGCTATAGCGAATTGTACGGGAGATTTTGTAATGCATGTAGACTCGGATGATTACTTGGAGAAGAATGCTGTAGAGCTTTTGGTAAATAAGCAGAAAGCAACAAATGCAGATATCGTATCTGGCTGTGCTTTAAAGGAGACTACAGAAGGACAACAATTGATACGCGAACCTGATTATAAAGATAAGGAGGAGATGCTTATGAAAGTCCTTAGTTGTAATTATGATCATTATATTTGGAGGAGGTTTATTCGACTTTCCCTTTATAAAGATTACCAAATATCCTGTGAGGAAGGTGTTAATTTTGGTGAGGATTTACAAGTTCTTCCAAAATTGGTTTATTATGCAAAAAAAGTAGTTAAGATTGATGATGTCATTTATTATTACAATTGTTTAAATGAAGACTCATATATGAGTCAGAAGAAACAGTTTTTTAAGCGTATTAATGCCGATCAAGATATAAGGTCAATAGAGATAATTGATGATTTTTTGAAGAATAAGGATGCCAAGTATAATGCAACTATACAAAAATCCAAAGCTGCTATATTAGAATATTGGTTAACTCCAGCTTTTAATTCAAAAGATTGGAGATACTATAATATGTTGGCAAGTAGTTTGTTATCTATTGATAAACAATACCTTACATCAATCGGATGGGACAAGTTTAAAGTTAGACTTGTCAATCGAAACTATGTGATCCGTTTGATTTTTAATTTTTGGAGTTCTATTGTTCATGAATAATTCTATAATAGTTTTTGACTACTATTTGCTCACATAGTAATTAAATGGAGTATTCTTCTCCAAAAATAATTCGTAAGTATAAATATATAACAATAAGCAAAGGATGGATAATAATGTTGTCTTAACTGTTACAGTACCAGTTTACAATACCGAAGCGTATTTGGATAAGTGTTTGGGGTCTTTAGTCGTTTCACGTGAGCTAATGAATTTATTTGAAGTGCTTGTCGTTATTGATGGTAGTAAGGATAATTCGATTGAGATAGCTCGGAAATATGAAACGAATTATCCGAATACCTTTAGGGTAATTGATAAGGAAAATGGAGGACATGGCTCATGTTGTAATGTTGGCGTCGCTGAAGCAAAGGGCAAGTATATTCATTTCCTGGATAGTGATGATTGGTTTGATGACAACTTCTCAGCTTATCTTTTAAGATTGAAAAATGAAAGTGCTGATGTCGTATTTACACAATGTCAACAGGAAAAAGTATATGAAAATAGAACGGTTATTCACAAATTCTCAACTATTGAATACGATAAACGCTATAGATTAGAATCGTTGAAAGATGTTTCTTTTTCCTTCTCGCTTCATGAAGTGAGTTATTCAGTCGCTTTGTTTCGTAAATTCAACGTTCGTTTTAGGGAAAAAGTTTATTATGACGATGTGCTATTTACCGTAGCAGGTTTTCTTGGAGTTGAAACAATCGCATTCTATGATATGGTATTATACCATTACCTACTTGGTCGTCCTGGTCAAACTATGGATCCTATATTAATGTCAAAGCGGTTTAATGACAGATGTTATTCTACATACGATTGCTTTCTCTTGTATAAGAAATCAGAAGACCGACTTTCCTCGATTTCCAAGAATTTAGCTCTTAGAAGCATCGGTTGGAATTTAGAAAGAGTTTATGCTTACTCTTGGAATCAAGAAAGAGGTATAGCCAAGAATAATATTTCCATTCTTAACGATCTTTTTAAAGAATTATATAAAGACAAATCATTTACGATGCATTATCTGGAAAAGATGGCATTGTACTTGCCTTTCTCTTTGGGATATTTTTTATATCATAAACTCGTAAAGAAGGTCTAATTTCCAACACTCTAATTTTATTATCACTTGATAATCGATAATTTGCTAAATATACTACGCCCGTATTTGTGGCGATTGTTAGGCATTGGACAGAAGCATATCCAATGGGTCTGCGACAATCATTATTTAAAAGAGGACAAATTTGCCACTATTGGTTATAAATCGTACGATAATAATGCTATTGTATATCGCTGGTCAAATACTAAATTGATTATTGGAAAATATTGCTCAATATCTTATGGAGTAAAATTCGTACTTGATGAGGGAAGCCATACCTACAATGTTATATCAAGTTATCCTTTTAAATCTAACAAAGGATGCAATAAGTCGGGAATAGAAATTGGTAATGATGTATGGATTGGACTGGATTCAACTATTTTGAACGGAGTGAAAATTGGTGATGGGGTTACTGTGGCTGCCGGTTCTGTGGTAATTCGAGATGTGCCTCCTTATTGCGTTGTAGCAGGGGTCCCAGCTAAAGTTGTAAAAAGAAAATGTACAGAAGAAGAAGCAATAAAAATGTCTAAAATAGCGTGGTGGGATTGGGAAGATTCAGTTATTGAAGATCGAATGCCTGATTTCAGACTTGATTTCTCAGATTTTATCAGAAAATATGGAAACTAAGAAAAACGTATTGTTCATTATTGATTCTCTTACTTGTGGAGGTGCGGAAAAAAGCTTGATTTCTCTACTCCCATTATTGGATTACTCAATGGTTGATGTAGATTTGATGATGGTATCAAGAGAAGGTATATTTGAGCAATATATTCCGAAACAAGTTCGTGTGGTGGATTTTCCTAATCAGGGAGGCATTTGGTTCGAAATATGTTTGATTTATTTTCGCATTTTAAGACGTATTTTCCCGAATCGACACGGAGCTGAGTTAAGGTGGCAAGCGATGTCTTCGGCTTATAAGGGAGTGGATAGGTCATACGATGTCGGAATAGCTTATCAGCAAGGCTTCCCAACTTATTTTTTGGTCAAGAAAGTAAATGCAAAAAAAAAGATTGCGTGGATTAACGTAGATATTGACAAGGCAGGATATCGCCCTTCTTTTAATCGTCCATATTATGATTTAATTGATACAGTTGTTCCTGTTTCGGAGCAACTCTATGAAATGCTCAACGGATCGAATTATGTGAATAGCCTTCAGATGAGTACCGTTTATGACATTCTGAATGTGGATTTGATTAAGAAGATGTCGAAAGAGTCCATTCGGGTGAATTCTATAGATAAAGGATTTGTCATTACAACAGTTGGACGTATGGTCAGTCAAAAAGGGTACGATTTAGCTGTTGGAGCGGCATATCTTCTTAAGAATAAAGGATTATCATTCAGATGGTTTTTTGTCGGAGATGGAGGAATGCGGCAGGAGATTGAGAAGAGGGTTGATGAAAATGGTCTGCGTGATAACATCGTTTTTGTCGGAATGACCCCCAATCCTTATCCATATATGTCCATGTGTGACATTTATGTCCAGACTTCGAAGTTCGAAGGATTCGGATTAACCTTGAATGAAGCACGTATTCTGAACAAACCAGTAATCAGCACTAATTTCCCTGTCGTTTATAATCAGATCAGAGATGGAGAAAATGGCCTGATTTGTGAAATGAAGGCTGAATCGATTGCAGATAAGATTCTGCTTTTAGCTTCAGACGTAAAGTTGAGAGAGAAACTCATTAATGCTACAAGGGCAGAGATCAATACGACATCAATTACAGAACCACAAAAGGTAATGAGTCTGATTCTATCATGAAGATATGTATTATTACCTGTCAGAATGCTGTAAACCATGGGGCTCGGCTCCAATGTTATGCATTGGTACATTGGCTGCAGAAACAGGGACATGAAGTTGAGGTGATTGATTATCGTCCTGCCTGTTCGTTGGATGCCAAATTGTTGTATTGGCCAGGTATATCAATAAAACGATGGGCAAAATTGTTCTTGTACTATCCTTCTAGAAAAAGAAATATAGAAAGAAGGAAGTATTTCGATGAATTCTCACACAAATTTCTGCCGCTTACAAATCATGTTTATTATACTATCGATGAATTAAGAAAGAACCCTCCCTCTGCAGACTTGTATATTGCCGGTAGTGATCAGATATGGAATACGACTTTTTCCAATGGGACTGACCCGGCCTATTATCTCAATTTCGGTCCTGATGAAATACGCAGAGAGAGTTTTGCTGCAAGTTTTGCGACAGAGCAATTAAAGCCAGGTACTGAATCATTTGTGAAGGAGAATCTGAAGAGATTCGATAAGATTACTGTAAGAGAGCAATCAGCTTTGAAGATATTGGAATCATTGGGAATAGAGGGAACACTTCAGGAGGATCCTGTATTTTTGCTTTCGGCTTCAGAGTGGGATGAAATTGCCGATGGATCAGGTGCCGGAGAGAAATATGTCCTTGTATATGACTTTTATTTGGGGGATGATATAAAGAAAGAGGCTCAAAAAATCGCTAAAGAAAAAGG
>JAEEGL010004471.1_pt1 | contig 16740 bp, 14 predicted proteins | sample 9134231 | NCBI WGS metagenome assembly JAEEGL01 (sample SAMN16246548, study PRJNA631951) | gut metagenome | biome: gut microbiome; feature: rumen; material: fiber-attached | host: Bos | place: Iran: Karaj | collected 2018-10 | reverse complement strand
ACGGTCCAAAAGAACCGTCCCCACTCATCCCATATCCGGTGCTACTTTCTCAGCAGTCCGTAGGACTGCAGGATGCCGCGGAACTCCGGGGAGTCCCCAAAGCCCTGTTCGATGACCGTCATGCGGTCCATACCGTTGTCCAGAGCGCTGACCCAGAAGGCGAAGCCTTCGGGATCATCCGCCGGATCCCGGTCAAGGAGCGACAGGTACAAGGTATTTACAAACTCTGCGTTGGAGGTTTCCTTCGCCAGATATTCATCCGAGAAGAAGAACCCTTCCAACGCCACGCGCTGGGCCGTCATCTCATGCCTGCTGATCAGGCCTGCCCAGAATTCTTTTCCGCCTGCCTCTGCGGGTCTGCCCAAGATCGTGTTGTAAAGCCGCTCCACATAGGCATTTACCTTTGCCTCATCCACGTACAGATTCGCGTCACTGGGCTGATCATCCTCCTCCGTCAGGGTGATCTCCCCCCGGGTGATCCCGTAGGAGTCGCAGATCCCGGAGAATTCCGGAGAGCCCACAAAGCCTGCCAGGACCCACTTGCGACTGTATCCCTGCTCCAGGAGGGTCTTCCAGAAGGCGAAGCCCTCCGGATCGTTGTCCCGGTTTCTCCCCTCTCCGAAGAAGGTTTTGTACATCCGGCTTAAGAACACGTCGTTATTGACATTGGCTTTCAAAAACTCATCGGACTCCAGCACAAAGAATCTCGCACATTCCGCTGCGGGCATCCCCTGGTTCAGGATCAGGTCCGCCCAGAACTCGATGCCCTCCTCTTCCGGTGCACGGTTCAGGATGAAGGCATACATCCGAGCCACGAAGGCGTGGACACGGCCGTTCACGGTCTGATCGAAGGTGTCCACGTAAGGGAACTGATCTTCCTCCGCCGCGTCTTCTGGATTGGTGGTCTCCTCCGGATCGGTGGGCTCCTCTGTGTCAGTGGTCTCCTCTGTGTCGGGCCTCTCCTCCGCCGGCTTTGCCGCGATGGTGACCGTGATCCGTCCGGGGACCAGGTCACTGTGGTTGGCATCTCCAACCGTACGGTACCACACATAGTAGGTCCCGGCCCCGGCTGCAGTGGGAACCGCTGCCGTGTAAGCCGAAGCGTTCGGCGCCGCATCCGTTTCGGTCAGCGCATACTGCATGGTCCCGCCGGTGGCGCTGCCTGGATTGACCAGCTGCTGAGCGGAGCCGTTTTCCGTAAGTCCCGTCTTTGCCGTGGGAGCCACCGCGGTGGGCAAGGCCTTCGCGATCTCCGCGCTGGTGGTGGTCTGCTGCCCGGAAGCGGACAGCACATAATTGGATGCCTCAGTCCCGCCAAGAGTCAGGCCGCTGATGGTCACGGTCTTGTCCGCTCCCGCATTTGCATCGGCAAAGGTGCCCGTGGCCGTAACCGTCAGATCATCCCCGGCTGCCATTCCGGTGATCACTGCGTTCTCGGTACGCAGTACCGCGGTGCGGGTTCCGTCATAGGTCTTTGCTGCGGCCGTGATACCGCCTACCGTTACTTCCTTCGGACTTACCGGGAAGGGTGCCGTCACCGTCCCGGCATACGCTCCTGTCCCGGTGAAAACTGCCGTATAGGAGCCCGCATTCCTGACCGTCGCAGGCGAACAGGACACCGTATAATCCCTTCCTTTGACCAGCACGGTTCCGTCAAAGGTCACCTCCGGATCCTGTACGGCACCGTTGTAGGTCAGACTGCCCAGGCGGATGCCGTCAGCCGACAGGATCCGTCTCCATTTCGCATACAGTGTCAGGTCCGAGGTGAGGGGAGACGCCTGGTCATATACCGTTGTCAGCGCACTGTCCGCACACCACTGTAACAGATATCCGTCCCTGGAAGGTCCGGCGGGGAAAGTGAAGGTCCCCTCTGCTGCCGGGATGGTATCGATCTGATATACGGCATCTCCGTTTCGATAGGTCACCCGGTATGCGGGTATCCTGTACAGATCGGGGTGATCGTTCAGATTGGAGACCGTCACGGGTTCATGTGCCGGTTCGTCGAAGACAAATCCTTTCTCCAGGCTGACAGAACCTGCAGATACTCCGATACTCCCATGGATCCTGTCCTGATCGGAATCTGTCCAGGAAAGACTTACGGAGTTTCCATAGAGACCGGTCATGCCTGCGCGCTGAGCTTCGGCCGTGACATTGCCTCCGGTGACAGACAAACGCCCATCCGCGTAGATCGTCTGATAGTTTATGCTGGACGCAGAGATGACTCCTCCCGAAATAGAGATCCCCCCATAGCTGAGTATGGAATGGAATTCGTTGTTCGTCGCTGTGACACAACCTCCGGAGATCTCGATATCGCCGGAATCGTAATTACGGATCCCATACCTGGCATTCTGCACATTGATAATCCCGCCGGTCACCCGGATCACACGGTCCCCATCTATTCCGTCATGGGTCCGGATCCCTTCTCCCCGCCCGACAGCATCGTCATACAATACCAGATCATACAGTCCTCCTGAGATGTGTACGGTTTTTGCATGGAGACCGTAGGTAAAGTCTCTGTCCCCGCATTCGACCCTTACGGTTCCGCCGCACTGCCGGTAGTTTTCGATATCATCCAACCCGTATTCATCCACTGCGGTTACCAGGAGCATTCCCGGTATATCAGACTCTGCCTGCCCATAAACGGTGAGAGAATGATCCGCTCCGTCCAGGTAATATTCACCGTCCGGGATGCCTCCCAGTTCCAGGGTTTTTCCGTTACACAGGATCACCTCCACATCTCGGGCCAGCGTAACCTGATTTCCGATGACTGCATCTTCTGTCACAGCATAAACTCCTGCATTCCAGGTGACAGCTACATCAGAGGATACCACCGGTACATAGAGCATAGAGGTGGTCTCGGTACCGTCCGCTCCCACATAGGGGATCGGTGCTCCGAATGCCACTGCCCCACGATCCGCCTGGCTGTATGCCACTGCATGCCCTCTGTCGGGATGGAACTTTTCCGCATCCGACCAGGTCAGATCATATCCGCTTCCGGTCGCAAACACGCCTTCTGCCACATCCTCCCCGGCCGCTGTTTCAGAGATCCCGATCCATGCGCCTTCTCCGAGCGCACCCGAAATACCGATCGTCGAAGCCCCATTCCGGCACAGATTGTCCGTCCTTCCCTCCGCACCGGAAAGATTGCCCTGAATGACAGGCTGGCCGGCCAGCGTCAGACTGGAATGCATATCCATGTAGATACCGCCTCCGCCCCCACCTGCGGTATTCCGGGTAATGGTCGTTTCGCCGGAAATAGATACAGGCTGTTGCTGCCATACGGGAATACAAAGAGCTCCACCATTCCCCTCCGCGTGGTTGCCTTCGAAGATCACATTGCTGATCTGCACCTGCCCATATGAATTCCAGCTGATAGCGCCGCCATCGCCGGTGGTATTTCCGCCAGTGATCTTTCCCCCATGCTGCGCTGAATGGTCCGACAGGACCAGTGAGCATGCATCGGAATTCCAGGAACTCAGCTCGATCACGGATCCATGATCTGCCGGTGCATCCAGATTCCGCCGGATGGTATGACCGTTGAGATCCAGAGAGACTTCTTCAAACAACGGGATATTGATGACCGCCGTTGTGGTGATATCCGTCTCCAGGATATAAGAGCCATCACCAAGCTGAAGCTCCTGGAAATGGCCGTCGGGGAAGGGATGCTGCGTAATGTTCCAGACTTCTCCTCCCTTTTTCAGCACGCCGTCTTCCATTTTGATGATGATCGGCGCCGATGCCGCTGCGCGCATCCCGGGGATCAGGACCGCCAGGATGCTCACAGCGGCGATGCATACTGCCCGGATGAGCGCTCTGCCCGTACGTCTTGCTTTCATCATTCAATCCTCCTTCATACATTGTCAATCCTCCGATCGGAGCCCGACCGGAGGATTTTGTCTTTCTGTATTCCGCTATAGCGCTTCCGTCTTTTCAGCTTTCCGCGCTGCGCTCCGCCCGGAGCTTTTCCACAAACCGTCTCATCCGGGTCATGGCCTCCCGGAGCTTTTCGATGGAATAGGCGTAGGAGATCCGGAGGAACCCCTCTCCGCTGTCTCCGAAGGCCGTTCCGGGAACCGCGGCCACCTTTTCCTCCTCCAGGAAGCGGGTGGCGAATTCCTCGCTGGTCATCCCGAACTCCTTGATGCAGGGGAACACGTAAAAGGCGCCGTAGGGCTCAAAGCAGTCCAGCCCCATCTCCCGGAACGCGTTCAGCAGGAACCGCCGTCTCTGGTTATATTCCTCGCGCATCGCGGCCACATCGTCGTCGCCGTTTTTCAGGGCTTCCACCGCCGCGCACTGGCTGGTGGTGGGCGCGCACATGATGGCAAACTGATGGATCTTCGTCATCTGGGTCAGGATCTCCTTCGGCCCGCAGGCATAGCCCAGGCGCCAGCCCGTCATGGCGTAAGCCTTGGAAAATCCGTTGATCAGGATCGTCCGCTCCTGCATGCCGGGAAGCGTGGCGATGGAGACGTGCTTTTCCTTATAGGTCAGCTCCGCATAGATCTCGTCGGACATGACATAGATGTCATGCTTAATGATGACCTCCGCGATCGCCTCCAGGTCCTTTTTCTCCATGATCGCACCCGTCGGGTTATTCGGGAAGGGCAGGATCAGGATCTTGGTCCGGTCCGTGATGGCTTCTTCAAGTTCAGCCGCCGTCAGACGGAACTCATTTTCCGCCTTCAGGTCGATGATCACCGGCACCGCTCCCGCCAGCACCGCGCAGGGCTCGTAGGAGACATAGCTGGGCTGGGGGATCAGAACCTCGTCCCCGGGATCGCACATGGCCCGCAGGCCCACGTCGATGGCCTCGGAGCCGCCCACGGTGATGAGCACTTCCCCTTTGGGATCATAGGTCAGCCCCTGGCTTCGCTTTAAATAATTGCAGATCTCCTGCCGCAGCTCCACCAGACCTGCGTTGGAGGTATAATGCGTCCGTCCCTTTTCCAGGGAATAGATCCCCTCGTCCCGGATGTGCCAGGGGGTATCGAAATCCGGCTCCCCCACTCCCAGAGAGATGGCGTCCTTCATCTCGCAAACAAAAAAAAAAAACTTCCGGATCCCGGAGGGTTTGATCTCCACTACCTTTTGTGCTAACGGATTTCTCATGGCGTGAATGTCTCCCTTTCATCCTCGGTCTTCGTGCCGAAAATGGTGCCGTGATCCTTGTATTTTTTCAGGATAAAATGGGTCGCCGTGCTCAGCACCGTATCCAGGGTGGAGAGCTTGTCGGAGACAAAGGACGACACCTCCCGCAGGGTCTTTCCCTCCAGGATCACCATCAGATCATATCCGCCGGAGATGAGGTACACGCTCTGCACCTCCGGGTAGTTGTAGATCCGCTCCGCGATATTGTCAAAGCCCTGTCCCCTCTGGGGCGTCACCCGCACCTCGATCAGGGCGGTGACCCGCTCCACGCTGGTCTTTTCCCAGTTGATCATGGTGTGGTATCCGCAGATGATCCCTTCCTCCTCCAGCTTCTGGAGTTCGTTCACCACATCGATCTCCTGGGCGCCCAGAAGGACGGCCAGCTCCTTTAAGTCGATCCGGCTGTTGCGTTCAATGATCTTCAAGAGTTCTTCCCGAATGCCCATGTTCCCTCCTTTGGGATCCGCCGCGGCGACGGATCTGCCATATCTGCTCTATCATACCCCGAATGGGCGAAAATATCTATCCCCGATTTGCTTCCGGCCGGTTCAGATACGAAACGTGCCCACCGCTAAGGAGCCGCTTTTCGCTTCCGGAGAGGGTATATCCGATGACTGCTGCCGGGATCCCGCCCCCCGAAAGGGCTTCGCAGATCCGCTCCGCCCCGCCGCAGACCAGCAGGATGGCCTCCCCGCCGGGGGCCTCGTAGAGATCCTCTCCCGCCGCCTCAAAGATCTCCACGCTCTCCTGTCTGAGGGGGATCCGGCGCAGGTCGATCTGCAGGCCGCACCCGCCGGCGGCGGAGAGGTCCCAGAAGGCGCGCTTCAGGCTCCGCTCCCCCAGCCTGGCGGCAAAGAGAAGACCCTCCTCCGGAAGCGCCTCCGCCGCCTGACGGATCACCGCTTCCGCGTCCTTCGTCTGCCCTGCGGCTTCCCCCTGGAGCTTTCGCATCCGTTCCGGGAGCCAGTCCGGCAGGCGCATCCCGGCGCCGCTTCTTTGCACCTCCCGCAGCGTTTCGATGGAAGCTCCCAGAACCGCATATCCGCACAGGGCGATCCCCAGGTCCGGCCGCAGCCTGTCCCGAAGTGACTCCGGGCCCTCGTCTTTTCGTTTGTATACAAGAACGGCATCCCTGAACACTTCAGGAATGCCGCTTTTCGTGCGCTCTGTCATAACCGCCTCATCCCTGCCCCTCTGCCGGAGCATTCACCTCCGGAGGAATATCCTGGGCCGCAGGCTGTTCCGGCGCCGGTGTATAAGCTGCGATCACCGCCTTGACCTCGTCCACGTTTCCGGTGGCGATGGCCCCCATGATGGCGTTATAGGCGTCTGGATTGTCCGTGGCCACTCCCACCACGGCGCTTCTGGGCACCATCTTGTAATTGCTGCTGTTCACCACCTCTCTGGAGACTTCCGTCCCGTTCTCCGTGACGATCTTCCAGAGCTTGGCCTTATATCCGATATGGGCGGAGGATACGGTGATGTATCCGAATCCCAGATTGGCATTGGCCGTGATATTGTCCGTGGTGGGATTGATGGTCTCCAGGACCTCGCTCTCATAGCGGACCTTGCGGTTTACGGTATCTCTCGTCTCTTTTCCGTAGACGGTGAAGGTGATCTTCTTGTCGCTGGTGGTGCGACCCTCGATGTAGATGGGATAGTCGGAGCTGTTCACAAAGCGGAAATCCTTCCCGGAGCTCTCGGCGATGGCCGCATCCGCGGAGGCCGCCACGTAATTGACGATCATGGAGTGGCTCGACCGGGCACTGACCTGCAGCTCTGCCAGCAGCACCGCATTATAGAGGGTGGTGGACACCTGACAGATCCCACCGCCGAAGCTCTCCACCACCTGGCCGTTCATGTAGGACCCCGCCAGATAATATCCGTTGGCCTCGGTAAAGGGGGTGATGGTCTGCAGGGTGGAGAATTCCTCTCCGGGATACAGGGTCGTCCCGTTGATCAGGCTGCAGCCGTTCCGGACATTGGCACTGCGGGAGCTCCCGGAGGTGGAAAAGGAGGTGGTATAGGTCCCCAGCACATCCCCCACGGCATCCAGTTCTCCGTTGGCCCCCCGGGGCACGGTGTTTTCCACGTCCAGTTTGATCTCACAGGACCGGTAGTCCCACTCGTTTCGCAGGTATTCATCCACGATGTCGATGGAGCGCTCCACGTCCAGAGCGTAGCCCGCCACACCCTCGTTTACCACAAAGACCCCGTCCTCCAGGGAGAGGGTATAGTCCTGTGCCTTCTGGTCGAACCGGGTGCACTCCTGTGTCAGGACCCGGTTGATCTCATCGATGTCGAAGTCCAGCTCGATGTCGTAGACCTTGTTCTCGTATTCCAGGTCCTTGATGGCCTTGTAGCACTCGATGACATTGGGCCCCGAAGTCAGCACCGCAGCTTCCTTCACCAGCCCCGGATTGGCCCAGCTCAGGCCCAGTTCATCCGCCGTAACGGTGACCTTGTTCCCGCCCCCTGCGATGAGGGTGATCTGGGCGCTGCCCGCTTCCCGCAGGAAAGCCTGGATCTTCGCCGCGGCCTCCGCCTCGCTCAGGCCGGAGAGCTCGATATCCTCCGCAAAGACTCCCTTGGCGATCTGCACGTCCCCCGCTGCCCGGGCTTTCATACCGGTCCCCGGGACCGCGAACAGCGCGGCACACAGGAAGATTCCTGCCGCCAAAGCCCGCTTTCCGTATTTCTTTCTGGAAAAAATCTTTTTCATCTTTTGCGACTTACGCTCAAATATATGCTAATATGGAAATCACCATAGCGATCACCAGCAGGATCACGATGGCCGCCGCCAGGCGTTTTTTATTCTTACGGCTGTGAAAATTCATCATAACGGGAACCCTCCTGAAGTTCCGAAGGTTGATTATAGTATGAAATATCCTTTTTTTGCAAGTTTTTTGATCTTTCTTCTGGTGGTCCGGCATGCCATCCGCCGAAACCGCCGTGTCTCCGAGGTTTCGGAGAAGAATTTCTGGGACCGGGAGTCCCAGGCCAACTCCACCCGCAGAAAACCCCTGGACGATCTGGACTATGTCCGCGTCCCGATAGAGGACCTTCCCACCCGGGTCCTGACGGAGGATGAGACCGTCTCGGACTGCATCCGGGAGCTGCAGGAGCTCTCGCAGCAAAAGATCGTGAACCTCACGGGGTACACCAACACGGACTTAAAACTGAAGTACGGCGCCCCCAATATCACGCTCCTGGCGGAGTACGATGCCAACTACACCCATCTGGTCCAGCTTTTGCAAAAATGGGCGGACCGCCTCTGGGAGCTGGGGGAGCAGAGCGCCGCGGCACGGATCATGGAATATGAAGTCGGGATCCGTGCGGATGTGGGCAGTGCCTACCGGAAGCTGGCTCTGTGGTACCGAAAGAACGGCACCCCGGAGCGCATCGAAGCGGAGCTGATCCCGGTGGCGCAGAACCTCCGGACCGCCAGCAAAGAGAGCATCCTCCGGGCCCTGCGGGAGGAGGACCTCCCGTAAGTTCGGCTTTGCCGTTTTTCGACTACGATAGCGATGCCGTAAAGCGGTCAAATCCCGCCTGTCCTGCCGCGTCTCTCTTGTAGACGCCGGCATCCTCCAGCACCTGCATAAACACCAGTCCGATCTCCTCTTCCAGGATCCTGTCGATATTTTCCCCTGTGACATCTTCGTGCTTCGGCAGAAATTCCCGCACCCAGTCCGCATGCTTTGCCAGGGCTTCATCCGCCTCCAGGTCCGCCCCTTTCAGGATCGCTTCTTTCAGGGCAGCCATCTCATCCTTTAATCTGGCCGGCAGCACCGCCAGTCCCATGACCTCGATGAGGCCGATGTTTTCCTTCTTGATATGATGCAGGTTTGCATGGGGATGGAACACCCCCAGAGGGTGCTCCTCGGTGGTCAGGTTGTTTCGAAGGACCAGATCCAGCTCATAGTCCTCCCCCCGCTTTCTGGCGATGGGGGTGATGGTATTGTGGGGCTCCCCCTCCGTCTCGGCGTAGATCCCGCAGGCCTCGTCGCTGTATCCTCTCCAGGCTTCCAGGATCCGGTCCGCCAGAGCGATGATCCGGTCCGTATCCGGTCCCGACAGACGGATAACGGACATGGGCCATTTCACGATCCCGGCCTTCACATCGCCAAATCCCTTCACCGTAAAGGTCCGCTCCACAGCTGCCTTCGCCATGGCGAAGGTGTAATGCCCGCCCTGGAAGTGGTCGTGGCTCAGGATGGAGCCGCCCACGATGGGCAGGTCCGCGTTGGATCCCACGAAATAGTGGGGAAACTGTTTCACGAAGTCGAAGAGCTTGCAGAAGGTGGCATGCTCGATCTTCATGGGGATGTGTTTGAAATTGAACACGATGCAGTGCTCGTTGTAATACACATAGGGAGAATACTGGAATCCCCACTGGCTGCCGTCAATGGTCACGGGGATGATCCGGTGATTCTGACGGGCCGGGTGGTTCAGCCGTCCCGCATAGCCCTCGTTTTCCCGGCACAGCAGGCACTTCGGGTACCCGGACTGCTTTGCCAGCTTTGCCGCGGCGATGGCCTTGGGGTCCTTTTCCGGCTTGGAGAGGTTGATGGTGATATCCAGATCCCCATAGGGCGTGGATGCCACCCACTTCCGGTCCCGGCTCACCCGGTATCTGCGGATATAGTCCGAATCCCGGCTGAGTTTATAATAATAATCCGTGGCCGCAAGCGCTCCCCGGGTCTCATAGAGCTCCCGAAAGGTACGGATCACTTCGCTGGGTCTTGGCATCAGCACGCTCATGAGCTTCGTGTCGAACAGATCCCGGTATGCCACCGAGTTTTCTTCCATCAGGCCCCTTGCATAAGCCTCGTCCAGAAGTCCGGCCAGGATCTCCTCCAGGTCCTCCGGCGCTGCGGATACCTGCGGGACCTCCCCCTCCGGTCCGGGCTCGTCCAGCCCGTAGATCTCCAACAGTCTGTTCAGGGTGTAGACCCGGTCCGCCTCCGGCACCAGGCCCGTCACCACTCCGTATTCCACCAGTTTTGCGATCTGCTCCTCCAGCATAGATGTCTCCTTTATCTGTCAGTCCCCTGCGGGGTCCGTCCCATCGGCCAGGTCCGCCGGCTTTACCGGTGCGGTCCGTCTCCGATCTCTACCACATAAAAGTCCGCCGCATACCCGATCTTCTTCTCGTACGCCATCCCCACCTGCTCGATGAAGTGCTCGATGGCATCCTCCCGGACGATGCTGACGGTGCAGCCCCCGAAGCCGGCTCCGGTCATCCGGGATCCGATGACTCCCGGCACCTTCCAGGCTTCCTCCACCAGGGTATCCAGCTCGATGCCCGTCACCTCGTAGTCATCCCGCAGGGATTCGTGGGAGGCGTTCATCAGCTGCCCGAAGAGCTTTACATTTCCGTTTTCCAGTGCCTCCTGGGCCTGAATGGTGCGCTGGTTCTCGTAGACCGCATGGCGGGCTCTCTTTCTGCGCACGGGATCCACGATCCGGGTGCAGATCTTCTCGAAGGTGGCCTCGTCCAGCTCTCCCAGGCTCTGGATATCCACCAGCTCCTGCAGCTCCTTCAGTGCAGTCTCGCACTCCGCCCGGCGCTCATTGTACTTGGAATCTCCCAGCCCCCGCTTTTTGTTGGAGCAGGCGATGACGATCTTTGCACCCTCCAGCTTCAGCGGTGCGTAGCGGTACTCTAACGTCGCCGTATCCAGAAAGATGGCATGGTCCTTTTTGCCCATGGCGATGGCAAACTGGTCCATGATCCCGCAGTTGACGCCGTTGAAGTGATTCTCGGAATACTGTCCGATGAGGGCCAGATCCTGATTCGTCACATCGGAGAATCCGTAGAGCTCCCGCAGGATATATCCGGTGAGCACCTCCACGGATGCGGAAGAGCTCAGCCCCGATCCGTTGGGGATGTTTCCGTATAATAGGAGGTCAAAGCCCGTCTCCGGCTTCATCCCCCGCTCCCCGAAGGCCCAGAGGATCCCCAGGGGGTAGTTGGCCCAGTCCCTCTCCTTTACCGGCTTGAAATCCTCGTCCAGGGACACCTCGATGATACCCACCTGTTCGAAATTCATGGAATAGAAGCGGCAGGTTCTGTCCGTGCGCTTTCTGACCGCTCCGTAGGTTCCGATGGTCAGGGCGCAGGGAAACACATGCCCGCCGTTGTAGTCCGTATGCTCTCCGATGAGATTCACCCGTCCGGGTGCAAAGAAAACCTCCGCATCCCCCTGGCCTGCAAAGACTTCCCCGAATCTTGCAAGCATGACTTCTCTGATCTGCTGGTCTGTCATAACCCCTCCTTCTCGCGGCTCCGCCATGGTGCACAGGTGCTGCGGATCCCCGCCGTCTCGCTTGTTTTCCTGATTTTACCACAGTTCCCTGCCCAAAACACCTTTGCACCGAAAAAAATGCAAGAATTTCAAAAAAGGTGTTGACAGCAAAATTATATTTGGTACAATATAATCACTTCAAAGAAATTAACGGATACCGAACCTGGTATTCTAAGTGTTTTCCGGATAAGGAGGAAAAAAATGGGATTCTATGATTACAGTGTCACTGCAGCAGACGGAACCGAAGTGTCCATGAGCCAGTTCCAGGGCAAGGTGGTCCTGGTGGTCAACACAGCCACGGGATGCGGCTTCACCCCTCACTACAAGGATCTGGAGGAGATGTATGAGCAGTACCGCGAGCGCGGGTTCGAGATCGTGGACGTTCCCTGCAACCAGTTTGCGGGACAGACCCCCGGCACCGATGAGGAGATCCATGAGTTCTGCACCCTGAAGTACAACACCCAGTTCCCCCAGATGAAAACGACCGATGTGAAAGGGGCAAATGCCCTTCCTCTCTACACCATACTGACGAGCCAGCAGGGCTTCCAGGGCTTCGGCAAGGGACCTGCCGCTCTGGCCATGAGCGCCATGCTCAAGAAGATCGACAAGAATTACAAGGAGAACCCGGACATCAAGTGGAATTTCACCAAGTTCGTCGTGGACCGCCAGGGCAATGTGGTAGCCCGCTTCGAGCCCACCGCGAAGATGGAGGACGTATCCGCCTGCGTCGCATCCCTTCTGTAAACCAAGGGCCCTGACAAAGGGAAGGAAAGGAGGCATCCCATGGAACCCAATTCTCGTTATGACATTGCTGTCATCGGTTCCGGCCCGGGAGGGCTGGAGGCCGCCATCACGGCAAAGGTTCGGAATAAGAACGTGATCCTCTTTGGCGAGCCGGATCTGAGCAGAAAGCTCTCCGGCGCGCACCGGATCGACAATTATCTCGGATTTCCCCAGGTACCCGGGGAGGTACTGGCAGAGAATTTCCAGAAGCACCTCTCCCAGATGGGGCTCTCCGTCACCCAGGAGCGCATCACCGCCATCTACTCCATGGGGGATTATTTCGCTCTCCAGGGAAAGAACGGCAATTATGAAGCATCAGCCGTGATCCTGGCCACCGGTGTGGTGATGGAAAAGCCCTTCCCCGGCGAAAACGAGAACCTGGGCCGGGGCGTGAGCTACTGCGCCACCTGCGATGCCGCTCTCTACCGCGGAAAGACCGCCATCGTCCTGGGATACAGTGCGAAGGAAGAGGAAGAAGCCGCATTTCTGGCGGAGATCGCGGACCATGTGACCTACCTGCCCATGTACGAAGCAGGCGAGGGCTTCGGGGAACTGGAGTCCAACCCGAAGATCACCGTCCGCACCGGGGTAAAGCCCCTCTCCATGGAAAAGGCGGATGCCCTGATGAGACTGCGCACCGACTCCGGCGAGGATTTTGACGCCAACGGCATCTTCGTGCTGCGGGAAGCCATCGCCCCCTCCCAGCTGGTACCGGGCCTTCAGACGGAGGGAAATGCCGTGGTCTGCGACAGACAGATGAAGACGAATATCGCCGGACTCTTTGTCTGCGGAGACATCGCGGGAGCCCCCTATCAGTACATCAAAGCTGCAGGCGAAGGCAATGTGGCGGCACTCTCCGCGGTGAGCTACCTCTCCGCACTGGCCAGAAAATAACAGGCAGAGAATCGGACAAAAAACAACTACGGAGGCAAATATGGCACAGCCCTACGAACAACTCAAACTGGAAAACCAGATCTGCTTTCCGCTCTATGCATGTGCAAGACGGATCGTGAACCGTTACACACCCTTTTTAAAGCCCCTGGGACTTACCTACACCCAGTACATCGTCTTTATGGTGCTGTGGGAAGAGGAACAGGTCACCGTGGGAGAGCTGGGAAAGCGCCTGCACCTGGATGCCGGCACCCTGACCCCGCTGCTAAAGAATCTGGAAAAGAACGGCTATATCACCAGAGCGCGCTCCAAAGAAGACGAGCGCGTCACGCAGATCACCCTGACCAAAAAGGGCGACGCCCTGAAGGAGGACTGCAAGGACATTCCCTATAAGCTCTCCTCCGGCTGCACGCCGCTGTCGCCGCAGGATGCCGCCGAGCTCTACCGTCTGCTCTACGCCCTGTTAGAGGAGTAGGGACTACCCCTTTCTCCTTTCGTATTCCAGCAAAAGCCGCACCACCCTGCTATAACTGATCTTGCCGTCGCGCACCCCGTTCACCTTCAGATTCGTGTCGATGAACGTGTCCGCGGCGGCTTTTACTGTCTCGGTCTTCACCAGGGCTTTTCCGTTGATCCGCTCCCATTCCTCCGGCAGCACGAAGACATCATCCTCCGCCACCTGGGGATCCAGCTCGATAAAGCCCAGCTTTTCCACCGCTTCCTTCAGTTCCTCCGGCCTGGCATCCGCCGCCTTCACCAGATCCTGCCACAGATATCCCAGCACGCTTAAGTGCCCGCTGTAGACAAAGACCCGGTCACTGCTGCGGATACAGGCCAGATATCCCAGGAAATTCGCCTCATCCTCATAGATAAAGCCCTTCAGATGGCTCAGCTCGTGGCACATGGACACCGGCAGGTTCATCACATATGCCACATCGTTGTAGTTGGCCTCCATGGAAAAGGGAAAATAATACCCCAGCATATACTGCTGGCACATAAAATCCGAGGACAGAAGCGCTTTCGGCCGGGGATAATACCCGGAGAGCTGTCCGATCTCGGAGGAGAGTGCGCTCATCGCCTGCCTGGCGGTATCCCGCATATGGTCTTCCCCCAGGAGAGCTCCGGCGGGGGCCTCCTCCCCGAAGGCGGAGCGCTCCGAGTAGAGGATCCTGCCCTGTCCGTCCCGCTCCATCTGCGCGCTCAGCTCATTGCAGGCCCGGGCCGTTCGGTTGTACTGCCCCAGCAGCTCTTCCACGGTGAAGTCCCCCGTGGCCCGGGGCTCCGGGAAAAAGCGGTCCGGCAGCGGGGAGGTGTGATAGAGCAGAAAGCAGTTCAGGATCATGATCCAGACCACAAAGAGCATCTCCCGGGCAAATGCGCGGTAAAACTTCCGCAGCCCCCGGCCAAAGCGCCTCCGCACCAAGGGAAAGAGCGCCGCGATCCCAAAGACCGCCGCCAGCACCACAAAGAGTACCTGAAAGACCAGCAGAAACTCTCCCACCGAAAAGGGAAACAGCCCCGTGAGGCGGCCATAGCTTTCCGTCCACAGCGGGAATACGTTTTCGACATATGCGTCACTAAATGCTCTGCTGTGCCACCCGGCGGCCAGCAGCCCGAAGGCCCCAAACAGCAGCGCCAGATACACCGCTATCTGTCTTCGTACAAAAAAAGGCCGCATTTCTGCAGCCTTCTGTTCTTTTTCCCGCCGCTTAAAAATATGCGAGAAGTGTCTCATAATCCCTCCAGATCAGACAGATCCAGGTCTTTCCCTTGTTCAGTACGATCTCATTGCCTTCCTCATCGTAGTAATAGGTGGCATGGGTATTGATATTGGGGATGCCCTCGGTATCCGGCTCCCGTTTCCAGGTGCATTTTACCGCTTTTCCGCCGGTAAAGACCACCGCATCACCCTCGCCCCGGACCTCCAGATGCAGGTACCCGTTGTCATCCAGCTTGAAGCCGTCCACCAGCTTGCAGATCACATTGCTGACCGTCAGCCCCTGTCCCGTCTTTTCGTCGATGTGGGGGGCACCCAGCTGATAGCGGTGATACAGTCCGTCCTCTTCATAGACAAAGTAGGGGATGGTATGTCCATAGCCGGAGGCTTTCCCCGATCCGGAGCTCTCCGTCCCTCCCGGATAGATCTGGGTGACATCCGGGGCATTCTCGTAGGACACCTGGAACCCGTCCTGGACAAACCGGAAGTTCTGTTCAAAGGTATCGTGATATTCGCTCTGATATCCCTGACGGCGGACAGCCGCCTCATATCCCGAGATGGTCATGATCCCGGTATACTCCGTGGAGTATCCGGCGGCCTTCCGGCCCTCATCCCGGGCAAAGGCCTCGTCCGACGGATCCGCAATGCCGGTGACGTTGGCGCTGATATTGTCGATGCGCTCATTGTTGATGGTCTCCGCCACATAAGGGACCGCCAGCCCCCAGTTGCAGTAGATCGCGTCAAAGGACTGTGCCTCCAGCAGGAAATAGAGCCGGCTGCTGCGCAGGGGGCCCAGATGATCCAGCTCGTCATAATCCTCGATGATCGCCATGAGGCGGGTACAGCTTCCGCTCTCCATGGGGGCCTCCACGATGACACTCGCATAGGAGAGTCCGTACTGAGGCAGGGACGGCTTGTTGTTGGAGAGCATGACGGCCATGGGACGTCTCAGGGCCACGGCGGTGTCCTTCCACTCTCCGGTGAGAAAGCTCTGGATCTGTCCGTTTTTGACTTCCCTGCGGGCGATGGCCGCATTGGCACCAAACCACACATAGGATCCTTCCGGTTCCGAAGGATCCGCGGGATTTTGCGGAATATCGACTGTCTGAGCGGGATCAGCGGCGGGAGTCCCCTGGGGAATCGGGGTCGCCTCTAAAACTGCGGGCATATCCTCCAGTTCCTCGGGGTCCTCGCAGCCTGTCAGAGCAAACAGCATCCATGATAAAAGCACCGCCTTCGCGATGCGGGAAAGCTTTTGAAAAGTCCTGTTCATCCGTTTTGATCCGAAACTGTCTCGCAAACGGCACCGTCTTTTGCCCGTTTCGGCCGATGCCGCGTATCCGTACACATAAAAAAAGTGCGGGTAGCCGGACTTGAACCGGCACGGGGTCACCCCAGAGGGATTTTAAGTCCCTTGCGTCTACCTATTCCTCCATACCCTCCTGTTACGTGGGGCGCGATGCCCCGCGTAACAACGCTCAAATCTTATCACAGATTCTGGGTAAATTCAAGAATCATCGAACTGTATTTCGGCACCGTGATCTCCAGCACCCCGGTCTTTAGCTGATAAACCGCTCCGCCCAGGCTGTGTCCGTCCTCGTGGGTCTCGAAGATGGTACGCATATAGCCGCTCCTGTGGGTTCCCAGCTCCCATACGGACAGCTCCCGGTGGATCTCCCGGTCGTTGTTGTTCACCAGGATCAAAAGCTGCTCCTGTCTGGAGAAGCGCCCGTAGGCCAGGAAATTGTAGGCGCTCTCCAGGGGCTTGATGGATCCGGTCCGGAACACCGGATGCGCCTTGCGGAGGGCGATGATGTCCTTGTGGAACCGGATCAGATCCTGATCCTCATGTCCCCAGGGATAGGTCCTGCGGTTGTCGGGATCGGT
>JAEEGL016289661.1_pt1 | contig 16741 bp, 21 predicted proteins | sample 9134231 | NCBI WGS metagenome assembly JAEEGL01 (sample SAMN16246548, study PRJNA631951) | gut metagenome | biome: gut microbiome; feature: rumen; material: fiber-attached | host: Bos | place: Iran: Karaj | collected 2018-10 | reverse complement strand
CCTTAGAAGGATTAAATGAAAAAATGAGCGAATTATCTGAACAAAATAAGATTACTCATGAAAAGCAAGAGCAGTTAGAAGATACAGTTTCACTTCTTCAAGAACGTATGCAAGAAAATACAAGATCATATCTAATCGACGCACATCATCGTTTTTGTTATCAATTAAGAAAAATAGACGATTTAAATTTAGAATCATTAGAGCGTAGATATTTGTATTATAAAAGTTCTGGTGGGGATACTTTCATAGATCATTTAATGGAAGATATTAGAGAACTTCCTAGAGTAAATTTTTATGAAGAAAGTCTCTCACACCCACAGCATACGAAGGAGGTGTAACAAATGGCAAATGAACTTAAAGCGACTGTAATTAATATGAAATCATTAAATCAAAATATACCAGACCCAGTAGTTGTTGGCGCAGGAGACGCAAATGGTCGTACATTAAGAATAATTTTTACACAAGAAGCTGCCGCACAAATGACTCCTGATACAAAGGTATATTTATCTTGGCACCATCAAGAAGTTGATATAAAAGGTTATAATGTTTTTACAAAATTTGAAAATGAAGACGATGATGAACTTCCTTCCTATTGGGAAATTACATATCCTAAGAGTATGTTATATGAAGGAAATGTTTTAGCTTGTATTCAAATTGTAGATAGTGTTAGCATTGCTACATCAACCAATTTTACAATTCATGTTTTAATTGACCCAAATGATGGTACAAGATATACTGCAACAGATGATTTTTCTGAATTCCAAAAAGCTGTTATTAATATGACTACTTTATCTGACGAAATGAAACGTCAGATGGCTAATCAAAAAATTGAATTTGAAGATATGCAACTTGAATTTATGGACGTGCGGCGTATAACAGGTGAAGCTAGAGATATTTCCGCAGAAGCTCAGCAAATAGCTGAAAATTCTTTACAAGTAGCAAGAGAAGCTTTAAATACAATTATTGATTTAAAAACAGTTGCTGAAGAAGCAAAAGATACAGCTCAAGAAGCCAAAGATAGTGTTGCACAAATTGAGGAACAAGTTCAAGAACTGTCCGACAAAGTGGAGAGAGATGAACAGATTACTCAAGCTATTAAAGAAGTCGCAGATAGTGCAAAAGAAATTGCGGAAGCAATTCAAGAAAAAGAATGTTGTTGTGGAGTTACTGAAGAAGAAATGAACGCAGCAATAGATTCTGCAAAAGAAGATATTCTAAGTCAATCAGAGCAAAAAATGACAGAATATTTTACAATTAAAACTTTTATTTAAGGAGTGGTAAATGGCTATTGTAAATTTTATTTATACCACTTCTGCAAAATTAAACGATTTACCTGTAGAAGATGGTCAAATCATCTTTGCGCCAGACATGCAAACAATTTGTTTAGATATGTCTGGACAACGTTTTTATTATCAGACAATTAAAATTTTTGAAACTGATGAAGAACGAACGTCTACGCCCTTTCCAATTCAAGGCTTTTACTTTGTCCAAGAGACAGAAGTAATATGGAGATGAAGTGGACAATGGATTCAACTAACGACAGGAAAAGACTCTGTTGTTGGTAAAGATAAAGAGGAAGATTTTCCTGAAACAGGAGAAAATAATACTCTTTATTACACCGATGATGGTATTTTTAGTTGAAAAGATTCAACTAATAAATATAATCTAATTGCAAATGCTAGTACTTGAGAAAGTATGTAAGCAAAAAAGAAGAAAGGATTTAACAAATGGCTAATAATCTAGTTAAGTTCGTTTATATTCCTACTACTGCTACGCCTGAACAAATTGCGGCTTTTGATGCTAATACGCTCTATTTTGTAGCTGGCACCAAGACAATTTATAAAGGTACAACTCCTTATGCAGGCGGTGCCGCGGAAATTGCTGCTGATCTTGCTACCCTTCGTACTCAAATTGGTACTCTCCCTGTAGATCAGCAATACACCGATCTTATTGATTATATCGATAAAACAATTGCTGCTGGTGATGAAGCTGTAGAAGCTGATCTTGAGACTCTTGACCAGTCTCTTGCCGCAGTCGCAAAATCTGGTACTGCTGCCGATGTAGCTGTCGTTGATGCTACTGGTAATTTCGATGCTACTAATGTAGAAACTGTCCTTGCAGAGATTGCTGGTAAAGTTGGTGATGGTGCTGAGGCCGCAGTTGTTACAGTTGCTAAAACTACTGGTGGAGAAAACGACAATTTTGTAGCTAAATATACTTTTAGTCAGGGTGGCACACCTATTACCAATGGTGAAATTACAATTGGTAAAGATATGGTCGCTACCAATGGCGAACTTGTTTATGTAGATGGTGAAGGTAATGAAGGTACATTTATTAAAATGACTATTGCTAATGGTACACCTTTCTATATTCCTGTTGCCGATCTAATTGAGTATAATGCTGTTCAGAGTACAAATGAAATTACTTTAACCGATAATAATCATACAATCTCTGCTACTGTTGGAGAGATTGCTGCTTCCAAGATCGTTTATCGTGCTGAGTCTGGCACACCTGGTGAAGATGGTTATGTAGCTAAACAAACTGTTGCTCAGGCTATTAACGCTCTTGAGACTGCTGCTTCAACAGGCGTCGATCAGAAAATTGCAGATGCTATTGCTGATCTTGATGCTGATGTAGATGCTACTGCCGGTAGCGTTATCACTGGTATCACTGAGGTTGACGGTGTTATTACCGGGGTTGACGAAGTAGCTCTTACCGCAGAGAATGTTGCTTATGGTGCTTCTACTGTTAAAGCTGCTCTCGATACTGTAGGAACAATCCCTGCAACTGCTACAGCTACTACTGTTGTAGGTTATGTAGATGAGAAAGCTACTGCTCTTGTTGCTGATCTTGATGCCGACATTGATGCTACAACTTCTGATACAGATGAATATGCAGTTGCTGTTATGACAGGTGTTACTCAGGTAGATGGCGTTATTACCGGTGTTGATTCAGCGGCTGCTGATCGTGCTGGTGCTGCTACTGCGGTTAAAGCAGATGTTATTGGTACAAATGCTGATGTTGCTAGTGCTGATACTATCTATGGTGCTAAAGCATATACCGACGCTGCTTTGACTTGGGGTTCACTCTCATAAGTTTGTTTTATAAAATAACGGGGTCTGGGGCTTTATGCCCCTCCCCTTTTTTAATTAGATAAAGGGGGCCCGCATGGCACAAATAAGATTTTTTAAAGGGAGTGCTCTGCCTAACACAATAACAGACGGTAATATTTATGTAGTTCCAAATAGTGGTAATAATACTGGTGATATTTATGTTGATGTTAGCAATTCAACAAGATTACAAATTAGACCAGATTCTATTATAGAGGAAAAAACTACTGCTCAATGAGCAACGATAGAAAATATTGTTGTTAGTGAAGCTGGAAAAGTTTATATTTATTCTGATAAACGAAACAATGTTCCAGCTATTAAGATTGGTGATGGTACCACTAATCTCGTTAATTTACCGTTTTATGAAGTTGTAACGGCAGATGAAAAAGAGTTCTGAAATAATAAAGTGTCTGCTTATATGCAAGTTGATAGTAATAATAATGAGACAGAAACTTTAATACTCTCTACAGAATAAAATTAATAAAGGAGGTCTATAAAAATGCCTAATGCATTAATTTCCTCAATTACTCTCCCTACTGGGGTAACCTATGATATTAAAGACAGTTATGCTCGTGAGCAAATTGAGTCTGTTGTAGGCGATCTTACAGGAGGTATGCATTATCTTGGTGTAACTACTACAGCTCTAACAGATGGTGCAACAACAAATCCAATTACAATTGATAATAAAAGTGTTACCGCAACAGCGGGTGATATCGCTATTAATGGTAACAAAGAATATATTTGGTCTGATGTTTCAAGCGGTTGGCGCGAATTTGGTGATCTTGGATCGTTAAAAGCGCTTGCTTTTAAAGATAGTGCAAGTGGTAAAACTACACCCGCAGGTACCGTATCTAAACCTACTTTTAGTGGTACACAAGCTAATTTATCATTAAATTATACTCCTACGGGTTCAGTTTCAAAAGCTACTTTTACTGGTACTCAAGGTAATATTTCTGCTAATTATACTCCTGCGGGTGATGTTTCTATTGCTCTTGGAGAAGGAACTGCTAATTATACACCTGCTGGAACTGTTACTAAACCAACTTTTACTGGAACAAAAGGAACTGTAGTAATTAATGGCGGTACTGGTACTGCTACTTATACTCCGGCTGGAACTGTTAGTAAGCCGTCTATTACAGTTACTCCCTCATCAACTACTGTTAATTCAATTACTGCTGTTGGAACACTTCCTGAACTTACTACAACTGTGAATAACGAAGTTTTAACAATTGGTTTTAGTAAAGGTACACTTCCTACAAAAGGTAGCGATACATCTGTTCTTACCGGTGCCTCAGCTGCTCTCAATGCGGCTCCCGCTTTTACAGGAACAGGTACTCGCTTAACTGGTGAATTTACTCCTGCTGGAGGAGTTTCACAACCTACATTTAGTGGTACAGGCGTTGAGCTTACTGCTAGTTTCACTGGAACAGCTGGAACTGCTACAGGTAAGTTTACACCTGCTGGTACAGTTAGTGATCAAACTTTTACAGGTACTGCGGGGACTGCCACAGGCTCTTATACTCCTGCTGGATCTGTTTCACAGCCTACATTTACGGGGACAGAGGCTACAGTTACCGTACAGTAGTTTCTTTCCAAAAGTGAAAGGAGCTTAAATGGCTGAAATTTCAAAAATTACTTTACTTAATGGAGACACCTATGATTTAAAAGATGGCTCCGCTATTACGAATATTACAAGAAGTGGTACCACTTTTACTGCTACCAAACGAGATGGTACCACTTTTACTTTTACTCAGCAAGATAATAATACTACTTATTCAGCAAATACTGGTATCAAATTAAACGGTACAACTTTTCAACATACTAATGCAGTAACAGCTGGAACCGCAGGTACGTCTAGCGCTACTTCTGGTTCTACTTTAGCAGTACCTTATGTAACTTATGATGCTCAAGGTCATATAACTGGTTCTGGAACGCATACACATACTGTATCTGGTTTTTTAACTTCTTCTAGTTCTTTGAATGCAAGTAAATTGACTGGCACAGTTCCAACATCTGTTCTTCCTAGCTATGTAGATGATGTACTTGAATATACTGCAAAAGCTAATTTTCCAACAACTGGAGAAACTGGTAAAATTTATGTAGATACCGCTACTAATTTGACTTATCGTTGAGGTGGCTCAGCATATGTAGAAATTTCTCCTTCTCTTGCTATTGGAACTACTGCTAGTACTGCGGCTAAAGGTAATCATACACATACTGTTATCGCTTCGGGTTCCGTTAATACAAGTACAGCTACAACATCTAATAAAACTGCTACGGTATCTTCAACCTCTGGAACAGCGACCTATACTCCCGCAGGTACGGTAAGCCAGCCTACTTTTAGTGGTACAGAAGCTACTATTTCAGTAAGCAAATCTTACACACCCACAGGATCTGTTTCAGCGCCTACTTTTAGTGGGACTAAAGCTACTGGACTAACAGTAAGTCCTGCAAGTAGCGGAACGGCTACTTACACACCAGCAGGGACTGTCAGTCAACCTACTTTTAGTGGTACAGAAGCTACTATTTCAGTAAGCAAATCTTACACTCCTGCTGGTTCTGTTAGTACTCCTACTATTTCAGTAAAGACTGCTGGCTCAACAACGAATATTACTCCTATAACAAGTAAAACTGTAGTAACTTCAGCTTCAGGAGCTACTGCAAGTGTAAGTAATGGCATTTTAACTCTTACGGATGGTAGTTTTGGAACTGGGGCTTCTGTTGCAACAGGTACTCCAGTTGCTGTTAAAATAAGTGATGCAGTATATCAATCTAGTCAACCTACTTTTACAGGCACAGCTGCGACGATCACTTCAACAGGAAGTTATACTCCTGCGGGTACAGTAAGTCAACCTACTTTTACTGGCACGGGAAAACGACTTGTTCTTCAAGATTATACACCAGCCGGAACAAATTCAGCTCCTACATTTACTGGCACAGCAGCTACTATTACATCTACTGGTAGTTATACACCTGCTGGAACAGTATCACAGCCAACATTTACTGGCACAGGAGTTAGACTTGTTACTGGTAATATACCTGTTCCAGAAACATATACTTCTACTTTTACAGGTTCGTCAACGACGACAAGCATTCCAGCATAGAAGGGAGGTAATTAAATGAGCGTAATTACCAAAATTAATGCAGGTGGAGCTAATCATTTAATTGCTTCCTCTGTTTATGGAATTTGTTCAACTGCCGCAGCTACGGCAGCTAAAACAGTAAGTTTTACAGATGATCAAGCTTTTACATTGATTCAAGGTGAAACAATTCATGTTAGATTTACAAATACAAATACTGTAGCAAATCCAACATTAAATGTTAAAGGCACTGGAGCTAAACCTATTCGCAGAATCGGTGGAACTGTCGCAGGAACAACAGTAGCAGATTCTTGAGCAGCTGGAGAGGTAGTATCATTAACATATGATACTACACAAGTTTCTACAGGTTGTTGAATTATAAATAGTGGACATAAATATACTGCTTCAACTACTTCTATTGGAAGTGCTTTTGCGGGAAATCCAATTACTGTTGTTAATGGCTCTACCCATACTGTAATAGGAAGTACTGCTTTAACAAATACAAGCGGATCAACGACTGACTTTAAATTAAATTTAAGTAATGTCTTAGTTAATTCAACACATAGTACGACTTCTGTTCCAAATATATCTGTAAGCTCACAACCAGTTGTTACAGGTATTTCAGCCTCTTAACAATAATTAAATAGGGGCTTAATGCCCCTATTATCTTTTGAAAGGAGGTTTTTTAAATGGCAGAAAATTTAATTTTTAACTATTTAGGGATAAATGACGTATTACCAGAACCAAAAAATAATGGTAATATTTATTTTAAGTTAGTTTCTAAAAGTAATGAAAATGAAAACATTTATGGTCACGCTAAATCTTTTGAAATAGCTATAGATTTAGAAGGTGAAAGATATTTTATAACCCCAACATTATCAACAGAAGAAATTAATGGTTTACTTTCTTTAGAAGATAAACAAAAAATAAATAATCTACCTTATGGAGATTCTGTTGTGGTCAAAGAACTTTTTGAAGAAAATAATGTTGTTTTAAATATAACAGAAGGGGAGACAGAACCTTCTGGAGATTTAATTATAAAAGATGATAAAGTAAAGTTAAATCTTAATATACCAAAAACATTAATAAAAGGCAAAGATGGTAAAGATGGTATAACTCCTCAAATTGAAGAAACAGTTGATATGACAATTGATCCTTTTAATAAAGAAAAAGAACCTACAGCTTTTTTTGATAAAAATGAAAATAGATATCGATTAAAATTAAATTTTCCTAAATTACAAGGAGAAGATGGAATAGATGGAAAACCTGGAAGTCCAGGTTCTCCTGCTCAAATACGTAGAATTAACGTAACTTTAACTGAAAATGATGACAATCCTAGTGGGATAACTAATCAAGTAGAAGGATTAGACAATACCTGAGATATTTCTATTAACTTACCAAAAAAACAACTTATAGGTCCACCAGGCCCGATAGGTCCACGGGGTTATCAAGGATATAAAGGTGATACTGGCAGTCTTCAAAATTTTTCAATACAGGATGACCAAGATGGAAATATTATTAATAATATTGAAACTGTGGCAGATGATGACGGCGAATTAGATGGTTTAAATATTTCTAGACACTATTCTCCTGTTTTACAAAAAAGAACAGTTGATAATAATCCTGCATCATATTCTATTTTATATAAAACTAATAACAATTTTGAAAGTTATGATTATAGCACATTGACTCCTACCAATGGAACTTTATGTTATAAGAATAATAAACTTCAATACACAACCTTGCCAATAGAATACGGTGGAACTGGTCAAACTTCATTAAATAATGGTATATTAATAAAAACAACTAATGGTATAGAATCTAAAGAAATTCAATCTTCAAATTCAATATTAGTAACAAACAGTAATACTCTTGTTGAGATTACATCAAGCTCTGGAGCTTTTTATTCCGAAGGAAGTTTGCCTAAATATGGAACTCTTCCTGTAACCTACGGTGGAACTGGACAAATATCTTTTTCTGAAAATAGTATCTTATTAGGTAATGGTAAAAATAGTATAAGTACTATAGCAAATTCAGAAGGTGCTTTTTTCTCAAATGGAGAAGATGCTCCGCAATTTGGAATTTTACCTGTTTCTCTTGGAGGAACTGGAGCTAGTAATGCTTTACAAGCAAGAATAAATATTGGAGCAACGCATAGTACATTAAGCTCTAATGGAAAAACAGATACTAACGTTACTGGCGTAACAGAAAAAGATAATTTTAAATTAGAATTAAGAAATGTTGTAACTCCAGTTTCAACAGCCGTTGAACCAGATATGGCAATTGATGATTAAATAAAATTTAAATACAACGTAGAAGAGATAAATAATATCTCTTCTACTTCATTATATAGACATTTTAATATTTAGGAGTAGAAAGGATATTATTTATGGCAACATCAAGTATGACAACATATTCAAATAATACAATCTCTCAAGTAGAGATTAATGGTACTACTTATGATATAACAGACGCGACGACACGTTCCACAGTATCCCAGTTAGATCAGCGTGTTTCAACGTTAGAGGATTCGGTGGATCATTTTAAACGAATAAATTATGTAAATGATGTTTCATTTAATGTATGAAATACTTCAGACAGAGCAGCTACTTTAAACTATTACTTATCTACTGGTGAAAGATATTCTCTTGATTTTTTTCAGTATGGTACTGCATTTGAGTATGCAGATGCTAATGGTAATATTACCGTAACAGAGCATAGCATGTTTAAATCATTAATACTGAAGCGTTCGGTTAATAGTACACCTACAACATATTCAACATATGAGAATCGTAAAATTTCTAATTTTCATTTAATTCTTATTAAACTTTATGATAATGTAGACTCTCCAGTTTGTAGAACATCTTTACTTTTTCCCGCAGAAGAATTCATAAATGGAGCCGGTTGTTATTTATACGGTATTCACGGAGGAACTTCTTCTAGATTGGCCGACTATTCAGTATGTCCTTTATTTGTATGATATAAGTCAAATACATCTTTTGAAATATTTACAGGAGGTTCTAATATGCTTACTGGAGTTTCTATAGAAGGAATAAAAATATAAAATAATTATAAAATACCGCAATTATTGTTATAAAATAATCTTCGGTGGTTTTTATTAATAAAAATAATTTTGGACAAGATAATGATACAAAAGCTGTTCGTTTTAATTTTCAAGATGGATCAGCAGCTGAATTAAAATTTCGAATAAGACCTACTGACGCTAATTTTGCTCCTTTTTTATGAAATATCTATTCTCCAGATACAAAAAAATGAACAGGAGATTTTGTCGCAGCTTGAGGTTTTAAATCAATGAATGGCGATATATGAGGAAATTTTCCACAAAAATATCCAAATTAGAATTCGGTGGCATGAATTCGACGTAGTTCAACAATAACATCTATGTGATTTGATTTTGATTCTACTACGAATAAAAATATCATCAATTTTAATAGTAACTTTTCTGTAGATTTTACTCCCGATGGTATCGCATTTTGAAAACGGAATGATAACAATACATGATCACGCTTATGAAATTCGGTGTCAACGATTCTGCTTAAGCAAACTACTGTAGATGGCATCACCGCGAAAGCGTATCACACTGGTAATATAGTCATAGTGCAATGGAGTGGCCAAGTCTCTGCGCTATGGTCATCGAATGTCTGGAAAAGCAACGTCCTAACTGATCTTCCATCACCTTTAGCAGGCGACACATGGGCACCGTTCACCGTCATCATTACTGGTGAAAAATACGATGTACGTATATCGCCAAATGGATCATTCTCAATGATCGCGCGTACTAACATAGCTGTGAATAAGGACGTATATGGAGTTTTGTCTTATATCGCGATATCGTAATATTCGGTGGGTAGCAGATTTTTATGTGCTCATGGTAACGGCCATTCATACCTCGATGATACATATCGACAATTTATACTTGAATTCAATGGAACATTTACAGATTCAGGCAAAACTTATAATCGGTTTCATTTGGTATTCTCAATTCAATTAAATAAAGTTCGTTTAGCTGGTAGAAATGCAGCTACAAATACTTGGGAATACTTAGTTGATGTAGGCTAATATTCGGTGGTATTGAGGGGTGTAAAACGTTTTGATATAGGATCTAATACCACAGGTCCTATGTGGTTGCGTGCGTATACTAATACACCACAAGTAGATGATGGATATCAACTTTTTTTAACAGCAGGATATTCATTAGGTATATCTTCAGTTATAAACGGAGAATGAAAAGATACTTTATTAGTATCACGTGATATAGGATCAATTCAATCATCTTCTATTGGAACAAATATATATTGTAAATATTTAGTAAATGGACGATTAACATACATTACTTTCGCTTTTAAAACACCTACAACATTAACAAGTTCTTGATATAATATATATACTTTACCAAAAACACCAACTGAAACAATATCTTTTCGAGCAATTGCTGGAAATCCAGGGTATAATGTAACCGCAGTTGATGCAGAAGTATCGGGTACTACTTTAAAAGCTTTTTTATTTAATACTCAAACTAATCAAGAAATTCGTGGTGAAGCGATTTATTTTACTAATTAAAATAATAAAATTATATTGGATCACATAAATACGTACCTCATAAATAAAATTGTTTATCTGCATTATATGAACCTCTAATATATATTTTACCACCACTATTCATAAAACTAACTGCTTGTATATCATTCGCAATAAACGATTCTATTAAAGGAGCATAAGAGTCGGAAGTTATTTGGCCACCAATTCAATCTCCACTTTTATTTGCAGTTAATTTTATTCCAAGTCTAAATTGAACCATATTATATATTTTTCAAGCTGATTGTGTGATAATTGAAATCCCTGACGGTGCTGTAAAAAGGTTATCTTTAAATATTCTTTTTGTAAAATTCCTTTCTACGCTTCACGTTTGTCAATTATCTGTTGATTTAAACAAAATAATATTTCCATCATTTGATAATTGAAATCTATATGAATCTGAATTGTAAGTAACTTCTAAAGCACTATAAGCACCTGCAATTCCTGTTATCAAAGAAGTTTTCTTTGCGTTTTGCGATACTGTGTTTACCAATGGTGTCATAGAGCTAGGTACGTTACCCACCGAATTATATATTATATATACACTGAGCTCTTAAATTAATTATACTATTTTTTGTTAAAGTAGTTGATCACAATCTTATAATACCAGACGTAGCAACTTGAAGTTCAGCTATTCCTTCTTTTTTAGCACTTCAGTCATAAGTGTAAGCAACAAAAGTTACCATAAGTGTTGGGCGTCATTCTGTTGGAAGTGTAAAGATAGTCAATCCTGATTCTGTATATAAGAAATGAGATGGATCAAAATTAAGTCTTACTAGGTGACCACCAATTTTAACTCCAAAAAAATATTCATTTGTTTGTGAATTAGGTAAAATTCAAGACGATGCCACCGAATGTTAAAACTTTTTCTAATTCCTGAAAATATTTTAATTGTCAAAAAAAATTTTTTGATTTATAATATAATTAAACAAAGGAAAAAGAAAAAGAAAGTAGGTGTAATAAATGAAAGAGAGAATTACTCTTCAACAATTTCACGATGATTATTGGTGGCCAAGATGCGAAAAACGTTTAAGAGAATGTACTCAAGTAGGATATGCTAGTGCATATCGACTACATATTGCTCCTTTTATGGCAAATATGTATTTAGAAGATATTACACCTCGATATTTAGACAGGTGGTTTAAAGAAGGAAATATTAATGCTAGCACATGGAAAATTTTTAAAGCATTAATTAGAGTAGCATATAAACTAGAATTAATCGATATTGACCCTTGTGATAAAGTTTTAGACCCACCTCCAAGAGGAACACCAAATCCTCCAACTCTTAGCAGAAAAGAAATGCAACAAATGTTAGATGGACTTAAAGACGTGTCATATTATCCTGCTTTGGTATGTTCTGCAACAATGGGTCTTAGAAGAGAAGAATCATGCGGGCTTCGCTGGGAAGATTTCAATTGGAGAACTAATGTTGTTCATATTCAAAGAGTAATGCAATTTGTTAATGGACATAAAGTAGTTGGACCTACAAAAACAGTTATGTCTAATAGAAAGCTACCTATGCCAGAAGATTGTATTGTTAGATTACTACCTATTAGAAAAGAAGAAGGTTGGATTATCGGCGATTTAAATCCTTCGCAAGTAGCTGGAAGATATAGAAGAGCTTGTAAATCTAGAGGACTTCCATATGTTCCAATGTCTAATCTCCGTACCTCTTGGTGTACGATGTTAATTGGAGAAGGCGTACCAGTTTCTAAAGTTAGTAGATATATGGGTCACACAGATGTATCTACTACTGTTAGATGGTATACTAAACCTAGAGAGGATGAACTTGCAGCAGTTGCCGCAGCTTTCTAAAAAATATAAAAAAAATAAACCCCTATTTTCAATTTAGAAAATAGGGGTCTTTTTTTATAAAAAATATATTGAAAAGATTATACGATAGAAAAACCAGCATATGATAGGCATGTCACTACAAGATCTGCGGAATTATTTCATGTGATCTTGATGTCCCTTGTACCACTAGCACTAAACGATAATGATGTTACAGGATTTATTTCCTTTTTTTCAAGGGTTCCATTAACGTTTCATACCATGAACAAACCATTTCTTTGAGTAAAAATGAGAAATTCTTGATAACCTTTATCCGGATAAATAGTTATAACTCCGCTTGAGGGCATGTATCTTACATGCGAATGAAGCATCATATCACTGCCGTTGATGCCAGCAAAGGCTCACTTATTCCATACACCATTAATTTTTGATCTAGTGCAAATGGATGAACTACCAATCGGATAGAAAATTTGTGAAACATAGCCGCTATATGTGGTTGGTGTTGATAACAGCCATCCCGCTTGAGTCACAATGATACCTTGCTTATATGGGGTATTTAGAGTCGCACTGTCCGTCACTGCCCAGCCATAACGATTGCTTACCGTATTACAATCAGCAATAATTTCTTGAGACACCGAATTATGAAACTCATGTGCAAGCCATAAGAAAATACTTTGTATTAGTTATATTTGAATATATACGTACTTCTCCATTACTTACAAGTTGTAAAACACCTGGATAAGGAGTACCATCAGAAGTAGTTATTCGTGCACCTGACAACATTGATCATGAAGGTAATGATACTCCAGAAAGTTTACCAAGTTTTATTTCTTTAGAAGTTTGTACATTTTGTGCATATATCTCTAATAAAATATTATGAACTGGTCCAAAATCTTTATAATCTATAGCATTTAATGTAAATCCGCTATATGGAGTAAAAATTGGTATTTGTCGATTGTGCGGTATTAAAGGAGCTAATTGTGCTTCTGGTTGTCACTCTTGACCATCGTAATAAGATGTGGTTATTGTTACAGGAGAATAATCTGTGTGAAGTTTAAGAGATAATCTTGTGCCATCTATAAATTGAGCAACTAATGAATTTCCATTGTCTTGTTTTAATAAAACTAAAGAATTATTATTCAATGCCACCGAATCTTATGTTAATTTTGGGTATTTTTAAATAATTTAGTATTTTTAATTTTTATATAATATGTGAAAGAAAAATCCTTTTAATCATACTTTAAAGAAAGGAGTAAGTAATATGGACGAAGAAACACTTAGTGCACAAGAAGGATTTCACTATGAATATCCCATTTTTGATCAAACTAATCAAGAGATTACGAATCCCGATCTAGAAAAAGGTTATTTAAAGAAAGAATATTTTACTATTCATCATCCAATGGTTCCAGAGCGCTGGCACTATAAAGTAGTCTCTTTTGATTTTAGTAATGGAGAGATTTATGCGGTTGAATCAGAAAATGATCCACATATTAAAGTTATTGACGCTCAAAAAGGTATATTTGAATATGTAAATCTTGATGGTGAAGAAATTCGCACTGTTGTCGGTCAAACAATTACCGCAGTCATTGATCAAAGAGAGATTCCCGCATACGATGAAGAAACTATTTTTTATCGTTATGTTCTTTATACAGAAAAAGAATTAGCAGATAAAGAGTTTATTAAAAATGGTCCTCAGCGCTTAGCAGAAGCCCAAGAGACAATTGAAGAATTATTAATTGTTCTTGCGGAATTACTTGGAGGTAATGAAACAGAAGAATCTGAAGAAGAACCTGTTACGCCTTCAGATGATGAATCTGTAATACCTTCAGATAGTGAGACTGAAGAATCAACCGATGAAGAACCTGTAACAGAACAGGAGGTCAATAATGGTAACTAGAACTGCTTATAGTATAATTAAGAAAGCTGCTATTATTCGAGTTAAACGTGGAGAAGATATTGAAACAGTGGTTAACTCTTATCCTAAACTTTCTGGAGAGCAAAAAATTCAACTTACTAATGAATTAAATAGTATTTAAAAAGGAGTTGATAGATCATGATTGATCTAAATATAATTACAACTTTGGTTTCACCAATGATTGTTATTGGTTGTTGAGTTCTTGGCTATGTTTTAAAAAACGCCGTTCCTTCAGAAAAAATTAATCCTTTTATTCCTTTAATTTTAGCAATTGTAGGAATTGTTTGTAATGTTTGATCCATTGGATTTTTTACTTATGAAACAGTAATTACAGGCGCTGTTAGTGGTTTAGCCGCTACTGGTATGTATGAAGGCATTAAAAACATTTTACATCTTTCAAGCGAAAAAGAGGAAGAACAAAAAGAAGAAGAAGAACAAGCCAAGCATTTTAAAGAAAAATAAAAAAGGGCACTCTATTTAATTTAGAGTGCCCTCTTTTTTTTATCTAAAAAGCTGATTTAGGTTTACTATTTTCAAGTATTCCTGCGTAACCTAAACAAATAGCATCTGCTTCATCTTCTGAAACATTTTCATTAAATTTTTTCTTTACTCATTGTTTCGCGGCAGCTTTTTGACTTGCTCTGTTACGTCCTCATTGCAATGCCGCGTCATCTTTTTTTAATATACTTCTTCAATGTGAAGGACTAGAACAAATGTATGGTATACCAGAAGCTCCGCACCAATATAAAATTATTGCTTTAACCATTGATAATTTATGATAAGTTTGAACATTTCTATTTGACTGTTGTTGACAATCTTCAAAAAACAACATATCAAATTGTAAATCATTGTGCATAATATCTAATCAATTAACTATTTTACAAAGTCTTTTATCTATTGGATCTGTAGCATTTGTTTTAAATACACCATGATCAAATAATATATTATCATCATAAATAGCTCAACCAGTAACAGCTAAAGCATTATCTAAACATAAATATCTAATCATTTAATACCTTCTTTAAATATTGTTTAATTATTGCTTTAATATCTTCATCTTCTACATCTATAGGAATACTTGTTGTAGTAGTTGTAATTGTCTTAGAATAAGTTGGTCCAGTTATGCCTGAGCTACAATAATCGCAAGCAGAAGTTCCTGCCATAGCACAACAACAAACACGATATCTTTGTTTATTCATTTTAAGCTCCTGTTGAACCAAGTCCAGAACGATTTTTTCCTAAATGATTTACTTCGACAAAATTAAAATTAGGTTGTTCTTTTTGAATTCTAAATTGACAAAGTCTTGTCTCTTTTGGAATTTTAATATCTCTTGTAGCAAGAACTGGCATCATCCATTCGTCATTATCACCAGAATAGGATGAATCAATTATCAATATTGTTACCCTATAGGCTTTTTATCCTATAGCTCTTATAGTTTCCTATAAGTTCAGCATATCTTTTCTCTTATTGTATAGAGTCTCGGCCTCGTGGAAAGATTATATTCTATTAAAATAGTTTCACTTTCTATGCGTTGCCCCTGACTAGATTTTTAAACTAGCCTTCGGTTCGGATTCCCTTGCATAACAAATGTTTAGGGTTCCCGCTTAATTCCGAAATTTTTTACATCGGCATAATTATTGTTATTTAATTAATAAGGAAATGAGAAGATTTTGGTACTAATTCTGATATATGTATATTATCATATTCATAATATGGTATTCTAATTAATTTAATATTTTTATCAATGCAATATTGATTTTTTATTTTATCATTATTTTGAACAATTTGAAGATTCTCTCTTGTATTTCACCCTCCTGTTTCTTTGAAATGTTGTTTTCCATCAAATTCTATACAACAATTATGTTTAGGAAGATAAAAATCAAAAGGTAAAGGTCTTTGATTTCTACAGTCTAAAAACTTATATTCTTCAATAAACTCTATATGATTTTCTTTTAAAAGATTTCTAATTTTATTCTGTCCATGACTTGATCTACATTTTCCACAACTTTGAGTACCAAATCGATCATCTCTTAAATTATTAGAACTTACAGTTGTCTGTTCACCGCATTCACAAATACATTTTCAATAAACCCCATTTTTTCTTTCTTTTTCTGTATTAAAATCTCTTTCTAAAACAGTTAATCTACCATACTTTCTACCAGTTTTATCAACAACCTTACTTTTTTCTCTTCCATCTTTTAGTGCCTGCTTTGATAAACAGCCACAACTTTTAGCTCTATTATTTTTT
>JAEEGL016233355.1_pt1 | contig 16741 bp, 7 predicted proteins | sample 9134231 | NCBI WGS metagenome assembly JAEEGL01 (sample SAMN16246548, study PRJNA631951) | gut metagenome | biome: gut microbiome; feature: rumen; material: fiber-attached | host: Bos | place: Iran: Karaj | collected 2018-10 | reverse complement strand
TCTCAAGGTAAATGAGATTCGGACAACTATAAAAGGCATAGTCTGCGATATATCTCACGGAATTCGGAATCGTGATGCCGTAGCACTTCGCGCCGCGCAACGCATTGTAGGCGATCCGGGTCACCGGGATGTCGTTGATCGTCTCGGGGATGGTTAGCATCTCCGCGTCCTTGCCGGCGTTGGTGAGACCGGTCACTTTCGCCTCGCCGTTATCCAACTTATCATAGACGAACTGATCGTATTCGAGGGCGTACGCCGAAGTCAACAACCCCAGCGAAGTCGCGAGCATGAGAAAAAGTTTCCGCGAATGGATAGTGGTCAGTCTTCCGCCATTCGCGTTTGTCTCGTTCGCGGTGACTTCTTTTTTACTCATTCTTTTCGTTCCTTTTTCTGTGAGTTGTTGTTTTGCCGCTCACGGTCGGAACGAAAAGGAAACCTCTCTTCGTTTTTTCATGCGAACCCTGAGATTGCCTTTACCGGAACACGAAGAGAGGTATGCGCGTTTGCGCTTCCTCTGCAATGTGTCGCCAGTAAAATTTCTCAGGTTTTGCTTGAACGACTGCTTGCAGCATTGCAAATTGCTGTCGGCGGATTTCTCCCGCCTTATCGTTTTAACTGTCTATGGGCTTGTTCCTTTCATTGTCAGTTTCCACGATTTGAGATTGATCTTACGCATATGCCATTTCGCGTGACGATGACCCCTTGGATGGATGGTTGCCAGAAGTTGCAACGGCAAACGGCTGGATTGTCATCTCAACCGAATATCCGCCCATGCGAACGGCTTTCACATGGTCTAGCATTCCGAGCGCATCATCTCCAAGAAATACCTCGCAGGTTTCCTCGTTCTGCATGGCAGGCACATCCACATAGATAGTTTCAAGGATGCCGCCGTGGCCGTCTGGAATTGTCACGGGCTCTCTCGATATGATTTTTTCATGCAACCCTCCAGTCAAGGCGGGCTGTGTTTGTGACTGCGCGAGTGCCAGCCTTCCCAGCATCTAGGATGGTCACCACTTTTTCAATCCATTCTGTCGGTAATATTCCCAAGTTGTTGCCTCGCTTTCCGCTTCAAGGGCATAGTACCACTATCGAAAGCATGAATATGGTATCAAAATATGCGCACAAAGTCAAAACGCAGCAGATGCGTTTTCAGCGGTTTTCGGCGTGTTTTGCACGGTTTGCGCCTTTGTGCAGATATGTGTAGATTCGTGGTTAAATAGACGAACCTCGTGCGACTGTCGCCCCCTACGCTCGCCATCAACTAAAGCCGAGGGAACGGCCTCCAGCGGTTTAGCGAGAGCCCAAACCATCGGAGTTAAAGCCAAAGCCGACGGAGATTCCAGCGGTTCACGCTCGTCTTGTCAGTTTCTGGCACGCCATTTTACGAGAGACATGCCCGTCGCCTTCGTGAAGACGGCGCGCAGGGAACGGCAGTCGCGGTAGCCGCACTTCAGATAGATGTCGTTTACGTTCAGCTTGCGGCTTCTGAGAAGCTCCTTCGCCCGTGCGACGCGCACGGCGATGATCTCGTCCCGGATCGAGCGCTTGGCGACTTCACGGAAACGCAGTTCGGCCGTGCGCACCTTGAGCCCCATCTCGCGGATGACGTCGGCGGCCGTGATGCCGTCGCAGGCGTGCTGGCGGACGTATTCGACCGCCCTCACGGCGCGCATGTCCACTCGCTCGGTCTTGCGGGTCGAATGACGCCTCTCAAGCGGCGCCGAGCCGAAGGAAAGGACGACTGGCTCGAAATTCGGTCTGCTGAAACGGCGCGCAAGCAGGGACGCAGCAAGCTTTCCGGAGCGCACGAAGTCCGGCGCGACGCTGGAGAGCGTCGGAATCGTGTTCTCGCAGACCAGCTCGTCGTTGTCGATGCCCATGACGGCCATCTCCTCAGGAACGGCGATTCCCAGCCGACCGGCTGCCCTCAGAACGTGCACGGCCATCTCATCGTTTGCCGCGAGTATCCCGCAGGGCTTGGGCAGCGACGCCACAAACGACTCCAGCCTCCGGCAGAACGCCGCGTTGTCCTCGTTCTTCGGATGGCACCACGAGTCGAACGACACGACGGCCTTGTCCCGCAGCGTCAGCTCCTGGCGGAAGATCGTCTCGCGTTCGACCGACCAGTCGCGATGCGTGCGGTAATGGACAAAGCCGTATGTCGCGAAATCGCGGGAAAGCAGCTCCCGCGACGCCTTCTTGACGACATCCGCCGAATCATGGCGAACGCCGAAGTAGCGAGCCCCGACAACCCCCTCGTCAACGTCGCAGTACACGACCGTCTGGCCCGCAAAGTCGCCGACCGAACATCCCCTGTGCCGGAAGACGCCGCCTTCGACGATCGCTCCGTCAGGCTTCCAGTAGTCGAGCACCGGGCAGATGCCGCGCGCGAGCTCGCCGACGTCGACGGACTCGACCTGCCAGCCCTCGTTCCTGGCGACGGCGTAGACGCCCGCCAGACGACGGCGCCACATCGTGAAGGCGCTTTCGTAAAAGTAAAGGATGGTCTTCATGCGTACCGCCTTGCCGTCACAGGAACCCGTTCCGCCATGACGAGCGAAGAGTCACGTTACGCAGAGTATTTTAGCATATTTCACGCGCCATGTGGCGCCGGACATGAAGACTCGCGGGCCCTGAGACGCCTCGATGCATCGGCGGAGGGCGGCTCATTTGTACGACTCGCGAAGATGCGTCACGGCAAGGGCTGCGCGGAAGGCCTCGGGCGTGACTGGCTTCTTCGGACGAAACACCAGCGTGCGCGTCTCGCCAGGCAGAAGCGTGAAGGAGTTGTCGTCGAACTCGCCGGGGATGTTCTTCACGTTGAGCCAGACAAAGAACGCGGGCTTGTCGGCCGAGACCGACACCGTGAGACCAGCAGGCGTCGACAGGGCAATCTTCGCGTCGGCAACCGGCACGTCCTTGTACGGTGCGGGATGCCAGTCGTTTCGGAACACGCCCTGTGCCGTCTTCAGCCTTAGAACGACAAAAGCAGGAGCCTGGCCATCGTCGCCGGAGGAATCACGTATGGAAGAAACCCGAGTGGACGAGTCCGGCGGCAGGACGACGTTCTTCTTCTCAGTCGACACGTTCACCCCGTCATAGGTCCATCGCTCGACCGTCAATTCGCCCGCCACGCTTTCGGCGGTGTCGTTGAACGCGAAAACCGCATTCCCGTCCGCGCAGGGCCTGACGGCGGCGGAGACCGGCGCGTAGAAGCGCCGCGCATGATGGTGGAGGTGCTTCCACTTGCCGCCGTATTCGAGGGAGCTCCACGAGGCGACGGGCCAGAGGTCGTTGAGCTGCCAGTAGAGCGTGCCCATGCAGTGGGGACGCAAGGCGCGCCAGCCTTCGACGGCGGTCTTGATGGCCAGCGCCTGCTGCACCTGGGAAAGGTACAGCACGCCGTCCATGTCCTTCGGCTCGCGGAAGTATCTGGCGAACGTCCTGCGGATGCGGTCGTTGCCGCCCACGTTCTTCTGATGCCACTCGAAGTCGAGGCCGCCGCTGTAGACGTCACATGGCCGGCAGTACGTCTCGGCGACTTCGCGCGACGAGAAGCTCTGGAAGCCGAACTCGCTGCAGAACCTGGGCTTGTAGTCGTAGTAGTTCGCAAACGGCTTGTTCTCGTGCCAGACAGTCCAGATGTGCATGTCGCCCTTCGAGTCGTCATGCCAGGCGTCGTGGTCGAAGTCGGCCTCTCCCGCGCACGGCGAAGACGGCCAGAACGTACGCGACGGATCTGCCGCGCGGACCGCCTCGGCCTGGACGGCATAGCGGCGCTTCGTCTCCTCGATGTAGGCCGGGCGCGCCGCCGCTGTGATGAAGTCGCCGAACCACCCGCGCGCCGCGCCGACGCATTCGTTGTCGCCGCACCACAGCGCGATGGACGCGTGGTCGCGCAGACGCTTGAGCTGATGCACGGTCTCCGCGCGCACTTCGGAGAGGAACCGTCTGTCGGCCGGATAAACCGCGCAGGAGAACATCTGGTCGTGCCAGATCATCAGCCCGAGTTCGTCGCAAAGATCGTAGAAGCAGTCCTTCTCGTACTGTCCGCCGCCCCAGACGCGAATCATGTTCATGTTCGCCGCCTTCGCGCTCTCCAGAAGATCGCGATAGCGCGCGGGCGTCTGCTCGTTGTCGAATGCAGAGCAGGGTATCCAATTCGCGCCCTTCATGAAGATCGCCCGGTTGTTGACCTTGAAGGCGAGCCCGCCGCCAGTTCTGTCGACTTCGAGCTTGCGGAGCCCGATGCGCCTGCGCAGCGTCTGCCCTTCGACCTGCACCTCGTACTCGTAGAGATTCTGCTCGCCTGCTCCGTTAGGCCACCAGAGCGGAGGATTGTCGATCCTGACGACATTGGTCACGACCGCGCCCGTCTCGAGCTCGGCCATCACGCTCAAAGTGCAGCACGTGAGGTCGTCGTTGAAGTCCTGCCTTGTATAGACGTAGTCGATGCGCTCTCCGTCGGAGGCGATGATGCGGACGGGGCCGCACGGACCGGTCGTCATCTGCGCGAGCCCCCAGTCCCATCCGCGATGGCAGGCCGGCTTGCGGATGAATGAGCCGTTGTTGAACCACGCGAACTCCATGCAGCTCATCGGATACGGCCGCCCGTTCGCCTTCGCCCGCATGTCTCCCTCGCGCCAGGCGGAGTCAAAGGCGATAGTCAGCTCGTTCGTGCCGGCCTTGAGCGCGCGGCGGACGTCGAAATCCCAGCGATTGAACCGATCGCTCGCCCTGCCGACCTCGACGCCGTTGACACGGACCATCGCAAAGGTGTCGCAGTCCTCGAGACGCAGAATCACGGTCTTGTGCGCGAGAAGCTCAGGAGAGACGTCGAATGTGCGCGAGAACGTCCATGTCCGCTGCCCGACCCACTGGACATGCATCTCGTTGCGGCCGAAGAACGGATTCTCCATGAGCCCCGCCGCCAGCAGGGCGGAATGGACGTCGCCCGGCACGGCCGCCGCGCACGAGACGGGCTCTAGGAACTCTCCCTGGCCGGAAAGGCGCCATGTGCCGGCGAGATCAAGCGTCTGCGCCTGAAGCACGAACGAGAAAAGACCAATCGCATGGACTATGCACCACTGAATCTTCACTGCGGAACCTCCTTACTTCCCAATCATTCCGGCGGACGGCTCTCGGACGACCTCGAAGTAGATCGTATGCGCCGACTTCTGTATCGTGAAGCCGCCGTCGGCGTCAACGGGCATTTCGCCCAGCCGTTTGCCTGTCCGAGGGGAGAGTCTGTAGACCTTGAACGGACCTTTCGCGTTCGGGAACGCCAGCGTCGCCTCAAGCGGCTCCGCAAGCACGGTGCGGCTCTTCTCCCAGCCAGGGTCGATGATCATGCGCCCGTGGACAACCGCCGCCTCGTTGCGCGAGTTGCCCACAAGACAGACGAGGACGCGCCGCGCGGACTCGATTGAGGAAGAGGGCTCGGCGTCAAGGCTCGTCAATGTGAGCGCGGCGAATGTCTCAGGCGACTTGACCGCCACTCCCGAGAGGACACGTCCGTCGCGTCCCATCGACGAGAGGTTGCCGAGCGCGAACTTGCTGCGCGGCGTGTCGAGGAGGAAGAGCCCGTCGCCGACAAACTTCTTCATTTCGCCCGTGTCGCTCACGAGCAAGCCGTCCGTCACGCCCCCAACGCCCAGGTCCGCGGCGACGGACTTGATCTCGTCCCACTCGCCGAGCCCCGCACTGCGCTTCATCGGCCAGCGCCGAAGGTCGGGCTTGTCAGCGACTTCGGTGTAGACGCGGCCCAGCATGAACATCCATGAAAGCTGCATCTGCCGCATCAGATACGGGGTGCCCATCTTCAGCAGTTCGTCCCGCGTATGGCTCACGGTGATGACGTTCTTCGACGGACGGATATCCCCGCGGCGGAATGCGATTGCACACGGCACCGTAAGACCCCACGTGCTAGGATCCATCCCCGCCCCGCACGCGAAGACGCCCGCAAGTCCCCATGTCCGGAGATGCTCCCAGTCGCCCCAGGTCATGGGCCCGTCGAAGGCGTAGAAGAGCGACATGTCCCATCCCTGCAGCGCCATCATCGCCGTCGTGAACGGCAGCCCTTCCGACCGGTAGTCGTTCGGATAGCAGAAGTTCCACTCGCCGAAGCAGTAGGGCTTGTCGGCGGGGCGCGCCCATGTCTGGCCGAAGAACGGGATTCCCGGAGAGACGGTCCGCACGACGGACGTATTGTCGTACGGCGTGTTGTAGTAGCCTGGAATATGCCCGACATAGCCATGCAGACCCGCGAAGTCCATCCCGTCGTCGATGGCTATCGCCGCATAGGCGTGCTGGACGATGTTGTTTCCGGTGACGAGCCCGCGATAGCCGAGCTCTTCCACGAGGAACGCGCGCTGCGACTGCTGGTATCCGCGCTGGACGTCAGCGGTGAAACGAAGCCTGTCGGGATTGCCCACGTCGTCCGCGATGGAATTAACCTCCGGACGGCCGCGCGTCGCGTTCCACTCCCGCCACTGCCGGTCGAGTTCGCCGTAGAATTCCGGATCGAGCATCTGGCGCGGATTCCCGTTCATGACGGTGCAGAGATCTGCCTCGTTCAGAATCTCTATGCAGGCGACCGTCGGGTCCTCGGCGTAGGAAAGCCCGGTGTAGGGGTTGACGTGACCGAAAAGAGCCCGCGCGTAGTCGCGCTCGCTTTTGCGGAACGACGGCATGAACACGGGGGCCCAGACCAGGCCCTTTTTGAAGGGCCACGGGCCTGCAAGCTGCGGAAAGGCGAGCAGATCCTCCCAGTCGATGTAGACGTAGATGCCGGACTTCTTCAGGATGGAGACGAAGTAGTCCATCCGGTCCTGGAGCTCGGGCAGAAGGACGCCGTCCGGCGTCATCTGCCGTCCGGGATGTCCGCCGAACTTGTGGAACCGCACCATGTTGACGCCCTGCCTCTTGAGGTTGTCCGCTATTCCCTGTGCGAGGTCTTTCGGCGGCGACGAGGAGTTGGATGCGAAGTTGACGCCCCAGACCGCCACCCGCTCGCCAGGCCGCCGCTCGAACTCGAGATGGTTCCCCACCGCCACAAGCCGCCCGTAGTCGCCGCAGGCATGCCGGTCGAAGGCGGCAGCCGATGTCGCGAGCGCGGCGGATGCATCGAGCGCCGTTCCCGCCGCGATCGTCCTGTCCGGGCCTCCCCAGGGAAGCTCGCACGGATACCAGCCCGACGTATCGACGTCATTTCGCGGCTTGTTGACGAACAGGTTCTCGAGCGCGCGGAACTGGCGGTCCGTCAGGTGCGCCGCATCAAGCGCCGTGACGCCAAGCACCATCGGGACGGCGCCGCCTTCGGGATTCCCGAGAACCGTCAAGCCGGCAACCGCCTTCTCGGGAGCGGGATTCACCCAGCGCGAATGGTGGAGCGCCAGAGAGGAGGCGCTGTTCGCTCCCTCCCAGGCGATGTAGCCGCACTTCGGTTCGACGACGCCGTGCCAGTCGTTGACGTCCTCGCCAGTGACGACTGGTATCTCCGCTGTCGTACCGTCAGCATAGCGGACACGATAGCGAAACGCCACGCTGCCGGGATTGCCCGCCCATGCGACGGCATGTAGAAAGTCAAGGCGACGAACGGTGAATCCGACCGAAATCTCGCGGGATTCGGCGGGGAAGTGCAACCTTTCACCGCCCGCGAGCACGATTGCGCGCGACGTGACCTTGAGCGGCACGAAGCGGCTCATAAGGTCTGCTCCCTTCGCAAGCGGCGAGAGATCGTTGCGTCCCTGGTCGGTCCAGCCGCCCTTGCCGTCGCCGTCGGTCTCGTCGGTGAGCCCGGTCGTGGCGGCGGCCGAGACATCCAACACGCGAAAGGCCGGGTGTCTCGTCGCCGTTCCCATGAAGTTCATCGACAGACGGCCTTTCCACGGCGCAAGCCCGGTGTAGGGAACGCTGCAGCGGAACCGGAAGCGCCCTGACCATGCGGCCTTGCGGAAATCCTCAAAGACCCAGGTGCCGTCGCTGCCGGCGACCGACGCCTCCAATCCGCCGAAAAGGCCGTTCAGCCGAAACACTCCATCCGCATCGGGGTGCCGCGTCTGCTGCGGCGGAAGCTCGTCGAACGACTCCGGAGGCACCTCCAGACAAAGGTTTGCGGCCGCCGGCTCCCCGCATGGCTTTATGTCGAGCGACCATGTGACGGTGAACGAACCGTCGCCTTGCGGCTCAAGGAACTTCTCGATGGAGATGTAGCGCCCCTTCCACGACGTACGCTGTCCCATCGCGTACAGCTCGGTCTTCATGCCAACATCGGTGTTCTCGATCTGCCGCGCGTAGTTGTTCGCAGAAATGGCGAAGATGTCGTTTCCAACCGCAAGCTGCCCACCCTGCGAGAACTCCACCCGTCCTGCTGCCGACAACGACGTCGATGCAGAAACTTTCGCAGCATTGGCGACGGAACACATGACGAGCGCCAGGACGGCGGCTCCAAATGCAAATGGCTTCTCCATGCTATCTTGCCTCCACTGTCTCCGCAACGCCGGCGCCGAAGCTGTACGGTCTGCCGGCCCCCTTGCCACGAAGCCTGTTGCCGTCAATGACGGCACGGCCCGAGAACGGCACCTTGAAGTCGAAGTACGTGTTGCGCATGTCTTCAAAGTCGTTGTCGCGAACGACGAGCGTGTGCGCGGGACCGCACTCGCCCCAGTATCCCGTGAGGTCGTCGTGGTAGATGGCGCTATTGCCGTTGCGGAGACGGTTGCGCTCAAACAGAATGTCCGCGAAGGCCGAAAGGCGGATGTGCAGGAAGTCGTGGAAATTGTTGTCGTGAATCCAGACTGCCGGAGAATGCGAGACGTTTGCAACGTCGCACCCGATCCACGCTTCGGGGATGTCACGGTCGAACACCACCTCCGCGCGCGTCGCATCACGCCCAGGCTTCGGGAAATCCGCGACAACCGCCCTTCCAAGGACGGATTTCCCCTGACCCTTGCCGCGCGAGAATTCGACCTTCTCACCTGCACGATACGGGAAATATCCGGCATAGTTGATGCGCTGGACTGCAAGCCTGCAGCGGCGGCCATCCGCCGATTCGAGTCGCGTGTAGTTGCCGTGGATGTTCATCACGTCATCGAGGCCCCAGCATATTTCGGAATCCGCGATCTCGATGCGCCCCTTTGTGTCGACGAGGAAAATGGCGTCGGCCGTGAGCGAAACGTGAGCGCCGTCGGCCGGGCGGACGTTGTAGCGCAGGATGCGGACGTTCTCGCACATCTCCGCCACGACGCCCATCGCGACTCCGCTCCGCACCTCCACGTCGGCGACCTCGACGTCGCGGCAGTCGGCGAACGCCATCAGCGAACGGCTGCGGTCGCTCGCGAGGAGCATGCATAGCGGCTCGCCAAGCGGGAACGAGCACTTCCCCGCGTTCTTCGGGTGGGGATCGTCGAAGTAGCGAAAGAACACCTCGCCGCCGCCCCGGTCCTCGGCAGCGACAGGGTAGAAGGTCGAGGCTAGCGTGTCCTTGTCGTGGCGGCAGCCAGGCGTCGCGATGTACTGGATATGGCAGTAGCGCAGGGCGTGGACGGAAATGACGCGCTCGCGAGAGTCCGAGCGCCCCTCGTCGAGGTCGAAGAAGATGTTGCCGCCCTCCACTTCGTAGGGCGCGCTCCCCTCGGCGAAGCGGCAGAGAAAGCCAGAGTCGTTCTTCTCGGCAATCGTGAACTCGACGAGGGGCAGCCTATGGACGCGCGAGGTGAATCTCCCGATCTTCACACCGTCGCACCGTTCCGCGGCAAACGGGAACGTGCTTCCATGGAAGACGAATGTCGAGCCTCCGCCGTCGATCTCCACGTCCTTCAGGCCTTCAAGGCGGAACACCACCTTCTTCTGGCCGATGGAGCTGCCTGCCGACGCAAGGAAGACATCCGCCGCGCCCTCCTCGAAGAAGTGGTACTCGCCCTTGGCGAAGCGGAGCGTGCCGCCGTTTCCGAGTCGCTTCACAGCCGCCTGCACGGCGGGCGTGGCATTGCCCTCCACCAACGGCACCTCGACAACGGCGCCGTATGCGGACAATGCCAGGCAAACTCCTGTCATGACGCAGGACTTCATCTCTTTCCCCTGGAATCTACTTGACGAAGAGCATGAAGCCCGACGAACTGACCTTCAGCCGCACCGGCGCGATTTGCGGGAGAACCGCGAGATTGGGGTCGCCGATGTGGACGCCTACGAGGAACGGACCTCTCCCGAGAGGTTCGTCTCCGACGAAGGTGTAGGATGCCGCTCCAGTCCAGGCTCCTCCCTCGACAGCCGTCATCAGCTGGTAGTCCTTGCCGCTCTTGACGAACTTGAAGCGCGTGGAGGCATTGCCCTCCGATGTCCACGGAATCACGTAGGACGATCCGGGCCCTGCCGCCGCCGCATCGTAGGCGTAGAAGCCGAGCGTGTTGCCGTAGACCCAGTGCCGCTGGACGTTCACTGCCGGCGCGCCGTCGAGAGCTTTGCGGAGATAGAGGTTCACGGTTTTGCCGGCGCCGGTTCCTGCCGTGAGGCCCAGCGAGGCCGCGGCCGAGCCGGCCAGCTGGAAAGTGGCCGTGAACGCCATCCCCGATTCAACAGTGAGGTAGTCCCAAGCGGAGGTCGGGGTGCAGCCGATGGCTGTGCGCGACCCCTGGCTTAGAAGCGGGCAGATGGCGAAGTCGTCCGCAGCCCACACGGTCTCGCTTCCGTCGCTAACCTCGAAGCGGTATTCGTTGTATCGACCGATCTCCACCGAATCGGTGACGAGCGAAGTCGCGTCGCCCGCGAGCGTCGCTACCACGGTCCACGCTCCGCCACAGACGCGATGCTTGACGGCAATCGCCGTAGCCGCATCGTTCGCGAGCGTCCAGCTCAGGGTCAGCGTCGTGTCGTCCATCCGCGCCGCCACGTTCTCGACGGGCTGGACAACCACCCTCGGCTGCGCCGCCTCCCACATCGATTCCGTGTAGCCCCAGAGTTCGAGTTCGCGGACAGAGGCATACCAGACATCGTATGCCATTCCCCAGAGATAGGCGCACCGCGTCCAATCGGTGGAGAGTCCGTCCTGCTCCCAGACCTGCCCGTCGGCAACGGCGCCGTCGAAGGTCTTGAGCACAGTGCATGCAGTCGGGCTGAACGCGCCTCCCCAGCTTAGGGCATTGGCATCGCTGTTAGGGAAGAGATAGCTGGTGTCGCCTGGGTTCTGCAGATACGCGAGATCGGGACTCACGCGAAGTGACACGCGGTTCCACGTGTTGTTGTCGTTTTTGTAGGCGACCACCTTCGCCTTGGTGATCTTGACCGGCTCGTTGAAGTTGCAGCCGATGTAGAGGTTCTTTCCCCATCCAGCCGCCTGGTCATACCAGAGCGGGAAAGTCGAAGTCGAGCCGTCGAAAGCCTTCTCCGCGTCCGAAAGCGGGACGCCGCCGGCGCGCTTGACCGCATAGCCGTAGGTCTTCGCCGCCGCACCGTTCTCGGTCAAGAGCACGCTTTGGACCGCAACTGGCTTGGTGCACGTCACAGCGCCCGACCGGACGCCTTCGAGGTTGACTCCGTGGTATTCGGTCACGTACGCGGCGCGGTAGAAGTACGAGACACCAGTCGAGGCGTCCTCGTCGACGAACGTTCCGACGCCCGGTGCGACCTCCGCAATCCGCGCATAAGGGCCTTCCGCCATGCGTGAACGGTAGAGGACGACCGCGACCGTCTCGTTTGGTTCGCCCGTCCAGGCGAGAGCACCCTCGTTAGCGGAAAGAGCCGGCGCGACAGACGCCGCCGCCTCGGAGTCCTTGGCAAGCGCCGCGGTCTTCAGGGACTCAACCGCGCCGTAGAACTCGACCTCGCGAAGGTCTCCATACCACTCGCCGCTCCTTGAGAGAAGCAGATAGAGCCAGGACGACGAGGTGTTCCCGCTCAGCACCTCAAACCAGTCGGCGCTGCGCGGCGAGCCGGTCTGAGCAAGCTGCGTGAGGTCTGTCATGGCTGTGATGGTACTGCCCGAAAGCGACACCGCGCCCTCCGCGCCGCCTGAAATCTTCACGCCGTCGACTCTTCCCATGCCTGCCGCCCAGCCGATCGCGGACCAACGCGAGGCCCCGAAAACGACGGGCTCGCTGAACTGAAGGCCGAAGGTCGGGCCGTAGTTGGACGTAGAAGCCTGAGTGTCAAGGTCGCCGTCAAACACCTTTGCAAAATCGTCCACGGCCTTGTTGCTTACGACCTGCGCCTTGTACGGCATCAGCGACTGCCACGGCGTGCAGGCCGCAGTCGCCACCGGACCGGCGACCGTCTTGCCTTCGAAGGAGTTGACGTAGGCGACCGCGTAGGTGTAGGCGACGCCGCCGACGGCCGACGTGTCGGTGTATTCGGTCGTGCCGAGCGGCAGGTCGGCGACGGTGGCGTAGCCAGGCTTTCCGGTCTGTGCGCGGAGGACTCGGATGCCGGACGCCGTCACGCCAGACGTATTTGCCCAGGAGAGCTTCGCCCGCCAGAGCGTTGACATGTCCGCTACGGCAGTCAGGGACTGCGGCGCGGCCTCCGGGACGGTCTTCAGCGTCGCGCCGATCACGCTGAGGCGCGTGTCTGGACCGCCGTTGCAGATGATGAAGGCATAGCGTCCGTCGGCGGTCATCTCGAGATTCCTGCATTCGAAGTCGCCGCTTGCGCCGTAGAGCGCCCGCATCGTCGCCGCGGCAATCGTCTTCTCAAGCGCAATGGTCCTGTTGGCGGCGTCGAACGCGTAGACGGCGACAAGACCGGCCTCGTTCTGCGCGACAAGGTAGCGTCCGTCCGCAGTGTCCGCCAGCTTCACGTTGGCGATGTTTCCGGTGATCTCCGGCGCGGTCATTACAGCGGACGCGCCGGTCGCCAGATTGAGAACGCCGAGCTTGCCGCCGCCATTGCCCTCGCCGAAGACGGCGAGTTCGGTTCCGCCAACCGTATATACGGCGAAGTTTCTTATCTGGTCGAGGCCGGCGACGGCGTAGCTTGTGACGACGCGCAGGGTCTTGCTGCTTCGGTCAATGGAGAGCTTGAATATCTTGTTCTTCTCGCCGTCGGCGCCGCAGTTGGAGTAGAGATAGTTGCCGTCCGCGCTCGACTCCAGCCCGCCGTTCATATGGAAGTAATGCGGGCTTCCAGCGCCATCGACGATGTAATAGACGCCCGCGCTGTCGTCCGCACGGTTCACCACGGCGACGGCATTGCCAGCGGCCGTGCCGTTCGCCCAGAAGATGAGGTCATCGGTCGCCGCCGCGCCCTTCCAGCAAAGCCCCTTGTCCTGCCATGGCGTGTATGCGTTCTCGCCGTATATCCACCACGATTTCGCGTCCGTCTCGCGGCTCAGGAGCTCTCCGTCGCCCTCTGCAAGGGCCTCCATGTCGAAGGTCATCGCGGGAAGCCTGCCGTCGTCGGTGGACATCGCCGCCAGGAGCGTCGTCCCCGCACGGTCGCGCGAGAGGAAGTGGGGGCGCGGATTCGCCGGCCACGACGCCGCGCCAGGATAGGCGATCGACTTCACGTTGGGGAAGTTCCACCAGACCTGCGCACCTGCGGGAACGTAGGCGGAGCGCTCGGACGAGGACAGTTCGTCTCCGGCGGCCGAAACCGCCGCGACACGATAGATGTAGGTGTTCCCGCGCTCGACCGTCGTGTCCGTGTATGAGCAGCCCGAAAGGCCCGACGCGACAGCCGTCCATGCGCCGCCGTCCGGCTTGCGATAGACTTTGTAGGAGGCCGCATTCGCGCCGGCGGACCAGCTGAGCGAAACCTGGTTGTCTACAATCTCCGCAGCAAGGCCAGACGGGGCGCCGAGGAGATGCGCCGTGAAATAGCCGTAGGCCTCAAGTTCGCAGAGCATGGGATACTGGCTGCTGCCGCCCCAAAGAAAACCCGTCCAGGTCGTATCGGCATACGAAGCGTGAACGGTGTAGGGCGTCCATGCGCCGGAGGCGAAAGTATCTGCGGCAGGCGATGCGGAAGGATTGCGGACATCGACCCTGTCCGAATTCGAATCGCGAAGCCCGTACAAGGTCTGTGACGTAGAACTGGAATAGGCATTGCTCGCATAGACGCGGACACAGGACACATAGGGTTTGCTGCCGCTGAATGTATAAAAGAATCCACCCCATCCTTCGAGGCGGGCGGCGGTGGCGACGTCTCCGTCATTCAGGTTCGCAAGCGAAAAACTGCCCCAGCTTGTGAGAGTCCCCGAATTGGTCCATGCGCCATTGGCTTTCGTCGCGACATTCTCGACCTTGCGGAAGGATACTGCGTCGGACTCGGAGCTTTCCCCTCCGGCATCCACGGCCACAACCGTGTAGATGCATGTCTGCCCGACAGTCGCCGAGGAATCGGTGAAACTCGTCGTTGGCGCGGCGACCGTGCCGGCGAGCGTCGGACGCTCGTTGGCTGCGATACGGCGATAGACCTTGTAGCCCGTCGGCGAGCCTTCCGAAGGCGCCGTCCATGAGAGCCTCGCCGAGCAGTCAATGTTGCATGCTGCTTGCGTGAAGTCGACCGGCGTCACGGTCAGCCCGCTCGGAGCCCCAAGACCGAACGCGGAGCAGATCAGTCCGAACACGGCCATCACAAGGCATCCAGTTCTCTGTAGAACAGTCTTCATCTTGCCCTCCTTAACATTGTTATTCCAGTGAACGCACGTATTATACCAAATGCCTCACCGTCATAAAGGAATATATCCGCAGAAATTTTAGGAACGACGCCGTAACGGCCACATTCACGTAAACCAAGCTCTGAAAGACCATTTATGGTATAATCGGAGGCATGAACATCGCAATCGCACTGGCGGCGGTCGCCATAGGGCACGCCGCGCCATCGTTCGACCTGCTGGCGACGTGTCCGGGCGAGGACTGCTCGCGGCAGATGAGAGTCGTCTGGCACTCGTCCAGTCCGTCATGCGAGCTTGCATATGCGCCGACGGACGGAAGCTCGCGGCCCGTGAAGGCGAAGACGGTCAAGACGCGATCTCCTGCAGTGTACACGGGCCAGACGAACTACTGGAAGTACGCCGCGGCAATAGACGGGCTCAAGCCGGGCTCGCGATACGCGTACCGCGTCTCCGCCGAAGGCGCTCACTCTCCGGCGCAGCAGTTCAGGACTGCCGGGGCAAACGGGGAGTTCTGCTTTCTCTGGATGGGCGACGTCCACTCGACGCCCAGCAAGCCGAAGAAGATGGAGTCCGTGAAGCTTCTCTTCGACAATGCGTCCAGGGCTTCGGCGCCGCTTGGCGGAATCGACTTCGTCCTCTGCACCGGCGACGCCGTGAAGCACGGGCAGACCTACAGATGCTGGCGCGAGTGGAACGGCGCCGAGCCGTTCGCGAAATGCATGATGGCGGCGGTGTGCGGCAACAAGGAGTACTACCGCGACGAAGGCAAGGCGCGATGGCACAACCGCTGGTTCCTCGCAGCGCGGAACAATCCGCCAAACGGAGCGGACGGGCTCGAAAGCACGTACTGGTTCATCTACAACGGAGTGATGTTCATCGGCATCGACACGCTCGCGACTGAGGGCAGGGAAATGGACGCAGCAGCCGTCAGGGCCGGGCGCAACGGACAGTTCGAGTGGTTCGAGAGGGTCGCGAAGGCGCAGCGCGGGCGCTACCGCTACCTCGTCGCGTTCCAGCACTATCCGTACTTCACCAGAAAGGGCCCTTCCGGATACGGAGGATACGAGAGGTGGCAGCCGGTGTTCGACAGATGCAGAGTGGACTTCGCGCTCTCCGGCGACTCGCATTCGTACGTGAGGTCTAAGCGGCTGCGCGGCGGACGCGAGGACGCGGACGGCACCGTGTACGTGGTGTGTCCCGAAATCGACGGGTACCTCGGAGACGCCGACCTCAGAGATGGCGAGGGGCTCGTCGCCGCATACGACGCGAAGAGCTCATCGTACGGAGCGTGCTGGTTCTCGGTCGGCAAGGACGAGATGACAATGCACTGGTTCTGCAAAGACGTCTCCGACATTGACTCGGTGACCGTCAAGGCGAAGCGCGCCGCGCCGTCTAAATAGCCGCGTTCCGGAAGAGACGGTGCACCGTGCGGTCCTGCACATCCCCCTTCTGAGCCAAGCTCACAGGGTCTTCAGAGCCCATGATGCGGTTCGCTTAAGCACCTCGGAGTCCTGAGCGTCCGCGACGATCCGCTGCAGCGCAGTCTTTGCCCCGGCGACCCTTCTCTTTCCGCAAAGCTGGGCGGCCATCACGCGAACCGCCGGAGCTGAGGACTTGTCTCCCACACTTGACACAAGCCGCTCGTCAAGACTAGTATGCGCGGCGGGGACAAGTCCCCATGGCCTTATGCTATGTCACATTGTATGCAGACCTTCGCTTGTCTTACATGGCTACCGACGCTGTGCAAGCGGAAAGTCACTTCCCGCCCGTCACGTCTTCGGCGATCCAGCTTATGTTGTTGAGCTGATTGGTACGCAAAGAAGATAGCCTATCGACTTCTTTCTGCACTATTGCACGTGTTCGCCAGTTCTCAGTTGTAGCCGCGACATGCCGCAAGGCTGACAGCCGCTGAACACTGTTAGAATAGGCAGGCAAGAATTTCGCAAGCTCTTGATCTTGCCATGAGACATCTTCCGGGGTGTTCCAGACAGAGAAATACATGAAACTCGCAACTCTGTTAGTCGCTGCAGGTTTTAGTTCTTCTGGCATAGTTGACAGCGTATCAAACATATAGCGCATAACCATAGGCACTGTTCTACTATACATGTTGGTTCTAACACACAGTACACGCAT
>JAEEGL014994103.1_pt1 | contig 16741 bp, 9 predicted proteins | sample 9134231 | NCBI WGS metagenome assembly JAEEGL01 (sample SAMN16246548, study PRJNA631951) | gut metagenome | biome: gut microbiome; feature: rumen; material: fiber-attached | host: Bos | place: Iran: Karaj | collected 2018-10 | reverse complement strand
TCGTAGGCTTCCCAGTTCGCGCTGGAACGGATGGTGAAGTCCTTCACCGGGAAAGCGAAGAAGCCGGCGAGACCGAACGTATCGCTGTCCTGCGCGTCGCCGAAGCAGCCGTCGCCGCCGTGGGCCATTTCGGTCCAGTTCACGCCGTCAGCGGAGAACCAGAACGGGCAGTCCCATGCGCCGTCGACTTCGTCGGTCGTGAAGAGGCACGCGAGGCTGTTCACGACGCCGTAGTTCGCCTTGCGGAAGCCGACCTCGGAGAGATCCATCCAGACGCGGAGATACTGCGCGCCGGGATAGGACTTTGCGATGCCGTTGCCGGCGTTTGCGTAGAGATAGAGGCCGACGTTCGCGGTACCGCTCGACGAAACCGCGATGGCTTTCGTGCCGGCATAACCCTTGCCGTCCGCGATTTCAACGGTGATCTCGTCGCCGTTGTCGTTCGGGCCGTTCCATTCGCCGGTCCAGTAGTCCTTGATGTCCGCTTCGTCGTCCATGTTGAAGACGGGATCGCCGCCCAACTCAAAGGACGCATAGCTGTCGACATCGGTGAACATCGCAGCGCCGACGGAAACGGTCAGGAGCGCGACAAGCACACCGGCCAGCATGATTTTGAGCAAACTCTTCATCATGTGTTTCCTCCAAAAATAACGTAAAAATAGTGTAAGGTATTACCCTTCATCCTGCATTATACCATTCCGCCTTCCGCTTGTCAAGAGTTTATTCAAAAAGAATCCGGAAGTTTGCGCAGGGTTGCGCAGAACACGATTGAAATGAATAAAAAAATCCGCGGAATGCACAAAAAGCACTTGAAAGAATCCCTCCGATGTGGTATGATAAATGTACGGACAAGACCGGAGGAGTCCGGCCGATCATCACATTTTGGGAGGAATCTATGTCATATTTGAAAAGAACCGCCGCCGTGCTGCTGGCGCTCCTTCTGCTCCTGCCGTCCTTCGCCGCCTGCTCCGAAAAGCAGCAGGACGAGGGCGCGCCGGACAAAACCGCTGTCACGGATCAGACGCCCTCCGCGGACGCCGTCTCCGAAGAAGAGGACGACGGCATGAGCCACTATTACGAGAATCTGCCCGCCGAGGACTTCGGAGGCTGGACCTTCAGCATCGCAAACGACGGGCTGAGCGCCGAATACTACAGCGGGTTCACCGTCGAGGAGCTGACCGGCGACGTGTTCTCCGACGGCCTCTATAACCGCCAGCTCGCCGTTCAGGACCAGTACAACATCGAACTCGTGGAGAATCACAACGGCTCCGTGAACGGCATCAAGCAGTGCGTGACCTCCGGGACCGGCGACGTCGCGTTCGGCTACGTGCTCTCGGGCAGCTGCATGGGGCTCATCACCGGAAACTATGTCCTTCCGGTCTCCGACCTGTCCACGATCGACCTCACGAAGCCCTACTGGGATCAGGGCTCGCAGAAGACCCTGACCTTCTTCGACAAGCTCTTCTACGGCTACCCGGACATCGGCTGGGACCACTATGAAAGCGTCGCCGTCCTCTTCTACAACGGCTACCTGCTCACGAACAACGCCGTCACCGACTCCCCGTACGACCTTTATATGGAAGGCAAGTGGACGCTCGACGCGATGTATGACATGATGAACGTCGTCGCGAAGGATGAAAACGGCGACGGCAAGATGGACGCCAAATCGGACATCTTCGGCTGGTCCGGACGCGAGTTCGAGTATCTGCCGAGCCTATACGCCTCGAACCTGCGCCTCGCGCACTATGACAACGAGACGGAAGCCTTCGTCATGGACATTTCGCAGGAAAACGTCATGGCCGTCGGCAACATGCTCGGCAAGATCATCAACGACAAGAATCTCTCCGTCCCCGGACGGAACGACGAGACGCGCAACATGTTCAAGGACGGGCGGTGCCTCTTCTACAGCCGCCTGCTCGGAGACTTCCGCAACCTGCGCGACAAGGAAGACGATTACGGCATCATCTGCTATCCCGCGCTCGAGGAGAACACGGAGGGCATGGTTTACGTCCAGCAGCCGTACACGGTCATGGTCCCCTCCGACTGCCCGGACACCGAGCGTCTCGGCACCCTGCTCGAAGGTCTCGCGGCATACACCTATGACAACGTCCTCGACGACTACATCAACAAGACCGTCATCGGCAAGGGCGCACGCGACGAACAGAGCGCGCAGCTGCTCCGCAAGTTCATCACGATCCGCGCGTTCGACCTTTGCTACGCGATCGGAGACCTCTCACCGATCGAGGCCTACGGCATCGGCGTCAAAAACGGTAACTACGCCTCGGCGGAAAAGCGGTCCGCCAAGGGATTTGAAAAGAAGACCGTCAAGATCGTCGAAGCGCTCAAGAAAAACGACTGATCCCATATCCTACGAAAAGAGGACGCATTGCCCGCGGGGGGTGCGTCCTTTTCTCATGTTCCTGATTCAGTTTCAGTCGAAAACCTTGTAGTCCTTCACGAGGGCGATCTCGTCGAGGTATGCGCTCTCCCCCGCCATCTCCCGGGAGGAGAAGCAGTAGTAGAAGTACACGCCCGTCACGCAGGAGGATTCGGTGAGCGGATCGAGCGTCGAGCGCTTCAGCATGTTCTCGATCGGGAATGCGAGCCAGCCCTTGAAGCCCTTGACGGAGCTGTCCTGCTGGGCCCCGAAGCATCCGTCGGAGCCGTGGCTCATCCGCTTCCACGCCGTCTCCCCTTCCGGCAGGACCCAGAACGGGGACGGACTGTCGAGCTCGTCCGTGCGGTACGGCATGAGCTCCATGTCGTTCACGATCAGCCCGAAGCACGCCTTGCGGAAGTCGATCGGCTTCTTCACGCCCGTGAGGTCCATCCAGACCCGGAGATAGGCGAGCTCGCCGAGGGTGCCGGGGGTCTCGATCGGGATCTTCACCTCGGCGTTGTTGGATTCGGTCGAATCGCCGAAGTTGAGCCGTCCGACGGCCAGCGCGCGGGAGCCGTTCACGCCGCGACCGTCCTCAAGTCCGACCGTAATCTGATCGACATGCGCACCGTCATTGTAGTTGTTGTCCCAGCCGCACTTCTTGATCTCCGGCTCGTAGGAATCAAAATCGAGCACCACGCCGCCGGGGAGCGGTTCTGCGTCGAGGAATTCGTCGGGATCCTCCATCCGGCTCTCGTCGACGTAGCTCATATAGGTCCGGACGTCGGCGGGATCGTCCTCGCGGATCACGAAGACGCGCGCGCCGAGCATGTCCATGTCGCAGTAGCCCGTCTCGCTCACCGTGGAACAGTAGCAGAGCTTGATGCCGCCGTAGTTCACCATGTAGTCGTTCACATGGTCGTGTCCGTTCACCACGGCCTTGATGTCCCCGCGTTCAAACAGGGCGGAATACATACCGGAGTTGATTGCGGAGGAGCACACAGCCTCCCGCTTTTCCCCGGTGTGTTCGAGTGCCTCCCGGTTGACCCACGCGGCGTAGCTCTCCTGCAGCGGGATGTGGAACGCCATGAGCCCCGGGACCTTTCCGCCGTTATATTCTTCCATTGCCCGGGACTTCTCCCGGTACCATTCGATCTGCGCGGGCCGGATGAAATCGTATTCGGCGCCCGTATATCCCGGGAAAATGCTGGCGACCGGTGCGAGGGCGGCTCGCTCCGCCGACGTGATGTACTGGCCGGAGTCGAGCATCCAGACGTTGAAGAGCACCCGGCTCCCGTCCGAGGCATACACTGGCAGGACGTAGTTCCCCACCCCGGGCAGCGAGGGATCCCCGGCCTCGGACACGCAGTACGCAAAGGACTCGTAGATCTTCTGCTGTGTCTCCTTTTTGACGTTGTTGGATTCGGCGTCGTGGTTGCCGTAGACGTGCGCCCAGGGGATGTGCCGCTCCTCGAACGCCTCGACGATATCGCCGACGCAGCTCTTCAGCGTGTTCTCGTCCTTGAGCCCCCATGTGTTGTCGCCGTCGAGGAGGACGAGATCGGGCTCCTCCCGTTCGACGAGCAGGGCGATGTTGGTCTTCGCAAGGGTCGAGATCTTCGCGCCCGGTCCGTGGATGTCGGAGAAGACGAGGATGCGGAATTCCCCGTTTTCATCGAAGCGGAGCGGGTGCTTCGGCTCGGTCCAGGGGTTCTCGGCCGCCGCTGTCTCTTCGCTCTCTGCGATTTCCTCCGCCGGCGGCGCTGCGAGCTCCGTTTCCTCCTCCGGTTGGGGGGATGCGGGCCGGTCGGCTTCTTTCTCGCAGGAGACGAGCGGGATCGAGACCAGCGCGGCGGTCAGCAGAAGGAAGGTCAGTTTCCGGATGATGCGCTTCATGATGGTCCTCCTGATGCGCTTGGATTTGCACCTGTATTATAGCACAACCGTGCGGGGCGCGTCAATGGGATTCGAGAAAAGCCTTGACGCGGAGGAGCCGATGGAGTATAATGACACACAGAAACAAACTTGCATCCGTGAGGTGTTCCATGTCACGCCATTCCTCCCATCTCCGCCGCGTCTTCCGCTTCGCGCTCGTTCTGCTCTGCCTGACGATGGTCTGCGCGACCTGTCGGCGGACCGATCCGACACCGGCTGAAAACCCGGATGCCGCGGAAGGATCGCTCGCGCTTCCCGCCGAAACGGTCCTCGACGAGACGGTCCCGCCGGAAACCGAAGCGCCTGAGACCGAGGCGCCTGAGACCGAGGCGGCGCCTGCCGATGTCCGCGACGGGTTCGTCCCGGTGATCCGGCTGGCGGTCTGCTCCGACACCCACATCACCGACACGACGAACGAACGCGCCGTGCGCCTCGGCAAGCTCTTCGATACCGCCTACCGCTACGCCGACGCTCATCCGACGTATCAGACCCTCGACGCGGTGCTCATGGCGGGCGACATCACCAACACCGGGTATGAATCGGAATTCAAGGCGCTGAACACGATCGTCCGCAAGCACATCCGCCCGGAGACACAGCTCATCACCACGATGGGCAACCACGAATGGATCGGCGGCGGCCCGGACGTGTATCGCGCCTGCATGAACGACACGCTCGATCCCCACGTCGTCATCAACGGCTTCCACATCATCGGCGTCTCCCCGCGCAACACGAACAATTACCCGGCGGCCCAGATCCGGTGGCTGAAGGAAGAATTGAAGGCTGCGGCGGAGGACGCCCCCGGGATGCCGATCTTCACCTTCCAGCATCACCACATCAAGGACACGGTCTATGTCAGCCGCTCGTGGTACACCCCGGACTACCCCACGCTGCGCAAGGCGTACGGCGCGTACCCGCAGGTCATCGACTTCTCCGGCGACTCCCACGGTCCGATGAACAACCCGCTCTCGATCTGGCAGGAGGAGTGCACCTTCCTCAACACCGGCACGCTTTACTACTTCGAGATGGAGCGCGGCATGACCGGCGGAACGCTGCCGCCCGGGAAGGAAAACGCCGCGCAGTACTACATCGTTGAAGCGGACGCCGAAGGCCGGGTCCTCATCCAGCCCTTCAACATCCTGACGGACGATTTCTTCAAGACGCCGTCGAACACCGACGATCCCGCGGCGCAGCTGTACTACTGGATCGAAAAGCCGTCCGATCCGTCGACCTTCCTTTATACCCCCGACCGCGGAAAGACGGCGACGGCTCCGTATTTCGAGGAGGGCAGCGAGATCACCCTCGAGAAGATCACGGAGAGCTCCGTGACGGTCACGGTCCCGCAGGCGAAGGACGACCAGTGCATCTACAGCTACCGGCTCGTCGCGGAGACGGACGATCACCGGAAAGAAGTCAAGTATTTCTCGGAATACTATTTCGAGCCGATGCCCGAGACGGTTTCCTGTCAGGTCAAGGCCCTGCACGACGACAAAACCTATACGGTATCGGTCTATCCCGTCAACGCGTGGGGCGTGGAGGGCGAGCCGATCCGGACCTCCTTCGAGACGCCCGTCAGCGTGATCGTCCCCTACGAAACGGACAATCCGGTGACCTACGTCGGGACCTTCACCGATTTTGAGAGCTACAAGCGGCTCCGCCGGTCCACGGACAACGGCGTGTTCAGCGGCGAAGCGAACGGCGACTACTTCGCGGGCGAATGGAACGGTGCGGGCACCATCCGCGATACGGTACTCTCGATCGAAGACGGACACGGCTACCGGGGCTCGAAGGCGGGCGCGGTGACCGTGAAGGCCTCGAGCCACAGCAACCGCGGACTCTACCTCTTCGCGGACGCCGTCAACCATATCCCGCAGGACTACCCGAGCGCCCGCTATCTCCGGGTCTGGGTCGACTTCACGGGCATCGACTTCCGCAAGGCGTGCTTCGGATTCGTGACCAAGTACGACGAGCTCTATTCCACCGACGACATCGACGGGCGCACCGATCTGCCGTTCTACTGTCTGGCGGAGGGCGCGACAGAATGGAAGACGATGTACCACGGCACGGACGGATGCTTCGGCGCGGCGCAGTCCTCCTCGGTCGAGGACTTCAAGGGCTGGCTCGCGTTCCCGACGGCGGATTTCGCGGAGCGGACCGGATCCGGTTCGACCTTTGATTCCCGCTCGATCAAGGCGGTGTATATGTACTTCGACCTCGCCTCCGACGACATGCTCTCAAAGCCCTTCTACCTCGACGAGATCGCGCTGGTCGACGACTACCGGGTCTTCGAGGAGATCGTGCCGTAAAATACAATCCATTCGTATCGAAAGGAGTTTCATGCCATGAATCCAGTTCTGCTCATCCTCGTCGACGGGATGCGTCCCGACTCCCTCGCCGCCTGCGGCAATCCGTTCGTCGGTGAAATGCTCGCGCACAGCCGCTATACGCTCTCCGCCCAGACGGTGATGCCGTCCGTCACCCTGCCCTGCCACATGTCCCTCTTCCACAGCGTCACGCCGGAACGCCACGGCATCCTGACAAACACCTATGTGCCACAGGTCCGCCCGGTCCGGGGGCTGTGCGAGGTGCTCAAGGCGGCCGGGAAGAGATGCGCCTTCTTCTACAACTGGGAGGAGCTGAAGGACCTCTCCCGCCCGGATTCGCTGGCCTATGCGGCGTTTGTCTCCGGCCATGCGTACACCTACGAGAAGGCCAACGCCCGGACGACGGATCTCGCCATCGACTATCTTCTCAACGACCGGCCGGACTTCGCGTTCCTCTATCTCGGCTGGACGGACGAGGCAGGCCACGGGTACGGCTGGATGGGCGACGAATACCTGCGCGCCGTCTCCGGCTCCTTCGATCAGATCCGCCGGGTGTGCGAGGTCATCCCCGACGACTACACGGTCATTCTGACGGCGGACCACGGCGGCCACGGACGTTCGCACGGCACGGACATGCCCGAGGACATGACGATCCCGATCCTGTGCTGGAAACGGGGCGGCGAATCGCGCGAGCTGCCCGGCGGGAACATCATCGACATCGCGCCGACGATCACCTCCCTCCTCGGCGTCGCGCCCGATCCCGACTGGGAAGGCACCCCGCTCGCGATCTGACGGGGTAAAAACAAGACGATTTTCCATCAAAACAGCGGGTACGTCCCCAAAACGGACATACCCGCTCATTTTCTGTTCCGGGATCAGTTCCCCGCCGTGAGCTCGGAGACGGAGACGCGGTCCTCAAAGATATAGGAAGGATCGCCGCGCTCGCCGAGCGTCTCATTCATGACGTCCTCGCGGATCTGCGGCATATATTCGTATGCCTGGTCGTCGATCACGATGGTGACGGGCCGGTCGAAATCGAACATCCGCGCGGAGAGGAGGATCGAGAAATCGCCGTCGACGTTCCCGTCGGTCTTGATCTCGATCCGGTTGGCCTCCCGGTCGGCGCGTGCCGTGATGATCCCCTTCGTCACCTTCTGCGGTGCGGACAGCCAGTAAAAGCTGTCGACCTCCCGCTTCGACGCGCGGACGCCGAGGTTCCACACAACCGTATCGGGCAGCGGATCGCGGACAAATTCGTCGAGGAAGCGGAGGGCGCTCGTCACGGACTTGACGCTCTCGTATTGCCCGTTGCGGAAGAACGTCCTCACGTCGTCGACGATCTCATGCTCCCGGTCGTCGTAGTCCGCGAAATTGTGCGCGTGTCCGATGTGGATGTTCGTGCGGTGAACGTATCCGCCGCCGTATTTGTCGTGCAGCTTGTCGAGCAGGATCCCGTACTGCGCCGTGACCTTGTTCCGGTTATAGGCCGCGTCCTCGATCCCGACCTGAAGCTGGATCGGCATGTCGTACAGGCTGTCGAGCTGAACGCCGTTCGGATGTCCCGCCGACATGTTGGCAGCCGCTAACCGGTCCGCCATGCGCGGGGTGATCTGATAGACGCCGTCGCCGCCCGCCGAGAAGCCGAGGATATAGACCCGGTTCGGATCCACGGCGCGGAACAGGATCATGTTTTCGATGAGTTTGTCATAGATTGGGTAGGATTCCGGGTTGGAGTGGCAGTCCCATGTGTCCCGTACGGCGCGCGGGTTGACATAGACGCCGCTCTTCACGCCGCCGAGGTAGTAGGTCGCCATCTGCCGCCACTGGTCGTCGTTGATCCGTCCGGTCTCGTCCGATCCGCCGCCGTGCAGCGCGATGTAAAGTGAATACAGGCCGTTTTCATCCGGATCGCCGACGATCTTCATGCCGTATTTCATCGTGACGCCGCCGAGGGAGATGGATTTCGCCTTGTCCTCCGCGATCCTCTTCTCATCCTGACGCTGTTCGCGGCTGTATTCTTCCCAGAGCTTCCCCTCGAGATATGCCGCGCGGTCCACGGTCGTCATCGTGCTCAGATCCGGTTCGGTTTCGCCGATCACCATATCCATGTCTCCTTCCGTTTCGTTCTCCTCCGTCCGTCCGGCTGTCTCTGCCGCGTCCGGGGCACTTTCCTCTTCCGCCGCGCTCCCCCTGCCGCATCCGCCCGAGAAAAGGCAGACCACGGCCAGAAGCGCTGCCGCCATTCGTTTTTTCATGCCGGTCCCCCTCTCCGTCTCAAAACGCCCAGCTGCCGTCCCGGAAGATGGGGACGACCTCTCCGGCGCGCGTCACGGCATCGATCGAGAGATCCGCCGTGCCGATCATGAAATCGACGTGGATCATCGAATCGTTGACGCCGAGCGCGCGGCACTCCTCGAGGGTCTTGTGCTCGAAGTCCCGGATCGAATCGGCGAAGCCCATGCCGAGCGCGAGGTGGCAGGCGGCGTTCTCGTCGAACAGGGTGTTATAGAAGAGCAGCCCGGTCTGCCGGATCGGGGAATCGAACGGGACGAGCGCGCATTCGCCGAGGTAGGCCGCGCCTTCGTCCGCCGTGATAATGTTGGTGAGGAGCTGCTCGTTCTTTTCCGCATGCCATTCGACCGCACGGCCCTCCCGGAAGCGGATCCAGAAGTCCTCGATGAGTTGGCCGTCGCGGCTGAGCGGCATGGAGGCGAACACGATCCCCTCCGCCTGCCCGCGCATCGGGGAGATGAAGCACTCCTCGGTCGGGATGTTCGGGTTGAAGAAGATCCCCTGCAGGCTGGTGTCGCCGCCGCCCTTGAACTCCGCCTCGGGGATCATGCCGACGGTGAGATCCGTGCCGTTCGAAGCGGTGTAGTGCAGCTTGTCGATGCCGAGGCTGTTGAGATAGGCGCACCGGGCGTGCAGGTCGTCGTTGTGTTCTTTCCACGCGGCGACCGGATCGTCCGTCACGCGGCTCGTCGAGAGGATCGCCTCCCAGAGCTTCTCCATGGCCTGATGCTTCGTCAGATCCGGGAAGAGCTTCTTCGCCCACGCCGGACCGGGGACCGCGGCGATACACCACTGATACTTGTTTTCGAGCGCGTCGCGGTAGCCCTTGATGAGCGGATAGCGCATCTGCTGGGCGCGGAGCATCTTGTCCTGATCGATGCCCCTGAGGCCGTCCGGGTCGTCGGAATCGAGGTAGATGCGGCAGGGGATCTTCTCGACGTAGTATTCCCAGCGCGCCTTCTGATAGCCCGTCAGGGAGCCGAGGGTCTCGACCGTGCAGTATCGGTTGTCCACCTTCGAGAGGGGCTGATAGTCCCAGTCGACCGTGACGCGGACTGCGCCGAGCTTGTAGCATTCCTCCGCGACCATTTTTACGAATTCCGGCTGATCGAGGCCCGCGGCGATAAAGACCTCCTGGCCCGGCCGGACGTTGACGCCCGCTTCCGCGATGAGCCGCGCGTATTTCCGAAGAACTGTCTTTTTCATGATCCTGCCTTTCCGATGTCGGTTGGTTTTCTCTATTATACACCATCCGCGCCTTTCTTGCAAGCGGGGGAGGCGTTTTTCTTTTTCATGCGATTTGACAGGAAAAATGTCGCAGTTTTCAGCCGTAGAGCTTGACAAATCTCCCGCGATCCTGTATAATAGAATCAAGCAAATCGAATCCTATCAAAGGAGGTGCCCCCGTGAAGCGGATCTCGCTGTTTCTCGTCTTTCTCCTGGCTCTGACGCTCTTCGCCTGCCAAAAATCCGGAAACGCCACCCCGACCCACGGCGCGGAGGAGATTTTGTCCGTCGGAGCCGCGAGTGCCGGCGAACGCTTTGCCGCCGCTCCCGTCGCGCTCCCGGAGGGCTATTCCCTCATCATCATGGGCGGCGCGCATCTGGACGCCTCCGGCGAATTCCTGCTCGCGGCGCAGAAGATAAACACAGCCGGCAGCAGCGCCGACTGCTCGCTCTTCCGCTTTTCGGCGGACGGCGCGCTCCTCTCGACCATGGAGATCCCCTTCGGAGATGCGGACGATCTCGCCGCCTCCGCATTCGACGGGGAATCGTTCTGGTACGTCCTCGGCAGGGTCGGGGACAAGCGGACGTATCGTCTGAACCGCATAAGCCTCACCGACGGATCGCTCCTGCTCGACACCGCGCTCGATTCCCTCCCGGAGATGCCCCCGGAATGGTCTCCCTCGGTCATGGCGATCGCCGGGGACGGCACGCTCTGGATGACCATGAACGGCGACACCTATGCGTACGGCGCGGATCTGCAATCGGTCTACCGGGTCCGCGCGGGCACCTGGATCAGCTCGATGGCCGTCGATCCGGACGGGGCGGTCTGGGCGTGCTCCAATTACGGGCTCGATGTCGGATGGGGCGCGGCGAAGCTGAACCGGGAAACCGGCTCCTATGACGAGGTCCTCCCCCTCGCCGAAGGCGCGCGGACCATCGTCTTCACCGCGGACGGGACCCTCTACTTCGACACCGCGGACGGCGTTTCCCGGCTCGTGACGGGGGAGGATGGTACCCGGACGGCGGAATCCGTCATGAACTTCATCGCGTCGGGGATCATCCGTTCGCTCGGCGGCATCTCAGCCAGCGGAGAACACGACGAATTTTTGCACGTCATCGCCCCGGACACGCTCCTCTTCTATTCCGTCGCGCAGAAGGACGGCAAAAGTTTTTGCCTGCCGACCCTGTACCGCCCGTCGGAAGAAGAGATCCCCGCGGAAACGGTCAAGCTCCAGCTGGCTTATGCCGGACAGATGGACGACAACATCAAGGCGGAGATCGTGCGCTTCAACCGCGACCACCCGGGGACGGAGATCTCCCTCCTCGACTATTCGATCTACGACACGGACGCGCAGCAGAAGCTGATGATCGATATCCTGAACGGGATCGTCAAGCCGGACATGGTCTACGGCTACGACAGCTCGGTCTCGATCCGCACGCTGCGCGACAAGGGTCTGACCGTCGACCTGACGCCCTATCTTGCTGCGGACGACACGGTGAACGAAGAAAACCTCTTCGGCTCGGTCCTCTCCTATTTCCGGAGCAGGGATGGCGGCATCTGGGGCATCTCGCCTTACTTCTCCAAGATGACCCTCTTCTCGACCTCCTCCCTTCTGCGCGGATACGCCGACGATAACGGATGGGATCTCGGGACCTTCTTCGACTTCGCGGCGAGCCTGCCCGAGGATCAGGTCCTTAGGACCCATGCCTCCCGCGGAAAGTATCCGATCCCGACGGTCGACGAGCAGTTCATCGACCGCGACGCCGGGACCTGTTCGTTCGATTCGCCGCTCTATATCCGCTACCTCGAGTTCCTCGATTCCCTCCCGTCGGAAAAAGAGGTGCACCGCATGATCCCGAAGATGGACCCGCGCAGCTATTATCTCGAGGGGAAGATCGCCCTTGTCGGGGAATCGTTCGACGGAAGCGAAAGCCCGCTGTATTTCGAATCCATCTTCAACGATCCGGATTATGTGATCGTCGGGTATCCGTCCGAGGATCCGCTGCACCGAGCGCTTCTCAGCGCGGAACACACCTTCGTCATCATGAAGACCTCCGCGCATCCGGATCTCTCTTGGGAATTCATCCGCACGGCCTTCCGCTCTCCAAACGAACAGGTGTGGATGTTCGGGGTCGGCAAATCCTCGCTGAAATCCATCTATGACGAAGAAGCACAGTCCATGCGGGATCACCTGATGCTGCACTTCTCGTCCGGAAGATGGGATATGATGATCAGCTACAAACCGGATGAATTTGAAGGAGCGCGCAGCGATATCGATCAGATGATGAAAATGATGGGACTGACCAGCCAATACGGCACATACGAGGCGGAGCCGCCGGACGAGGAGCAGATCGCACGGGTCCGCGCCTTCCTCGACGCGCCGGTCGCTCCCGCTTACGAGGAGCTGCCGTTTGAGGTTGCTTCCATCATCCGCGAGGAGATCTCCTCCTTCCTCGGCGGCGTGGGGAGTGCGGCGGACTGCGCCGGAAAGATCCAGTCCCGCATGTCGATCTGGCTCGCGGAGAACCATTGAACCGCTGAATCCAAGAATCCCGGACGGATGCTCTCCTGTCCGGGATCTTTCTGTTTTCGGAAGCCTCTGCGGATCCTTCGTCAGAACCGCAGCGTGCCGTCGGGATCCTGCCATGCCTCGGTGAAGGTCAGCGTCCCGGCGTAGCCCTCGATCCGACGGAAGCCGGTGAAGAGGATCCGCCCGTGCCAGATCGCCGCCTTCGGAACGCTCTCGCAGGGAATGTCCGGGTCCCCCGGCGCGATCCAGCCCGCGAACGGCTCGCGCGACAGGCGGTACTGCCCGCGCCCGCGATGGCTGAAAACGAGGTAATGCCAGCCGTTCAGGACAAAATAATCCGAGCACTCCGGCTGATCCCCGTCCGGCGAGACGTAGATGGGATCGGTCTCCCGCCATGCCGCGCCGTCCTCCGAGACAAGGTGCGCGAGGCATCCGCGGCCCGCCCCCTCCCCGGTCATGAGCGAGGTCGTGACGAACATGTGCCAGCCGTCCTCTCCCCGCACGATCTTCGGGTCCCGCGCGCTCGGGCCGTGATACCGCCCGCTCAGTTCGATGCGGAAATCCGGATCGCGGCGGAAATGACAGCCGTCTTCCGACACGGAGCAGAGGATCGGCGCGGGAGACGCATCGATCTGCCGGACGGTGTAATAGAGCGCATGCGTCCCGTCGGCGCGTTTGAGCCACGAGCCCGTGCAGATCGAGCCCTCACCCGGGTCGTCGATCGACACGGCGAGGGGATGCAGGTCCCAGCTTTTGAAATCGCGGGTGGACATGTGCGCCCATTGATGCGCGCCCTTGTGCCATTTGCTCCGGTGATGTCTGCGGTCCTTCAGATAGAGGACGTGATACCGCTCCGCGCCGTCGGGATCGGCGTCCGTGAAGGGCATGCAGTCGCCGGCGAATACGCCCGGGTCGGAGGGCTTCCATCCTTCGGCGGGATTCTCGCCGTTCACGGAGAGCAGCCGTCCGATGACCGCCGGGGAACCGTCGTTGGCGGAGATGCCGCAGTCGGTCCGGAAATCCGGGGCGCGGAGAGGCAGGTTCGCCCGGTCATCCGCATCCGGATCGGACGTCACGGCGATACCCGCGGCGATCAAACGGGCGTCGGGGACACGGAACAGGGGCAGTTCCCCGTCGGGCCACTCCTCATCCGCGAGATGCCCGTCGATCCAGAATTCCGCGCGCCACGGGTGGATGAGCAGCGCAGCGGACGCGCCTGAGGTCACGCCGGAGGCCGAAAGGATCAGCGGTTCCGGGTGCGCGTCGGACCACAGCCGCACGGCCTGGGTCCATCCGCCGTCCGCAAGATGCGCTTCGAGGGTCAGGGCGGCCGATCCGTCCGGCGCGGCAAGGGATGCCGTCATCGGCAAAGGAAAGCGACAGAGTTTCATGGGGATCTCCTTTCGGGAGGATGCTTCTCTGTTTATTATAGCACGGCCGTGCGCTGCGGGCGGCGGAAGCGGATGGATTTTTGTGAATAAACTGTAAATTCGGCATTCTTCCGCAGCCTCCGCGATTTCCGCCGGGCGAATAACGCTTCCCTCTTGCAAACGGCGCGGTTTTCCGGTATAATGGAGCATAGAATATAGAAAGCACGGGACCCGTGCCATGAGGAGGAACCGATGCTGTATCTTCCCGTAAAACCCGCGCTGGACGCGCTCGGAAGCGATACCGTCCTCCGCTATGACCTTGCCCGCTTCGCCGCGTGTCTCGAGGGACTTCTGAACCGCGAGCGGCCGACGCTCTTCCTCGAGTGGGAGGAGCATGACCGCTTTTGGCTCGACTGGTGCCGCGCGCCGGGAAATTTCCTCGAGCAGGAGACCCTCGAAGAGATCGCGACCTTCGACGATCTGCTCCGCCGGTACGCCGGGACGATCCGGGAGCACGGCCTGATCCTCTGGGATCCCGCCGTCCCCGCCACCTGCAACGCCGCGACGACGGTGTGCGGATGCGAAGGGCTTCTTCCCGTCCGCTCCGGGAGCCGTGCGCTCGATTGGATCCGTTCCCTGACCGGAGCCGACGTGCGGCTTGATCTCACGGACCGCTTTTCCGGACACGGGACCGTGTGGCAGACCGGAGAACCCTCGACCGGCTCGGCCAAATGCGACGCGTACGTCTGGGCGCTCGACCGGTGCCGCGGGGCGATGTCGGACGAGGTGCTCTTCTTCACCCTCGACGGCATGAGCTGGGCATCGGACCGTCCGTACTACCCCGATCTCGGCAACGCCTTCGTACCGAACATGGACTACGCCTGCGCCAAGCGCGCGTTCGTGTTCGATCTCTTCGCGTTCGACGACGAAGCTCCCTGCGACGACCCCGGTCAGACCCCCGGCTGCGATCTCGCCATGATGAAGCGCATCCTGCTGGCCGCATACGAGAAGAGCGGCGGAGAACGGATCCTCACCGTCTGCGGCTTCAATCCGTGGCATGTGAAGTACACCACCCACGGAGGACGGGGCAGCCATGAGCCGGTGGAAGCGGAATGGCGGCTGACGGAGATCTTCTCGGCCTACAACTGCGTGAAGGACGCGGACGCCGCCGGGTACTGCGGACTGGGCAGCGCTTCCGTCTGGATGCACTATCCCCTTGCCCCGCATTATGAAAACCGGAAGCCCGTGCCTCCCGCCGGCGGATACGATCCCGAAAAGACCTACGTCCTCTTTTATGTCGGGGATTACGATGCCGCCGCATGGACGGCGCGTTTCATCCCGCGCTGGGCGAAGGACCCCCTTCTCGGGAAGAATCCCCTGATGTGGTGCTTCAATCCGAACCTCTCCGACCGCATCCCGATGGCGTTCGACTATGTTTATCGGAACTTCACGGACCGCGACTACTTCGCCGCGGGAGATTCCGGCGCGGGATACAACAATCCCCGCCTGCTCTATCCCCCGCGCATCCACTCCGACCTGCCGTCCGGTGCGGAGGCGAATGTCGCGCACAACCTTCCCTATTTTGAACGGTTCGACCTCTCCCACATCGGCTTCGTCATCGGCGGGAATCATCCTCTTGACACCCGCCAGAAATACGATCTCGCCCGGTTTGCCAAGGGCGGGGTCGCGTATCTCGGAGCCGGGGACGCCGCCTCGGTCGTGAACGGCGTTCCCTTCATCCCGCACACCTGCGACATCGCCGTCGAGCACACCGATCCGAAAAAGGCGGCGGAAGCTGCGGCGGCGTGGATGAAAGCCGCACACCCGGACAAGCGGTTTCACGTCTTCCGCACCATCCTCGTCAGCCCGACGGACCACGACCGGATCCTTGAGGAGCTGAAGCGCCTCGTCCCCGGCGTCGAGCTGCTCGATCCCTTTACCTTCTTCGACTATCTGAAAGAGGCCGTCGAAAGCGGCCGGACCTATTGACGCGAAAGGAGACCTCATGAAAATCCTCGTATTCGGCGAGACCATCTGGGACGTCTATCCCGACAAAAGCACCCTCGGCGGCGCGTCGCTCAATTTCTGCGCGAATCTGGCGCTGCTCGGCGACGAAACCTGGCTGTTCACCGGACTCGGACGCGACGAGCTCGGCGGGCGCGCGGCGGAGATGATCCGGGATTACGGCATCCGCGGGGATTTTATCCAGCTGTCGGACCGCCCGACCGGACAATGCATCGTCACGCTCGGCGAGGGCGGCATGCCCTCCTATCACGTCCTGCAGGACACGGCGTACGACAATCTCCGGGCGGACGACGGGACGATCGACGCGATCGGGAAAGCCGGATTCGGCGTCTTCTACTTCAACACGCTCTCGCAGCGCAGCCCCGTCTCCCGCGCATCGGTCCGCGCGATCCTCGACCGGGTCGCCTTCCCCGAGATCTTCTGCGACGTGAATATCCGGGAGGGCTGCTGGGACCGCGATTCCCTCGCCCTCTGCATGGAGCGCGCGACCGTCGCGAAGGTCAGCCGCGAGGAAGCGCATTTCTTCCCGGACTGCGGCCTGACCGATCCCGCGCTTCCCTTCCCGGACGCGGTGCGCAAGGCATTCCCGAACGTGCGGCTGCTCGTCTACACCCTCGACGCGGACGGCTCGGCGGTCTACGATTACGAAACCGGCGCCGC
>JAEEGL014500229.1_pt1 | contig 16741 bp, 14 predicted proteins | sample 9134231 | NCBI WGS metagenome assembly JAEEGL01 (sample SAMN16246548, study PRJNA631951) | gut metagenome | biome: gut microbiome; feature: rumen; material: fiber-attached | host: Bos | place: Iran: Karaj | collected 2018-10 | reverse complement strand
GATGCTTTCATGGAGAAGGAAACGAAGCTACTGCAGAAAAGGTTTGAGGCAGAGAAGAAAAGGCTTCATGCACAGTTTGTTGCAGAACGAAAGGCTGAATATGCTGTGGTGGCTGAGCCAGGATTGGAGGTGTAAGCATGGGAAAGATATATATGATCGGAGCCATGAAAGGTGGTGTGGGAAAATCGGTGTCTGTGTTTAACCTTGCATATTCCCTTCAGAAACGTGGAAAGAAGGTTCTGGCAGTGGATTTCGATCCGCAGGCTAATCTCACCACCTGCTTCGGGGCAGAGGATGTGGATGTAGCAATCGGAGATCTGATGATGAGTGTGATCGAGGAAAAAGAGCTTCCGGCACGTGAAGAGTATATCTGGGAAAGGAATGGTGTTGATTTTATACCGGCATCCATTCAGCTGTCAGTCGTGGATGCAAAGCTCAGACTCGAAATGGGAACGGAAAAGATGTTGGCTTCCATATTGGAACCACTCAGAGAGGATTATGACTTTATTCTCATTGATACTTGTCCGTCACTTGGGGCGCTGAATATCAATGCAATGGCTGCAGCTGATGAAGTGATTGTAACCGTGAATCCTCAGCTTCTGGCCATGATGGGCTTGCAGGATTTTCTGAAGAGTGTGAAGAAGATCAAGAACCGCTTGAACGAAAAACTGAATGTGGCAGGGATCCTGCTGACCATGTGCGATGCCAGGACGATTCTCTGCAAGACCATAACAGAGCAGGTGCAGGAGACGTTTCAGGGACAGATTCAGATATTCAAGAGCAAGATCCCGAACACAGTGAAGGTTGGTGAATCTGTTTACTACAGTGAGCCGCTTGTTGAGTACGCACCGGATTGTAATGCTTGCAGGGCGTATGACAGATTGGCAGGGGAGGTGATCGCATATGAAGGCTAAAGCACCGAAAAGAAAGATATTTGATGCTGTGGACATGCTGACTGAGGATTCTTCGGCGCGTGTCCAGGGAGATGCAGAAAAGGGCGTTCAGATGCTGCCGGTGAATCAGATCAAGCCTTACCATAAGCATCCCTTCCACCTGTATGAAGGTGAGCGGCTGGATGATATGGTAGAGAGTATCAGGAGCCACGGGGTACTTTGTCCTGTGATTGTGCAGAAGAAGGGCAAGGGATATGAGATGCTGTCCGGGCATAATCGTCATAATGCGGCGAAGCTGGCAGGTTTGACGGAGATACCGGCAATCGTGAAGACAGATTTGACCGAAGAAGAGGCCTATGTTTATGTAATCGAGACTAATGTTTTGCAGAGATCTTTTTCTGAACTGAAGCCATCGGAGCAGGCAGCGGTTATGGCAGAACATTATGAGAAGATGTGTGGAAGTCTGCGGCATGATGAGATCGTGAAGGAACTGGAAGCACTGACCGGAAAAAAGGATTCACGCTGCGGTGGTCATAATGGCCACCGGGCGAAGAGCAGAGATATCATGGCTGCGGAGTATGGTTTCTCCAGCCGGACGGCTGCAAGGATGTTAAGATTGAACTATCTGATCCCGGAGTTTAAGCATCTGGTTGATGAAGGAAATGTGGCTCTTCTGGCAGCGGTGGATATGTCATTTTTGGAAGAAGGTGAGCAGCAGGCCATATGGAAGCTTTTGAACCGTCAGGGACTGAAGCTGAAGCCGAAGGCAGCCGCAGAGCTTCGGAAGCATGGCGGTGAGCTGACCGAAGAGAAGATTGTCGAGATACTGGACGCGCTTTCCATCAATAAGCGGAGTGGGAATGAAGGTCTGAACCTGAAGCTACCGAATTCACTTTGTGAGAAATATTTCAGCGGCATGGAGAGTAATGAGATGGCTTCGATTGTGGAGCAGGCGCTTGAAGCCTGGTTCGCAGGGAAGGGGGCTGCCTATGTTCAGTCATGAAGAGTTACAGTCGCTGGATCCGAAGTATTTCAGTATCATAGCGGTTGATGAATACGATGTAACGATCATGAGCCGATGCACCGGGCATTATTGGTATTTGCACAATCCGGAGTATCCTGAGCAAGGGACCATCATCATATTTCATCGTCATAATGGAAATCTGCCTTATCATTTGCATGGCAGAGGAAACAGCCTTCGGCAGGTGGTAAGAAGCATAAAGAGCCATGATCGGTTCCAGCTGAATGGCCGGAAACCGGTCAGAAGATAAAAATGTGGCGCTGTCAGATAGTATCCGGCAGCGCCACAAGTGCGTTTACAGTTCAAGGAACTTCTTTGCAAGCTCTTTTGCGGTGTTGATTTCCTGATAGCCACGTGAAGGCTTCAGACCAAGCTCTTCGATAATCTGCTCTTTACTGTAATCCTGCATGCCAAGAGTAGCGATCTTTGCATAACGCGGACTGATCTTTCCGAGGTAGTCCACCAGCTCCGTAAAGAGAGTTGCGAGAATGACTTCATCTTCAGGGTTTGCATTTGGATCTGCAATGTCGAGACCGACAGTGTTGCCGTCTTCATCTTCATGTGTATCCTGGAACGATACAAAAGTGATGAAGTCCTCACGGTTCTTGTAACGCGGAAGATGCTCTGCACGTCTGGGACAGTTCTTGCAGCGGTTCTCTTTACCGCAGAGAATCGGGAAACCTTCGGAATCCCATCCGAGCACACATCTGCCAGGACGCAGCTCCGGGTGTTCGTCAAAATAGTCATTGATGCATCCGTAGTAGAGTGAGAGCATCTTGTCGAAGTCGGCTTCATCTACCACCATGAATCCTACTCTGAACGGAACGCCGTAGTGTTTCCATGTTCTGAGGTTCTCAGGGATGATCGAGTCGTTGCTCTTGAATTCTTCGTCCGAGATCATGACCGGTGCCAGAACCTTGCCTTCAGTAACCTTGTCGCCATTGTAGCTATTGTACTTGCTACAGTATTCAATTGTGATTTTCGCCATATCTGGTTTCCTCCATAGATTTGCGCGGAGGAAACCGCTGTATGGCGTGTGTTAAGTTGTGTCTTCAATCGGCCATTCATAGGAATCCTCCTATTTGTCTGAATGGCCAGTTGCCCTATAGACTGGACCTGGTTGCGTGTTGCTCCCATCAGTTGGCTTTCGGGCGCTGACTTGATCAGGATCAGCTCACTTTCTGATGGGTTGGTATCGCAGACAAGACACTATTTATCGCTGAATTATTTCTTCGTTCGCGAACGAAAAATTGACTTTTGCGAACGATTGTGATATAGTGTTCTGTGTGTTACTGTATCTTCTCGGCGAAAGCTTTTTCTATAAAGAAAAGCATTTCGACGATGTGGTACTGAATACACAGCTTGCCTTTGACTAAGTTCAGTATATTTGAATGGAAAAAAATACGTCGCACGTTGCGCTACGTGATGCTACGTTCCAATGTGACGCCGGGGAAAGGAGGTGTGATACGTGTTATTTGCTGAATTTGCAAGGAGATTGAAAGATATTATCTCGGGCTTGGATTCTGGCAAAGGCGGAGATTTTGCCAAAGAGTTGTTCAAGAATATCTTGGATATTGATGATAATGAATTTGATTTGGACAATGACATTTCACCGTCGGCGTATCGCGCTTATTTTCGTGGTGACCGGGATCTGACACGCCTGGCTCCTAAAATCAGAAAATATGTTGAACCTGAGTTGTTTGTTGCATATATCAATGGTCTGGGCGAAGATGTCCAGCATGATATTTTTAAAGAGTTTGCAGCTGACTGCCCGGGTATGACAGAGTGGAACATTCCGGAAAAAATAGCTGAGCTATTTAAGAAGATTATTGTTGAAGCATGTCCGGTTAAGAAAAAGACAAAAGCAAAGGCGATTGCAAAAGAGGAACCTGTAGTTGAAGAGGATTTTGCTTTGCTGAATGAGTGTGGGAACAAGTGCCCGTTGTGTAAGGCAAAATTGACCGAAACTAAGAAGGGAGTTCCTATAAGGAAGTTCGATAGAGTATACATACTGCCGCTCAATCTTGACAGCGCTGAAAGAGTTGCATTTGAAGATTTGGAAGAACCGCCTGAAGATTTACACAGTCTTGATAATCAGGCACTTCTTTGCAAAAAGTGTGCAGCGGTATATTCGGTTGACACTGAACCTTCAGAGTATGCTGATCTTATGAGGAAGAAGAGAACGCTTGCCTATATAGCAGAATTAGATTCTGAAGCCTATGACATCAATGTTGAGAGAGGCATTGATTACATTCTGGATGCACTTTCAGGACTTAAATCGATTCCTCAAAAAGAGGACAAAACAAAATGGGAAGCATTTAGGGTTGATCGGAAGATCCCTGATAATTTGATGCTTCAGGACACAGTAACAGATTTTGTTCTGAAGTATTACAGATATATAGAAAAGCAATATAAGCTGAGAGAACGAGAAGGAAAGCTGAGATTCAGGAAAGTAAAGAATGAAATCAGCCAATGCTTTGAATTATATGACGAAGCGGATCTTTCTCAGGAAGAGATATTTGACAGATTAGTTGGCTGGTTAAAAGATAAAACGAATTGTGATGACGACATAGCATGTATAGCTATGGTCTCATTCTTTGTACAGAATTGTGAGGTGTTCCGGGATGAAACTTCCGAATAAAGTTATTACATATAAGGAGAGTCTTCTGGCAAAATTCCCGATAATCCTTTCGATTGTGAAAGACCAGGAAATAGCTGTTGATTTGTTATATAAGAAGGTGAAATCCAAGGTCGATGACATTGGTGAGTTTATGGAGATCATGGACTGTCTGTATGCTCTTGGTAAGATTGAATTGGATGTTAAGAAGGGAGTGATACGCTATGTTGCTTGAAATTCGATGTAAAGAATTCAAGGATGAGGACAAGGTGCGTGAACCCATCGTTTTTCATCCAGGTCTTAATACCATTATGGGTGCATCACGTGCATCAAATTCAATAGGCAAAACAACTTTTCTACTTGTTATAGACTTCGTATTCGGTGGAAGAGATTATGTTATGCTCAACAATGATGTTACTAAAAATGTAGGAGAGCATTCGGTGGAATTTGCTTTTAAATTTGGAGAGGATATCTATCGCTTTTCCAGATCCACCAATGACTTAAACTATGTATATGAATGTGATGAAAACTTTCAGCCGAAGCCGGATTCGAGGATGTACATAGATACGTATTGTGAATTTCTAGCCAAACAATATGGGATGGATAATTTGACAGCCACATTCAGAGAATTGGTAAGTGGGTATTTTCGTATTTACGGACGTAACAACTATGATGAAAGGCATCCACTGAGGGCTCATGGTAACGATACGATGGAAGCCGGAATCAGAAGGCTGTTACAACTGTATGGAAAATATGGTGCAATTGGAGATTTGGCAGGTTTATATGAGGCTGCACAAGAAAAAGAAACGACACATAAAAATGCGCTAAAACACCAGTATATCAGGGGAGTTACTAATGCATCGGATTATGAAGCAAATAAGAAGATAATTGCGGAACTTCAGGAAAGAAAAGAAAAACTTGCCAGCGACAGTGCGGAAGGATTGCTTGATCTGGATTCGTTGCAAGCAACAAGACTTTCAGATTTAAAGAAGAAGCTGGCTGGATTACGAAGACAACGTGGAAAGCTACGTTCACAAATTCGTGCAATGGAATCTGACATGGAGATGGACGAATCAAGCTTTAAGCGTGACTATGGGGAATTGACTGAGTTTTTCCCAGAGGTTGATATTAAACATATCGAAGAAATCGATGCATTTCATCGTCAGCTAAAAAGCGTCCTGAAATCTCAATACAAGGATAATCAGAAGAAGCTGAATGACGCTCTAGAATTATTGGATATGCAGATTAGTGTTCTTGAAAGAGAAGTTTCTGACATAAATGATGAACCGCATCTTACAAAAGCTGTTCTTGACGATTATGCAAGTCTTGATCGTGAGATGAAGAATCTTCGTGATGCGAATGAATATTACGAGAGCCACAAGGTATTGCATCAAACAACAGCAGATCTCCAAGCGAGACTTGATAAGCTGGTCAATGAAACAACTGCAGAATTACAAACGGATATTAATATTGGATTGAGAGATCTGAATAAAAAAGTATGTGAGCCAGGGGTATCAGCTCCAAGGCTTACTATAAATGGGGCAAAAACATATACCTACTCGATAAAGAATGATACAGGTACCGGATCTCAGACGAGAGGAATGTTATTGTTTGACCTGTTGTCGCTTGAAAATACAAATCTGCCAGCGGTTATTGAGGATTCAATGAGCCTGAAGCAAGTTGAGGATCAGGTAATCCTGAATATATTTGAATTGTTTAATGAATCTAAAAAACAGGTGTTTGTAACTATTGACAAAGGCGAGTCTTATTCAGTGGATCAGACAATTCCAGAGATTCTGGAAAAGACTACTGTGTTAGAATTGTCCGCTGGCCATGAATTGTATGGAAGATCTTGGAATAAAGAAGAGAGTAAAGAAGATAAGAAATGATGGAGGTGTGAGAATGCGCTTTAGCTACAATCGACTTTGGAAGTTATTGATCGATAAGAACATTAACAAGCAGAAATTAAAGGAGCTTAGTGGCATCAGTTCTGCTTCTGTAGCTAAGCTCAGAAAAGGGCAGAATGTAACCACAAATGTTTTGCTCAATATCTGCAACGCGCTTGACTGTAATGTTGAAGACATTATGGAGTTTGTGAAGGATGAGGATCCTGAGGAATAAGTCCGTTTTTTAGGACAGCGTGTTTGTTATGATACGATTGGCGGATGCCAAGTCGTGTTTACTTGTAATGGAAATCAGAGTAAATCGATGACAAGGAAGGAGGTCAGTGCCTGTGGAGATATTTGATAACATCACCAAAGTGGTACGTGATGACCTAAAAGAGAAAATAAAACCCAGAAGCAAAGTCTCCATTGCGGCGGCCTGCTTTTCTATGTATGCATACAAAGAACTGAAGAGTCAGTTGGAGAAGGTGGATGAGTTCCGCTTCATTTTTACGTCTCCTACATTCATAAAGGAAAAAGCTGAGAAGCAGAAAAGGGAGTTCTATATTCCGCGGCTCAGTAGAGAGAATAGCCTTTATGGTACTGAATTTGAGATAAAACTGCGTAATGAAATGACACAGAAGGCAATTGCCAGGGAATGTGCTGAATGGATCCGGAAGAAGGCCGCATTTAAGTCAAATGTGACCGGTGAGAATATGGGTGGATTTATGACAGTGGATTCTCCTGTGGAGCAGACCGCGTATATGCCCATCAATGGATTTACGACTGTAGACATCGGATGTGAGCGCGGAAACAACAGCTACAACATGGTAAACAGTATGGAGGCTCCGTTCTCCACTCAGTATATGCAGCTCTTTGAAACGTTGTGGAATGATAAAGAGAAGATGCAGGATGTTACGGAGATAATCATCTCTAACATCAGCACTGCATACAATGAAAATTCTCCGGAGTTCATCTATTTCATGACGCTGTATAACGTCTTCAGCGAGTTCCTGGATGACATATCCGAGGATGTGCTGCCGAATGAAGCGACCGGCTTCAAGCAGAGTAAGATCTGGGATATGTTATATGACTTCCAGCGGGATGCAGTGCTGGCTATCATCAATAAACTGGAACGTTACAACGGATGTATTCTGGCAGACAGCGTTGGTTTAGGTAAGACTTTTACAGCTCTGGCTGTTATCAAGTATTACGAGAATAGAAATAAAACTGTTCTTGTACTTTGCCCGAAAAAGCTTTCCGAGAACTGGAATACATACAAGGACAACTACGTTAATAATCCTATCGCATCGGATAGGTTGAATTATGATGTTCTTTTCCATACCGACTTATCAAGAAACGGTGGTGTATCAAACGGACTCGATTTGGATCGCTTAAATTGGGGCAACTACGACCTGGTCGTGATCGACGAATCGCATAATTTCCGCAATGGTGCCGGTACTCATGCTAATACACAAGAGAACCGATATGTGAAATTGATGGACAAAGTGATCCGTGCCGGTGTAAAAACCAAGGTGCTGATGCTTTCGGCTACGCCGGTCAATAACCGGTTTACAGATCTTAAGAATCAGCTGGCTCTTGCTTATGAGGGTAATTCTGAGTACATCAATGAGCAGCTGGATACAAAGAAGCCGATTGAAGAGATCTTCCGTCAGGCACAGAAGGCATTTAATGCATGGAGTAAACTGGATCCGGAAGCAAGAACGACAGATGCCCTACTTAGGACGTTGGATTTTGATTTCTTTGAGGTTCTGGATAGCGTCACAATTGCGAGATCCAGAAGACACATTGAGAAGTATTACAACACGGAAGAGATTGGAAAATTCCCGGAAAGGCTGAAACCTATTTCAAAGAGGCCAAGTCTGACGGATTTGGATAATGCAATAAACTATAACCAGATATATGAACAGCTGATGCAGCTGACACTGTGTATCTATACACCGTCAAACTACATATTTCCAAGCAAGATGTCGAAATATGTGGATCTGACTCATAACAAGGGAAACAACCTTACACAGAAGGGACGTGAACAAGGTATCCAGCGCCTCATGAGCATCAATCTTTTGAAACGTCTGGAAAGCTCCGTTTATTCCTTCAATCTAACACTTAGCAGGATACGAGACCTTATTCAGGGTACCATTGATGCCATTACTCAGTTTGAAAAGTATGGCAAAGCGGATCTTGATATGTACGAAGCTAACGACAATGACTTCGACATGGAAGACGGCAATACTGATTTCTTCACAGTTGGCAAGAAGGTAAAAATAGATCTGGCGGATATGGACTATAAGACCTGGAGGGCGGAACTTCAGCACGATGCTGATACTCTGGAACTCCTTACCCTTATGGTTGCCGATATTACACCGGAACATGACCTGAAGCTTCAGACTCTTTTCAAACTTCTGGATGAAAAGATGGCAAACCCTATCAATGAAGGAAACAAGAAGGTGTTGATCTTCTCGGCATTCTCTGATACAGCAGAGTACCTTTATGATCAGGTGGCTAGTTACATGAAGACTCATTATGGTCTGGACACTGCAGTTATTACCGGAAGCATCGACGGCAGAACGACTATAAAGGGACTGAAGGCAACTCTGAATAATGTGTTGACCTGCTTCTCACCGATATCCAAGAGCAGGGATGTTCTGATGCCTGGCAGTACAAAGGAAATAGATGTTCTGATCGCTACCGACTGTATTTCTGAAGGACAGAACCTGCAGGACTGCGATTATCTGGTGAACTACGATATTCACTGGAATCCAGTGCGTATTATTCAGAGGTTTGGTCGTATAGACCGTATCGGCAGCAGGAACCAGTATATTCAGCTGGTGAACTTTTGGCCGGATATGACGCTGGATGATTATATCAACCTGAAGTCTCGTGTTGAGACAAGGATGAAGATATCTGTCATGACTTCTACCGGCGATGATGACCTGATCAATCCGGAAGAGAAGGGTGATCTGGAATACAGAAAGCAGCAGCTAAAGCGGTTGCAGGACGAAGTTGTGGATATCGAGGATATGTCTACAGGTATATCCATCATGGATCTGGGATTGAACGAATTCCGCCTGGATCTGCTGGAATACATAAAGACGCATGAGGACCTGGCGAAGAAGCCAAAAGGACTGCATGCTGTGGTACCGGCGACAGAAGAAAATCCGGAAGGCGTTATCTTCGTTCTCCGGAATATCAACAACAATATCAATATTGATAACCAGAACCGAATCCATCCGTTCTATATGGTTTATATCGGAATCGATGGAGAGGTAGTCTGTGATTATCTGAATCCTAAGAAGCTTCTTGATACAGTTCGGCTGCTTTGCCGTGGCAAATCTGAACCTGTATTGGAGCTTTGTGAGAAATTCAATAAAGAAACAGATGATGGAAGGAATATGGAAGAAGTATCACAGCTTCTTTCGGATGCTATTAATTCCATTATCGATGTAAAGGAAGAGAGTGATATTGACAGTCTATTCTCTGCAGGTGGAACTTCTGCATTAATGTCAGAGATAAATGGACTGGACGATTTCGAACTGATCTGCTTCCTGGTAGTGAAATGAGGTGCTTAAGTGATTGGTTTACCAAAAACCACAGAGTTTAACCGGAGAATACCAAAGCAGAAATTTTATGAAAACCTGACGGTATCGCCTGCGTTAAAGAGAGTGTTTGTAGATCAGATTAAAGTGATCTTTTGGAGAAATAAAATCGCCGCTACCACGATGAATCTGGCAGCAGGTGAGACGGTAACAGAGATTGAGATATTTGAGGTAAAACTGGCAGAACCAAAACTTGATGAATCAGTTTTACGTCAAATTGATAAAGAGATACCATATCACATCATATTCCTGCTGGAATGCGATGGAAAGTATCAGGCTTGGACAGCATACAAGGAAGCTGCGGCATCCGGTAACAATGCTTTCAAGGTTGGAACATATTATCATACAGACTGGTTAGAAGAGACTGAGCTACCGCTGAAGATTGATGGTCTGAGTATTGATAAGGTATATGAGAATTTTGTCCGGCAGATTGCTGGGGATGTATTACAAGCTGAAAAACAAGAGAGCCTTAAGGACTCTGTTGAGCGAGATACAAGGCGACAGGAGTTACAAAAACAGATAGCTGCCTTGCAACTGAAAGTCCGGAAGGAAAAACAATTAAACAAACAAGTACAGCTTAATACAGAGCTGAAGAAACTAAAAAAAGAACTGGAGGATCTCTAAAATGGAAAAAATGAGAATGGAATCAGTGGATATGACTGAACAGAATGTGGATAAGATTGCTGCCCTATTCCCTAACTGTATCACAGAAGCTTTGGATGAGGAAAAGAGTACTCCAGAGAAAAAGGTATATAAGAAGGTTGTAAATTTTGATACGCTGCGTCAAATGCTTTCAGGAGAAATAATGGATGGAGATGAGGCCTATGAGTTTACTTGGGTTGGAAAGAAGGCTGCCATTGTTGAAGCAAACAAACCTATAAGAAAAACATTACGTCCATGCCCTGACGAGAGTGTGAATTGGGATACTACTGAAAATATTTATATTGAAGGCGATAATCTTGAAGTAATGAAATTGTTGCAAGAGAGCTACCTGGGGAAGATAAAAGTAATCTATATTGATCCCCCTTATAATACAGGGTCTGATTTTCTGTATAAAGATGATTTTGCGCAATCTACAGAAGAATACGCTGATCAAGTAGGCATGTACGATGAAGATGATAATCGATTGTTCAGAAATACAGACTCAAACGGAAGATTTCATTCGGATTGGTGTTCAATGATCTATTCCAGATTATTGATCGCTAGAAATATTCTGAGTGATGATGGAGTGATTTTTATTTCTATAGATGACAACGAGCAGGAAAACCTAAAAAAAATATGTGATGAGGTTTTTGGAAGGCAAAACTTTGTTGCACAGCTTGTTTGGGAAAAGAAGAAAAAGGGAAGCTTTCTTTCCAAGGCAATTACTAATATCAAAGAGTATGTTTTCGTATATTGCAAGAACAGCGTTTTGTTTGAAGGACTTATAGGAGAGATTAACGACAGTACAGAAACCTATCCTTGTATCAATGCTGTTAATAAGAGAGAACTTCGTACAATCCCGGCTGGAATAGAGAGTAAGTATAAAGAGAAAGACTATTTTATGCCAAAAGGATCAGAGATAAGTGATACGACTATGAGTATCGTTTTGCATTCTGATTTGGTAATAAAAAATGGTGTGTTGGCTGAAACGTTGGTATTAGAAGGCAATTGGAGATACTCTCAAGAAGCAATGAGAGAATATGCAGAGAAAAAAGAATTATACATAACGAGAGATTTATATCTTCGTCGTATTGTCAATGATACTCGTTATAAAACCATGAAGGATTTGCTTCCTAGAATAGGTGAGGATTCGGAAGTATCACACAAGGATGAGGTTGATATTGCCAATCTAAGTAGTTCTGGTTGGGGATCAAACGAAGATGCAGATGAGGAGCTTAGGTTATTATTTGGTGTTCAGAAAATGATGGATTATCCAAAACCATCAAGGTTGATAATTAAGTTGCTTGCGTCTTACCGCAATACAAAAGACAGTTATTTTATGGATTTCTTTTCGGGCTCTGCAACAACGGCACATGCCGTGATGTGGCTTAATGCTAAAGATGGAGGCAACAGGAAATATATCATGGTTCAGTTGCCAGAAAAAGCAGATGAGTCAAGTGCCACATATAAGGCAGGATATAAAACAATCTGTGATATGGGCAAAGATCGTATTCGTAAGGCTGGGAAAAAGATAATAGCAGAGAACAATCTGGATGAAAACACTCTGGATATAGGATTCCGTGTTTTCAAGTTGGATGAAGGAAATATGAATGATGTTTATTACGCTGCCAGTGAGTATTCACAGGACTTACTGTCAATGCTTGAGTCCAATGTTAAATCAGACAGGAATGATTTGGATTTGCTATTTGGTTGCCTTTTGGAATGGGGCTTGCCTTTATCGATGCCATATTCCTCAGAAATTATCGATGGATTTACGGTGCATACTTACAATGAAGGGGATTTAATTGCTTGTTTTGAAGAGAATATTACGGACGCTGTTGTTAAAGAGATAGCACGGAGACAGCCACTTCGAGTCGTTTTTAGAGACAATAGCTTTAAGGGGAGTCCTGCAAAAATAAATGTTGGAGAAATCTTCAAAATGATGGCTCCTGATACGAGGGTAAAAGTTATTTAAGCAGGAGGTGATCCACTATGATGTGGGTGATAAGAGCAGGGCAAAATGCTATCTACTATAATAAATATATAGATAATTCAAAAGTCTATATCCCTTGGGATGGGTATGCATTTGATTTATCGACAGTCGAGTCGCGCTTGGAGTTTAGAAGTGTTGTGGAAAATGAAAAGGGCACACTTAATCGTACTTCGATTTCCAATTGGGCTGGGCAGCTTTATACATTCACAAGGGAAATTAAAATTGGTGAGTATGTTTTAATTCCGTCAAAATGTAGCCAAACATATTGCCTTGCAATAATATCATCAGAGTATTCTTTTGATAAAAATGAGCAAGATAAATTGTACCATTATCGAGATATACAAATTGTCGAAAAAGACATTCCGAAGAATATATTTCCTCAAACGATAATATATTCATTAGGTGCATTCCGGACTATTTTTAAAGTGAAATACGAGGAAGAAATTATGAAGACTATTGAAAAGTGGAAGGGGGAGAACAGATGAGATTACAGTACAAGCATCAAAAATTTCAGGCTGATGCAGCTAAAGCTGTGGTCGAAGTGTTTGCAGGTCAGCCATATCTTACTCCTACCTATATGATGGATAGAGGCTCTGGTTATATACAACAAAGTCTTACAGATGATGAAGATTTTACTGGATGGAGTAATCAAAGAATTGTTCCTGAACTGAATGATCAATTGATTTTGGAGCATCTGCAGAAGATTCAGCGTGCAAATCAGATAGCACCATCAAAGAAGCTGGAAGGCCGTAGTGAGGGATTCAACCTTACTATCGAAATGGAGACCGGTGTTGGAAAAACATATACATACATAAAGACAATGTATGAACTTAACAGAGCATATGGATGGAGCAAGTTCATTATCGTTGTTCCGAGCATAGCTATCCGTGAGGGTGTTTATAAGTCATTTGAGATGACACAGGAGCATTTTGCAGAGGAATATGGAAAGAAAATCCGTTTCTTTATCTATAACTCTACACAGCTGACGGAGATTGATCGTTTTGCATCGGACAGTTCCATCAATGTAATGATCATCAATTCACAGGCATTCAATGCCAAAGGCAAGGACGCCAGAAGAATATACATGAAGTTGGATGAATTCCGCTCGCGTAGACCGATTGATATTATTGCTAAGACAAACCCAATAATGATCATAGATGAGCCGCAGTCGGTGGAAGGTAAGCAGACGAAAGAAAACCTGAAGCAGTTTAATCCTATGCTTACACTTAGGTATTCAGCTACTCATAAGAGTGACAGCATCTATAACATGGTTTACCGACTGGATGCCCTGGAGGCTTATAACAAGCGCTTGGTTAAGAAGATTGCTGTTAAGGGTATTACTGAGACCGGCAGCACCGCTACGGACAGCTATCTTTACCTTGAAAGCATCAATCTTTCAAAAGGTGATCCGACAGCCACACTTCAGTTTGAGATGAAGATGGCCAGCGGTCAGCCGAAGAAAAAGAGCAAGATCGTGAGGGAAGGCGACAATCTTTATGATTATTCCAACGGTCTTGAAGAATATAAAAATGGATTTGTTGTTAGTCACATAGACGGACGTGATGATTCTGTTGAATTCATCAATGGAATAAAAATCTATGCCGGTGACGTAGTTGGCGCTGTAGACGAAGATCAGCTCCGCAGGATTCAGATCAGAGAGACAATTCTTTCTCATCTGCAGAGAGAACGTCAGTTGTTCTATAAGGGAATCAAAGTATTGTCGTTGTTCTTTATCGATGAGGTTGCAAATTATCGTGAGTATGATGCTGCCAACCAGCCTATGAACGGTAAGTATGCAACCATGTTTGAGGAAGAATATGAGGATATCTTAAGTAACTGGCAGTTGACTTTGGGCGAAGATGATTACTTGCAGTATTTGAAAGCAATTCCGGCGGCAAAGACTCATGCGGGATACTTCTCTGTAGATGGCAAAGGAAAGATGATCAACTCTAAGGTCGGAAGAAAAGAGACTACCTCTGATGATGTCAGCGCATATGAGTTGATCATGAAGAATAAAGAGCTTCTGTTGGACAGAGATCCGAAGAAGTCTCCGGTAAGATTTATCTTTTCACATTCTGCATTACGTGAAGGTTGGGACAATCCGAACGTGTTCCAGATCTGTACACTGAAGCAGAGCAGTAGCGATGTTCGTAAACGCCAGGAGGTTGGTCGTGGACTTCGTCTGTGCGTCAACCAGAATGGTGAACGTATGGATATCAATGCTCTTGGAAATGATGTTCATAATGTTAATGTTCTGACTGTAATTGCCAGTGAAAGCTATGATTCATTTGCAAAGGGATTGCAGTCTGAGATGGCTGAGGCAGTAGCTGACAGACCTAAGAAGGTTACTCAGGAGCTCTTTGTCGATCATATCGTTAAGGATGATAAAGGCAATGAGTTTGTCATCACAAGGGACGTTGCATCTGCAATACACTTTGATCTAATCGTAAATGGGTATATCAATAAGATTGGCGAGCTTACAGATAAGTACTATGAAGATAAGGCTAATGGAGAAATCAAGATTGCTGATGAAGCAAAGGACTTTTCTGCAGATGTAATTGGCATTATTGATTCAATTTATGACAGTAAGGCCATGCAGCCGGAGAATGCCCGCAGCAACAATGTGGAACTGCAGGTTGATGATGAAAAGCTTAACAGTAAAGAGTTCAAAGCATTATGGTCGAAGATCAATGCAAAGTCTGTTTATGTTGTGGATTTCGATACAGATGAGCTGATCAAGAAGTCGATTGCTTCGCTGGATTCCAAGCTCCGTGTTGCAAAGATTTATTTCAAAGTCGAGACAGGTGCGATGGATACCATCAAATCAAAAGAAGACCTGATGGCAGGAGCCTCCTTTGTGAAAGAAGAATCCGGAAGCTACGGTGTAAGAGTTGCTGCTAACTCTAATGTTAAATATGACCTTATCGGTAAATTGGTAGATGAAACAGGGCTGACACGTAAAGCGATTATTGCAATCCTTCAGGGAATACAGCCTTTTGTATTTGACCAGTTTCAGGATAATCCGGAGGAATTCATCACAAAGGCTGCGCAGCTGATCAACGACCAGAAGGCAACAGCAATCGTTGAGCATATCACCTACGATGTTCTTGATGAGCAGTATGGAACAGATATTTTCACTGATCCTACCATCAAGGGTAAGCTGGGCGTGAATGCTATGAAGGCGAAGAAGCACCTGTATGATCATATCGTTTATGATTCAACAAACGAGCGTGACTTTGCAACAGATCTTGATACTAATACAGATGTTGCTGTTTACGTGAAGTTACCGGATGGATTCTACATTTCAACTCCGGTGGGACATTATAATCCGGACTGGGCGATTGCTTTCTATGAAGGTAGCGTGAAGCATATTTATTTCGTCGCAGAGACAAAGGGATCTATGAATTCTATGCAGTTGAGGTTGATTGAAGAGTCGAAGATCCATTGTGCGCGAGAGCACTTTAAAGCCATCTCCAACGGTAATGTTGTCTATGATGTTGTAGACAGCTATAAGTCATTGATGGAGAAGGTTATGAAATAAAAGGAGCAAAAATATGGGTGTATCATTCAGGCACTCTGCCGGTTTCGGCAAAAGAATGGAATACAATTTGGTAGGGAAGATGCTCATGGAAGGATTGGATGTTTACCTTCCATTAGTAGATGATCATGGTGTCGATTGCGTCATCAAGAAAGAGGACGGAACCTTTATTGAGGTTCAGATAAAAGCACGTTCTAACGAGGTGGCCGATGGAGACGCTGCGCTGTTTGCAGCAATTACACATGAAAAAACAGAGAACTTTTACTTTGTATTCTATTCTGAGCGCCTGGAGATGATGTGGATCCTATCGTCAGAAGAGTTCCTGAAAGAGTGCGTTACGAATAAAAACGGTAAGAATGCTGGTAAGCATAGTATTTGGTTCAATGGCAACAGAACAGATAAGAAAACCGGAATCAAGAAAGAGTATTGCAAGAAGCAGTTTGAGAAGTATATTGCTACGGACTTTTCGAGATTCCATTAAGCTATGGAACGCTGAAAGATTTATTGTAGCAAGTAATTAATGCCTTCAATAAGTTG
>JAEEGL011904453.1_pt1 | contig 16741 bp, 17 predicted proteins | sample 9134231 | NCBI WGS metagenome assembly JAEEGL01 (sample SAMN16246548, study PRJNA631951) | gut metagenome | biome: gut microbiome; feature: rumen; material: fiber-attached | host: Bos | place: Iran: Karaj | collected 2018-10 | reverse complement strand
TCTCTAAGCATCGACATCAGGTGCACGTCGTGGAGCACTCCGTCCTTTCGGCAGTTGCCTCTTAGTACCCCTTCTTCCTTGAATCCCACCTTCTTATACAGAAATTCTGCGGGATTTCCCGTGTAAAAATCCAGATACAGGCGCTTAAGATCAAGGTCCTTAAAGCAGTGTTCCATTATAGCCAGGAGCGCCTGGCATCCGTATCCCTTATTTCTAAGAGCTGTGTCCGCGATATATATTCTCCAGACTTCACCCTTCCATCCCTGGATGATGTCGGCCATAACGATCCGTCCTATCGGGTAAGGCTCGCCCTCTCCTTTGAGCAATATGGTGTACTGCTCTGCGCCCGGGTCCTCTTTATCTTTAAAATATTTTAAATATACGTCTTCTTTGCTCTGGTCCTTGCTGATGCTAAAAAACTCCGTAACCTCCGGTCGTTTCTCCCATTCATAAAAAATGTCCAGATCGCAGAATGTGCTTTCTCTTATCAAAAGATCCTTGGTTTCCATCATGATCATATTCCCTCCTGAATTGATTATATATCAGCCAAAGTCTCAAAACAACCTCCCACTAATTTTCCTTCAAAAGAAAAAACCGGCATGAAACCGGTAATTCTTATCCCTTGGCAGAATGCGAGATAAGGATACTATAGGCATCCTCTCTGGCTCTTCTGTCCGCTATCCTGTATGCATGAAGCATCTCAGTTTCCCCTTTTGAAAGAGATTTCTCTTCGAAGTCCCTGTTTTCCAGAAGATAGTCAATAGACACCTCGAAAAATTCAGCGATCCTTTTAAGTGTGTCTATGGATGGCTCGCGGTTCCCCGTTTCGTATCGGGAATATACCGCGCCTGAACACCCTATGTATTCACAGACCTGCTTCTGACTGTAGCCCAAATTATGTCGTATTTCCTTTAGTCTCATCTGTCCTTCCGCCTTCCTTAGTTGTCTATCCCCTGTATATATTTTATTTTGCATAGCGGAAAATATGTACTGCCAATTTGGTAATAACAGAAAATACTCATTGCCAATTTGGCAATTATCTTTTTTCACGACATAACATAGAAAAAATGCATCCAAAACAACTGGATGCATTCCTTCATAATGTATTAAGATATTCCGGAAAAGCGCGTCACCTTGGAATATCTATATTTACCATTACGGTAATATTATATTACCAAAACCATGAATAGTAAATACCGTATAACCGCAAGCCCTCAATCGACGAGAATCCGCGCAAAAAATCTCAGCTCGATTATTTATTTGATCACTCTACAATTTCTATTCTCCCCTCTATATGCGCATCCAGCCCCGGATGAGTGGAGAAATATTCCTCAATTATATTGTTGACGCTGGTCGCAACGATTCTGGGCTTTTTATTTTTTGCGACTTCTTCGATGGGAACGCCAAGGAATTCGTCGAAATTGGTATAGTGATAATTCTGGAGTCCGATTTTAAGTCTGTCATCATCTTTGACTTCTTTTCCGTTAAAGGTAAGTTCCTCGATCTTATGCGTAGACTTTCTGTACTTGATATGAACGCCTTTGGAGAACTGATAGAACTCCGTCTCTCCTTTCCAGGCCTCATCTCTCAAAATATGCTGCACCATCGTGCGGAACTGTTTCCCGGTCACCTCCACCATCCAGAGTATATCGTCAAAAGGCGTGTTTTCGAGCATCTCCTGATATTCTACGATAGGTCCGAGCTTCTCTTTTCTTATGGCGCCGGAGCCAAACATCATGATGTCATAGGAAGCGTCGTCAGCCATTACGTCAGCATATAGGTTTCCAAGCTCCGTCTCCTGCTCTCTTGCAGGGTGGGTGAGCTCCCTGTCGAATCTGGTGACTACTCTCTTGTATTTTTTGTCTGTGATATCTTTGTACTGGTCAAGCAGACCCTGCATGACGTGATCGTTTTCGGCTGCATCTTCATCGATGGGAACGCATTTCCATGACCAGCTTTCGATTTTTTTGTTCTCTTTATCATAATTGATATCGAATCTTCCGACGAAGTCAGTGCCGGTGAAAGCCTGAACTATGGGAATGTCGTTAACTACGGTAGCCTCCTCCATGTATGTGTGCGAATGGCCGCCGATGATAAAGTCCACTCCATAGTTTTTATCCAGTTCCTTCGCAAGTTCAATATCGTTTTCGTATCCTACATGGGTGAGAAGTATCGTAATGTCCGTGTCCGTAGTTCTGTAGTTGTCGCAGATAACACCGATTTCTTTGGCCGCCCTCTTCATGTTGACGTAAGAGCCTATGATCTTCTCAGACTTCGTCGACGAAAGCACTTCCTGAGTAAGGATCCCTATAAACAGGATCTTGACTCCGTCTATGGTCACGTTCCAGTATGGTGAAAACAAGCGCTTGTTATTTACGGTAACAAAAAGGTCTGCATTTATTATGGGGAAGTCTGCGCATTTTTCAAGGAACAAAAGATGCGCAAGCCCGTAATCCACCTCGTGATTGCCCAGGGATACCACGTCAGGTTTCATCAGATTAATCATATCTATGGTTGAAATGCCCAGATATTCCTGATCTATTATTGAACCTCTGAACATATCGCCTGCGATGACATATACGGTATTGGGATTGGCATTTCTGACGCTTTTCAGATATCCTGACAGTCTTGGAAGACCGCCGGACTCCTTGCCGTCAACAGTCTGCGGCAGCCAATCTCCATGCATATCATTGGAATGAAGTAAAGTAATATGAGACATAAGGGCCTCCTTTCCATACTGTGTAATGCGATTTCTTTTGATTATTATATCATAGCGCTCTATGGCAGTTCAACAGCCTTGACATCAAGACCCGCTTTAAAAGCTGAAGCTTTTGCTGGACTACAGGTACAAATTGAAATATAATATTCGTGTACATATATTTTTTGAGCAAAGGAGTTCATTATGAGAGTATTCGACCTTCATACAGACACTATGATAGATATCGCCAACCAAGTATCTAAAGGCGAAAGCGATATCCTTAACAAATACCATATGCCCCACTACAGAGAGGGTGAGATCGGCGGTCAGATCTTTGCCGTCTGGGTGCCGACGAATCAGGAAACCGCAGCGGATTTTCTGGAGGATAACGGCACTCCTCAGGAGATCATGATGAGGGTTCTCGCCAGATCTTTCAAGGAGTTTAACGAGACCGACTGTGTAGAACTCGCATATACAGCGGAAGACGTGGAACGCATCTATGAAACAGGTAAGGTCCCTGTCATTCTTGGGTTTGAAGGCTTCTACGGTTTCTACGGTGAGCCAGGCATGATCGATCTGATGTATGCCCTGGGATTCCGCCACGGAATGCTGACCTGGAACGACGATAACGAGTTCGCTTCCGGAGTGGAGTTCACCGGTGAGGATAAAGGCCTCAGCCCGCTCGGTGTTGAGACCATCCGCAAGATGGAGCGCCTCGGCATGCTGATCGACGTTTCCCATGCCAGCCAGAAGACCTTCTGGGATATCATGGAAAACACCACCGGCCCTGTAATCGCGTCCCACTCAAATGCGTATACCTTGTGTCAGGCTCCGAGAAATCTCAATGATGAACAGTTAAAGGCAATCGCATCCCGCGGTGGTGTCGTTGGAATGAACACCTGGAAAGGCTTCATCTGTAACGATATGGAAGAAGCTGATGTACACAAGCTCGCCGAACATGCCCGCTACATAGCAGACCTTATCGGCTACGAGCATGTAGCCTGTGGCTTTGATTTCTGTAACTATTTCGACGAAAACGATACGACAAGAGGAATCGAAAATGCCGGTAAAGCCCAGAACTTCGTGCAGGCTTTAAGAGATGTAGGATTCAGCGAGAAAGAAGTTCAGGCCATCGCCTGGGATAATGCCTTAAGAGTAATAAAGGCAGTGCTCGGCTAATGGACTAATAAGATTATAGTTGTTTGAAACCCCGTGTGTGCGCGGGGTTTTGTTGTGTGGTAGTTAAACTAAAAATGGCAGGTGGCCTTTCGGCCGCCTGCCATACTTTATCACTATGCTATTCAATTAGCGATTCTTTCTGCCTGCTAAAGCAGTTCCTCCAAGTCCCAGTGCTGCGAGACCCATGATAGTGATCCAAAGAGTCATCTGAGTTTCATCTCCGGTATCTGGTATATCATCATCGTCTCCATCATCAGGATCGGGATCATCATCGGGATCAACATCAGGGTCATCATCGGGGTCATCATCGGGATCGTCATCGGGATCGTCCGGATCATCGGGATCGTCAGGATCGACCGGTGTCTCTGTGAATACCGCCGTGTAGGTCACGTCTCCGGTAACTTCACTTATTTCCGGCTCCCAACCTTCAAATTCGTAAGTGTATTCATCAGTGTCCTCTTTAACAGGCGTATCTCCATCGTAGCTTGGCATACTGCCGTAAGGAACATCCGTATCTGTCTCAAGAACAGTGCCGTCTTCATTTACCCACTTAACAGTAAATGTTCTGGGAGTCTCGGTGTAAGTAGCTGTGTAGGTTGCATCTCCAGTTACTTCTGCAACTTCCGGCGTCCAGCCATTAAATGTGTAGGTGTACTGATCAGTAGGGTCCTTGGTCGGCGTCTCACCGTCATAGGTAGGCATCGTTCCAGCATCAACATCCGTATCGGTTTCAAGAACCGTACCGTCCTCGTCTACCCACTTGATTGTATACTTCAGCTCACCGTGAGCAGCCTTTAAACCAAATTCTTCAGCATATTCTTCGCCGGTATGTGTGAAGAGTACCAGATAATCGTCCTCACCTGTGCAATCCTTGTAGCTCCACCGATTCTCGGCATCTTCATACCAGCCTGTGATAGGGTGGCCGCAGGATTCCAGCGTTGCAGTCGTGTCCACTGTACCAAGATTTACTGTGCCAAAGCCATTGTAAATATCATCACCTGCCAGCACTGCCGAGTTATTGTGCAGGCTGAAACCATTAGCTACAGTCGTGTTTCCGCTATATATGAAGACTCCGCCGCCGATCGTACCGCTGTTTCCCTTGATCGTGCCGCTTTTGAACTGAATGTCCGTACCTGATCCAGTCGCGTAAATCAGTACAGCACCACCATACCCACGGTTGCATTCCGTAGAAGAGCATCCGGTAATCTCTGCGCCGTCCATATTGAATGTTAAATCAGAGAAACAGAATAGTGAGATTGCTCCGCCACCGTATGCATATCTGCTGGTGCTGGGGGCGTTGCTCTTGCAGTTTTCGATCTTGCCTCCCTTTAAATTGACCGTAACAGGATATCTGGAGTACGCGCAAACAGCGCCGCCACCCATATCGGAGTCGGTACAGTTGCTGATCGTACCATCATACATATTAAACGCAACAGGACCAGCTATCGATGGGCCGAATGGAGAACCTCCGGAGAGTCCGATTGCTCCACCATTAACTCCTGTGCAGTTAGTGATCGTTCCACCGTACATATTGAACACAGCGTGTCCATCGAGGTAAACACCTCCCGAAACAGCTCGGCTTCCGCAGTCAGTAATCCTTCCACCGTACATGTTTACGACAGAATTACCTACAGCCATGATACCTCCTGGCTGACCTACTCGTGTGCAGTGACCCAAGGTCACCCCATTATAGATGTTAAGTGTTCCTTGATAGTCGGTATTGAAAACAGCGAGGTCTGATTTTCCAGGCCATACATCCATAGTTTTATCATAACCTTCACTGCCCAAATTCAATACGCCGTTGTCAAAAACCGAAATACTTGCAGTGAGCTTATACCCTTCTCCGAGGATGGTGAGCTCACCTTTTCTCAACTATGGATTCTGGTTCAATACTTCCACATCGTTCATCAGTTTGATGGTCCTGGAACCGCCGTTTGCATTGAGATCTGCAATTACAGCATTAAATTCAGTAGCATTTGTAACCTCGGTTTCACCGCTGCGAGTTCCACCATTTGTTAAAAGTGTGGAATTGCCATCTTTTGCGCTTGCTTTCAAGGCAGCATCTTCATCATTTTCGCTGACCCTGATTAAATCATTCCTTTCAGGAGCCTTTTCTATGCTCGGTATCTCTATAGAAGAAATGTTCTTGTTGCTGTCAGCAAAAACCTGAGAAGGTATCATGCATATTACAAGCAGAGATGCTATCAACAGAATAAATATTCGCTTTTGTGTTCCCTTCATGTTTTTTAATCCCTCTTTTGTTTCGTTTGTTTATTTATAAACAAACATTTTTATGTGTAATTATAAAAATTTGGTATTATATTAGCACTTTTTGTTTGTGAAAACAATGTTTTTTTATATTTTTCAGCAAAAAACTGGAAAGAATTATTCATCATTATTCTTTCCAGCTTTTATATTCTAATTTTATTCTATTGTGTATTTTTTGCACAAATAGCCGTGCGCAAAAAATCCGCTCCATGCTTATAGCACTATCCTTATCCTTGTCCCAATATCCTGTCTTGAAAGTACCTCGAAGTGGCCGTTATGTTTGTCCACGATCCACTTAGCGATGGAAAGTCCCAGGCCGGTTCCTTCATATGATCTCGCCTCATCCGCCCTGTAAAAGCGCTCGAACATGTGGCGCGCATCTAACTCGGCCATGCCGATACCGCAGTCCTGAACCTGAAGATACGGGTGCCCCTCGCTATTGCCGCAGCTTAAGATGATCTCATCCCCTTCACGGGTATATTTTGCGGCATTATCAATCAGGATCCTGACGGCCTGCTTGAGGAGCCCGGCATCTGCTGAGACAACCGGTTCCCCGTCTGAACGGAATCTGTAAACGTGCTTTTCATCTATCATGACAGACTCCTCGTAAGCTTCTTTCATAAGCCCTGAAAGTTTAACATCCTCCTTCTTAAGTGGGGTTCTGCCGCTGTCTCCCCTGGCGAGGAAAAGGAGCTGCTCCACCAGATGATTCATTCTCGCGGTCTCCGTCTGGATGGCGGTGATGGATTCATCTAAGATCTTTTCGTCATTTTTCCCCCAACGTTCAAGCATGTCGGCATATCCGCTTATAACAGCAAGCGGTGTCCTGAGCTCATGGGAGGCGTCATTTACAAATCTCGCCTGTTGGCGATTGGCTTCTCTTATACGGGTGAGCAGGTTGTTGATGGCAGCCTCTATTCCCATAAGTTCGCTGTCACCAAGCGAGAGCTTTGATGACTCATCGGCGCCAAGATTGGAGATCGCGTCCTCAAGGAGATGATACTTGTCTTCCCCGAATTCAAGGCGGGAAAGCTCGTCGGCCTTTAGAGCCAGCTCGTTCAAGGGCTCCAATATGGTACGCACACGGGTCGAATATCTCGGTATCGATATGAAAAGCATCCAAAGCAGCCGGGCCACAAGCAGGACCGCAAAGATTATGCAGATAATTGTAAGCGCATCGCCGATGGCTACCTCTAAAGGCTTCTCTCCTGCGTTCACTACCTTATAGAACAGTTCTGTTTTATTGCTGCCTAAAATGCTTTCCCGATAGAAGGTTCTCTCGGCGTTCCACTTGACATAGCCGAAAGCCTTGTACTCCTGAAGAGCGAGCCAGCCTGCGCATGACACGGCAAAGAACAGAAGGGTCGACAGTAATATCCTTACGCCCATCTGCCTTAAAAAGACTCCCTTAAGTCTTCGTGTTATGGAATTCATTCTGCCACTGGAATTATTCGCTCCTGATGACATAGCCTGCCCCTCTCACTGTCTGTATCATCTTAACTCCGAAAACATCATCGATCTTCGAGCGAAGATGCCTGATATATACGTCTATCACGTTCGTTTCCCCGATATAGTCATATCCGCATACGCGGTCCAAAAGAGTGTCCCTCGAAAGCACGATGTCACGATTCTCGAGCATCAGCTTAAGCATCAAGAACTCTCTGTTGGTGAGGCTGATATCGTGTCCGTCGTATTTCACTGTCCTCTTTTTATCATCGAGGACGAGCTTCCCCCAGACAAGCACTCCTTCTTCATGGTCTTTCTTTACATCCGCGTCACTTGAATTATCTCCATCACTGCCGCTTGTCACATGACGGAACTTGAGTGCTACCCTTATTCTGGCCAGCAGTTCCTCGATGGCGAAAGGTTTGGTGATATAGTCGACAGCGCCGGCATCCAGACCTGAGACCTTGTCCATGACAGAATCCCTGGCCGTAAGGAGTATTACCGGCGTCTGTTTTTCATTGTGAAGTCTTCTCAATACTTCCAGGCCGTTAAGACCTGGAAGCATTATGTCGAGAAGAATCAAATCATATTCTTCAGAAAGTGCCATGTCAAGCGCGGTCCTTCCGTCATAAGCTTTATTAACTTCATACCCCTCGTGAGTAAGTTCAAGCTCTATGAAACGTGAGAGCTTTTCTTCGTCTTCGACTATCAGGATCTTTGCGTACACTTTGTCCTCCCTCTAAGGTTTACTTTCTTTCGAACTCTTCCTTAACTTTTTCTGCGGCGTCCGAGGCCTTTCCCATTACGTTATTTGCAGTACTCATATCGCTCTCACCTCTGAAGTTGTAGGTTACTCCGAAGAACAGGGAAACGATAAATACTACGATGGCAAGCTCCCATACGAATAACAGGATCAGAAGCGCTGCCCAGAGAGGAAGATCTGCTATGAGGTTTCCCTTTCTCCTGATTACGAGATAATTTGTTGTAAGGAAATATTTTGCTCTATCCACAAAATTTCTGAACTTCTCTTTTCTCTCTCTGCGCTGCTCGTTTTTGTCGTTGTTTCTGCGGTCGTTATTTACCTGCTCCTCTACTGAAACATACTGAGTCTGCTGTTCATATTCGGTGGAGTAGCTGCTCTGCTTGGGAGCCTCCGCCTTACCCTCTTTCTCGAGGATTATCATAGCGTCCAGAAGATCTCCATCTGCCTTCTCCAGTGCTGCCTTTGCTTCTTCGTAGGTAACGCCTGCTTTCTGTACTAATTTTTCTACTTTCTCAAAGTTATCCATTTTTCTTTCCTTTCCCGGAACCATCGTCCGTTCATCTCATTTCCTTTTGATGGTTCTATAATAACGGGCAAAGTTTAAGATGCAATTTATTCAAGATTAAAAACAGATTAATTTATTATAACCAAAGACCGCCTGCTTTTCAAGGTCTCCCTTGTATTCAAAAAGGTTCTCCCGCACCTTTTTAGCACGGTTGAACCTTTACATTTTACAATATACCCATTTTGACTATTGTTAGATGACTATTTGATTTTGATATTTATATCCCCATAACTGCAATCGATTTCGCACTTACCTCCGCGGTTAATCTGAGGTACGTTAACATCACCCTCGTCACAGTGCGTAACGAAAACCTTATCGCTTAAAAGCGTACCTGAAACATCGCCCGAATCAACCTTTACATATATGTTTTCAGCATCGCTTTCATCAAATACGATATCCCCATAGTATGCTTGTAAGCCGAACTCTTCAAATGCAATCGTATCCGTCAATTTGATACTTCCTGAATCATTTTTTACTGCTAGCTTTCTGCAAGAAACGTTCTTGATGTCAACATCGCCGAAATCAACATCCAAAGTTATATCCTCCGAAGTTGACGCCATTATGTTCATGTCCCCCGAATCAGTTTTTACTGCTAGCTTTCTGCAAGAAACGTTCTTGATGTCAACATCGCCGGAATCAACATCCAAAGTTATATCCTCCGAAGTTGACGCCATTATGTTCATGTCCCCCGAATCCGCTTTCAAATCAATGCTTCCGAACGTAAAGCCTTCCGGTATTTCGATGTCACCGGAATTCGAATTAATGATAAGATCGCTATATTCATTCTTAGGAAGATATACGACCATCTTTTGACCCTCTTCCATATCAAAATTGAATATACTCAGTCCTGATCCCCTATTTTCCTTTATTACTTTGTTTTCAATCATAAGCGTCCTGTCTTCTACCTGCGCTGTAAAAGAAGTCTCATCATCTTTCCTCGTGCGAGACACCACTTTGCAGGTTTCATCATCTGAGGGGATGAATCTGATATCACAATTCTCGCCTGCTATCTTTATATTTTGAAAATCTTCTGCAACATCATAAGTATTTGTCACATACTCAACCGTATTGAGTTTATGAAAATCGAAGCCAAGAGCCACATATCCGATTCCGCAGATGATCGCTCCTGCTCCCAGCAATACCAGTGCAACGTAAAACAATTTTTTAAATCTCTCCATTTTTAAGCCTCCTTACCCACAAATGAAGTTTTTACTCCCAAAAGTCCGGATCCGGTAAACCTGATTAGGCACTTTGTTAACCATATGCAACCAATCAGCAGGATAATTGCAAGTCCGGCCATAGCCAGTCCAGAGCCAAAAGCGAATAAAGCTCCGGCAACATTTAAGCTTTTCAGGTATACAAATATGCCCGCCAAAGATGCAAACACGCTGCCTGCAAGACAAAGATCTACAACATACACAGAAGCAATAAAGATCCAAATGGTAAAATACAACGCCAATATGCATATTATTGCCCCTAAAACAACTGGTATCCACAGCGGCGCCCCAAGCACCAGCAAAATAATTTCCCACGCTTTGAGATCTCTTTTAGGTCTGATCTTCTCCTTTACAAGCTTTGTAAGCGGGGTCTCAGACATTGTCTGGGCTATGATAGATTCAATACTTCCAATGCTTTCTATTGCTTCCTCTTCAGAAAGACCTTCCTCGATGCGGTCGTCTATCATTTCGCCATAGAAGCTAACCCTGTCATCTATATCCTCCTGAGGCAGTCCGGCAAGTCTTCTCCTTAACTCATTCAAATAATCCACTTTCTTCATAATCCAACGTCCTCCTTAGAAATAAAACGATATATGGACAGAATCTCCTTCCAGTCGTCGTTCATAAATTCCTCTATACGGCTCAGTCCCTGCTCTGTAATGTGATAGTATTTTCTGAGCCTTCCATCATGCTCGACAGATCTCACCGTAAGCGAACCTGCAGTTTCCAGTCGCTTAAGAATGGTATATAAAGTAGATTCTGATAGTACCAGATAGGGCTTCATGCTCTTGATTATCTGATATCCATAGGAATCTTCATCCTTGATCGCAGCCAGTACGCATATGTCCAATAGGCCACGCTTGAGTTGATTATCCATAATACTCCTCCTTTCAACATATACATCGTATCACGAAGTATATCACTACGTCAAGTATTTTTTTAAAAAAATATTGACAAGGGAGGTTTATTGCAGTAAACTTAAATCAAGGTTTAGCGCGATAGACCAACAGGAGGAAAAATGGAAAAGCAAAGATTAGGTACGATGGAATATCGTTTTTTATCTCTCATATGGAATTGTGAACCAATCAGTTCAATGCAGCTCGTTAAGAAATGTAACGAAGCCTTTGACTGGAAGAAGTCGACCACTTTCACCATGCTGAGAAAGATGAAAGAGCGCGGATTCATAGACAACGAGAATTCAGTTGTCGTTTCCCGTGTCAGCAGGCAGGACGTCGAAAAGTCCGAAAGTGATTTCTTCATGGATCAAACGTTTTCAGGCTCCCTTCCCCATTTCCTGACCACCTTCCTTAACGGGAAGACTATCTCCGATGAGGAAGCAGAAGAACTTAAACACTTGATCGATTCTTTCAGAGGATAACAATCATGACTATTATTTTTTTACAGATACTTAAGATGAGTATATCAGCAAGCTATGTGGTTTTAGCAATATTGCTGATCAGATTCTTGCTGAAGAAAGCTCCGAAAAAATATTCATATGCACTGTGGAGCGTTGTGGCGTTCAGATTGGCATGTCCCTTTACGATCAATTCCGGCTTCAGCCTGTTCAATCTTCCCTTTTTAAATAAGGGAGAGAAGGTGATCGACCTTTCGGGCACCCCGGTAGTTCCAAGCGCTGGAACAAACGCGGTGGCTGGAACTGGTACCGCCGACATCCCCATCATTTCGGGTGAGGCTGCCACACAGCAAATTACCGCCGTTCAAAGCACCGTAAATCCTCTTGACATCGTTGTCATGATCTGGATAATTGGTGCTACGGTCCTGTTAACATATGGGATAATTACATATATCAGGATGAAACGCAAGATGGAAATGTCAATGCCTCTTACGGATAATATCCGTCAGGCATATGTTCGCACACCCTTCATCCTCGGTTTTTTGAAGCCGACGATATACATACCTTTTGATCTTGATCCTGAAGTAGAGAGAATTGCTATCTCTCACGAGAGATGCCATATACAAAGAGGCGATCATGTCATAAAACTGCTTTCCTTTGCCCTTCTGTCAATTCACTGGTTCAATCCACTGTGCTGGCTCGCATATTTTGCGATGGAAAAGGACATGGAAATGAGCTGTGATGAGTACGTATTGTCACATTCTGACAATGCTCACAAGTCTTACAGCCTGGCCTTGCTATCTTTCTCCACCGGAAAAAGATTCTCATTGGCAAGCCCTCTGGCTTTTGGCGAAAATAACGTAAAAGAAAGGGTTGTGAATGCCATGAAGTATAAAAATGTATCAAAACTAATTACCACCTTTGCCATAATATTATGTCTGCTCACCTTTGTTGCCTGCGGCACAAACGGTGAAACAGCCACAGCAACCAATGCTGACACAGTTTCTACTGAAGAAGCTGCAGAAACAGTTGAGACCGCAGACGAGGCAACAGAAGACGAAACAGAAGCTGTACCGGAGGAAGCTAAGGAAGAAGCGGGATCTGAAGATAAGGAAACAGCTGCTGAAACACCCGCCGAAGAGCCCGCTGAAAAAGCGGAAACTGAAACGGTCGATGAGGATGCATCTCAGGAAACCACTGAGGAACCCGCTACTGAAGTTTCAAACGAAGAAGCAGAGACCAATTTTGAATCCATATTTGAAGTTAGCCCAATTCAAGTTAAAGCGCCGATAACCAAGGGCTTTGGTTCTAGCAACGGTAAGCTCCACCCCGGTATCGATATCGCAGCCGAAACCGAGACACCCGTATATGCTGTATCAGACGGCATCGTGACTACCGCTGATTGGGTTGGCGGTTCCGGAAACTGCGTGATAATAGAGCACGCCAATGGTTGGACTACGCTCTATGCTCACTGCGATACCCTTACTGTAAGTGAGGGGGCAAGCGTTAAAGCGGGAGACCAGATCGCAACTGTCGGAAATACCGGTGTGTCTACCGGTCCACATCTCCATCTGGAGGTTCGTGATGCTAGTGGCGAACCCGTTGATCCTGAACCTTATCTCTAAATCACACAAGTGCTGATTAATTAAAGGTATTTATAAGGCAAGAAGCCCTGCAGTCCAGAGCTTCTTGTTTTTTTATTCATCATACATCCTTTTATCTTCTTTTTTAGTCCCTTCTCTTCGAACTGAATCCGTACAGTACGATGTTCAGAATGAGGAAGACAACAATCGCTATAGCTGAGTATGTCATCATAAACTTCATATCTGCCGTATGGTCGAACAGGTTGAGATTCACTGCGAATATATTTTTTGCGCTTTCTATGAACTGACCACCGTCAACGCCGTTGAGCGCTGAATCTATATTTTCAAGAGCAGGTCCCATAAGTACGTTTCTCATGGCTCCGGCTATCTGAGAACCCGGGACGATATTTACTGCAGTCTGAACTTCTTTGCTGAAGCTCGATACCGGTATGTAGGCTCCGATCACAAATCCGATTGCAGCGGATACCATGATGCCAAACGAGCTGAGGGTTGAGCTTTTTTTGAAAAAGGAAACGAAACTCATCAGTACTAAAGTTGAAGATATCGATCCCAGAATGACAAGCCCATAAATCTTTAAAAGGTCCATAAAAGTATATGTAATAATACCGCCAATTGAAAGGAATACGAGGCCGGCTGTAAGCAGGATAGAACTCATTAAGACCGTAGTAGCGACTGCACCCGAAAAATATGACATTACCACGGTACTCCCCTTTACCGAAGTCGCATTGTAATCATAGTCGATTTTTTCCTGCTTATCACTTACCATTACAGAAAGCGAGTTTAGCGCAACGGTTACCACTGAAGTTCCGATAACTCCGGACACCAGCCATGAATTGACGAGAGCATCGACGTCTGCGCTGGTAACGAGATCCTTTAATACACCCAGACTATCATTTATGGCATCCACGTAAGTGCTCTTAAGGAACATAAGGTACAGGCCCAGAACGATTACCTGCGTAAGCATCGAAAGCATAATCGCCAGCTTATCCTTCGCGTAAACCTTTATATTTCTAACTGTCATGCCCATGTAGGCATTTAAACTTCTTGTACCTGTCATTTTTAATCTCCCAATCTTTTTCCCGTTACGTTAAGAAATACGTCGTCCATATTTCCCTTTATAAATTCATAATCGTTGATTTCTCTATGCTCGCTTAATAGGCGGGTGGCTTCTTCGCAGCTTCCGATGTCTATGCGATAATTGTCCATCTCATACTCGAATTTCAAGCCCTCATTGCGCAAAAAATCTTCTGCCCCATCGTTCTTTTTCGCGTACCAGATCAGGCGGTTGGAGGCATATTTTTGTTTAAGCGAGTGAGGCGTTCCCTCAGCTGCAATCGTGCCCTTATCTATGATGACCACCTTATCACACGCTACCGTTTCCTCCATGTAGTGGGTTGTAAGGAATACCGTGAGACCCGTTTCCCGCCTTAGGTTGTGGATGGTCTCCCAGACCTTCACCCTGGTCATGGGATCAAGCCCCGTGGTCGGCTCATCGAGAAAGAGGATTCTCGGTCTGTTTAAGAGCGCCCTCGCAATATCAACTCTTCGTCTTTGCCCGCCGCTTAATTTCTCATATCTTCTGTTCAAAATCTCATCAAGGGCCAGTGTGTCGGATACTTCCCGGATTCTGTCTTTGGCTTCCCTCTGGGACATGCCATAATATGATGCTCGTGAGACCAGGTTCTCGTTGACCGTAAGCTGCTTATCGAGCACGCTTCCCTGAAAGACGATTCCGATCTGCTCCCGGATTTGCGTTTTTTGCTTATCAAGGTCAAATCCCGCGATGTTTACTTCTCCGGAATTCTTTTCAAGAACAGTGCAAAGAACGTTTATGGTGGTAGATTTTCCCGCCCCGTTCACTCCAAGGAACGAAAAGAAGGACCCCTCCTCGACGGTGAAGCTGATATCATTTACTGCCTTTACATCTTTATAGCTCTTTGTAAGGTTTCTTACTTCGATTATATTTTTCATCTTTAATCCTCCTGACAAAGCCATCATATCACAAGCAAAAAATAAAAAAATACAACTCACAGCGTTCTGCAATTGAGAACGAGTGAGTTGCATTTATCAGTGGTTAAGTTGCACTATTCTTCATCGTGATTTATGTTCTGAAGAGCCTTATTGATATCGTCCGCAGCGGTTTTGTTCAGGAGCACATTCAAAAGCCATACCAGCGCATATACTATAAAAATAGCTATGAAAAGGATCGCAGCTCCCCTAAAATCATCGTACCATTTAAGCAATGCTCCTTCTGCCAGAATCAACGCTTCCGTCGTAACAAAGTGAAGGATTACATGTCTGTAAAACTTTGCTTTGGTAGGCTCATCTTTAAAATATAATAACAGTGATGGAATCGTGCCTATGAGCCCCGTAAGCATAGCGATCCACGGATAGGATTCCGCATCCCGGCACAAAACCACATTTCCGATGGTGAGGTTGAGAAGCGAGGATACCAGCATCACGCATACCGTTGTCATTAAAAACAGCGATACTAACATTTTCATTATAGGTTTTAATTCTTTCATATCCGCACCCCCTACATTCCAAGCTTTCTTTTTAATACGGAAACGTACTGCCTTGAAATAACTGCTACTTCTCCATTTAATAACTTCGCTTCAAAACGCCCGTTTACCGATGGAGAGACGGAGCGGATTTTCGCAAGATTAATGATCATGGATTTGGAGCAGCGAAAGAGTTTGCTTCCGCTTATCATGGCTTCTATCTCATAGAGCTTCAGCTTGCAGTCAAAGACGCTTTTCTGCAAATAGATAAAAGTCTTGTTATCCACGGACTCAATATAGTAGATGTCCTTGATGGGAATGCGAAATACCTCGTTGTCGCGGCTCCCAAGCAGTATCTGCTCTGTCGGTTTCAGCCTTTCCACGAGACTTGTGACATCATCATTTATCTCATGACACTTGATGATGACTTCCTCTTCCTCTTTAAGATCAACTTGTTGGATGGTAATTTTGAACATAGTCCACTTCCTAAACTATATTTTACTAAACTATACCAGACGGCTCTTGAAAAACAAGGCATTTCACGGTAAGTTGCATCTAAGCTATGGTGAAATGCCTGTAATTAAGCAATTGTGATACTATAACTGTCAAATACCGCCGAACATTTACAGCGCAGCCTTGACTGCCTTCTCCACTTCTGCCATGTCGACGGTAGGCTCGAAACGTGCGATAACGTGGCCCTCCCTGTCAACGAGGAACTTGGTAAAGTTCCAACCCACATAGGTCTTATCGCCGTACTGCTTGTTGTTGGCAGCAGCGAATTTGTTAAGAGCAGCATTTTTAAGACCTTTGCCGAATCCTACGAAAGGTTTCTCGCTGGCCAGATATGCGAAAAGCGGATCAGCGTTTTCTCCATTTACATCAATCTTGGCAAACTGCGGGAAATCTGTGCCGAATTTGAGAGTGCAGAACTCATGTATCTCATCATCGGATCCCGGTGCCTGATTTGCAAACTGATTGCAAGGGAAATCAAGAATCTCGAATCCCTGATCTTTCAATTCTTTATACATCGCTTCAAGCGGTTCATAATGAGGTGTAAATCCACATCCGGTTGCTGTATTAACGATAAGGAGAACCTTGCCTTTGTAAGTATCAAGACTTACAGCATTTCCTTTTCTGTCTTTTACG
>JAEEGL010363132.1_pt1 | contig 16741 bp, 15 predicted proteins | sample 9134231 | NCBI WGS metagenome assembly JAEEGL01 (sample SAMN16246548, study PRJNA631951) | gut metagenome | biome: gut microbiome; feature: rumen; material: fiber-attached | host: Bos | place: Iran: Karaj | collected 2018-10 | reverse complement strand
TAATGGAATACCAGCCGGAAGAAGCGGTGCTGAACAACGTAGTGGGCTTCGTGAACACCGCAGAGCCTGCAGGACAATACGGGGTGGAACGGTTCGTGCTCATCAGCACGGATAAGGCCGTGAACCCCACCAGCGTCATGGGGGCTACCAAACGGCTCACGGAAAAACTGGGCCAGGCCATGAATAAAAAATACCCCCACACCAAATACATGGCCGTGCGCTTTGGCAACGTATTAGGCAGCCGGGGCAGCGTGGTGCCACTGTTCAAAAAACAGATTGAGGCCGGCGGCCCCATCACCGTAACCCATCCGGACATCACCCGGTACTTTATGACCATTCCGGAAGCCAGCCAGCTGGTGATGGAAGCAGGCGGCCTGGGTTCCGGCGGCGAAGTGTTCGTGCTGGACATGGGCGAACCGGTGAAAATCATGGATTTGGCCAAGAAGATGATCAGCCTCTCCGGCCTGGTGTTGGGGCAGGATATTGAAATCAAAGTAACCGGCCTGCGACCCGGGGAAAAACTGTTTGAAGAACTGATGACGGCGGAAGAGGGGACAGAGAAAACCTCCCATAAAAAGATTGCTAAAGCCGTTTTGCAGGAGGAAGACCCGGATACCCTGTACCGGCAAATTGAAACCCTGCGTTCCCTGAAAGAGGAAAACGCCATTATCGGGCAGTTAAAAACCATGATTCCCACCTATGCGCCGAATCACTTTAAGGCAGAATAAGAATGCCAAGAGGCATGTTTATATGAACAGGAGATGCAAACCCTATGAAGCATGATTTTATCAACGATCCACGCTTTGCCGGGATCAAACCGTTTGAAAAAAAAGTCTGGCTTTCGTCCCCCACCATGCACGGGGATGAACAGCATTGGGTAGATGATGCCATTACCACCAACTGGGTCAGTACTGTTGGGGCCAATATCAATGAAGTAGAACGGATGACGGCAGAGAAAATCGGCCGTAAGTATGCGGTGGCTCTTTCCTGCGGCACGGCGGCGCTGCATCTTGCCATTAAGCTGTGTGGGGAAAAATTGTACGGCCAGCCCAAGGTGGGTCATGGCGCATTGGAAGGGCACAAAGTGTTCTGTTCTGATATGACCTTTGACGCTACGGTGAATCCGGTAGCTTACGAAGGCGGGGAAGCGGTCTTCATCGATACGGAATATGATACCTGGAACATGGATCCGGTGGCTTTGAAGAAAGCTTTTGAAATCTATCCAGAAGTAAAACTTGTAGTAGTCGCTCATTTATACGGTACACCCGGCAAGATAGATGAAATCAAAGCGGTTTGCGATAAACACGGCGCCCTGATTGTTGAAGATGCCGCAGAGTCTTTTGGCGCCACTTACAAAGGTGTGCAGACCGGCATGTTTGGAACGGAAAGTGTGATTTCCTTTAACGGAAATAAGATTATTACCGGCAGTTCCGGCGGCATGTACCTGACAGACAACGAAGAAGACGCCAATAAAATCCGAAAATGGAGTACCCAGAGCCGGGAAGATGCCGCTTGGTACCAGCATGAAGAAATGGGTTTTAACTACCGCATGAGCAACATTATTGCCGGCGTAGTTCGGGGGCAGTTCCCCTATCTGGAAGAACACATTGCCCAGAAAAAAGCCATTTATGAGTGCTATAAAGAAGGTTTAAAGGATTTACCGGTAAAGATGAATCCTATCGACTTTGTCAACTCCGAACCTAACTATTGGCTGAGCTGCCTGATTATTGACAAAAATGCCATGTGTCCGCATGTTCGTGGGGAAAAGGATGCGCTGTATATAAGTGAACCGGGGAAGAGCTGCCCCACAGAAATTCTGGACGCCATTGCTGCCTTTAATGCGGAAGGACGACCTATCTGGAAACCGATGCACATGCAGCCTATTTACCGTATGAACCCGTTTGTAACAAGGAACGGCAACGGACGGGCCCGGAGCAATGCGTATATTAAAGAAATCGGCGCCATAGATGTTGGCGCGGATATTTTCCAGCGAGGTTTGTGCCTGCCCAGTGATAATAAGATGACAAAAGAAGAACAAGATATCATTATCGAAATTATCCACAGGTGTTTTAAATAAATGAAGAATACACATAAGCCCTACGGGCCTTATGAAAAATACATCAAACGGCCACAGGATTTTTTGTGTGCGTTGGCGGCACTGATTGTTTTGAGTCCGGTGATGTTAATTACCGCAATACTTGTCAGAACAAAATTGGGTAGCCCAGTCTTGTTTACCCAGGATCGACCGGGTAAAGACGGAAAGATTTTTAAACTATATAAATTCCGTTCTATGACAGATGAAAAAGACGCAAATGGCAATTTACTCCCTGACGAATTGCGCTTAACCGACTTTGGTAAAAAGTTACGTGCCTCATCAATAGATGAATTACCGGAACTGTTTAACATCTTAAACGGTGATATGGCCGTAATAGGTCCGCGCCCCTTACTTGTGCGTTACCTGCCACGGTATAATAAACACCAGGCCCGGCGACATGAAGTACGTCCGGGTTTTTCCGGCCTGGCTCAGGTGCATGGCCGCAATGCTATTAGTTGGGAAGAAAAGTTTGATTGGGATGTAAAGTATGTAGATCACATTACCTTTTTTGGTGATTGGAAAATAATCTTTGATACACTTCGGATCGTACTGAAGCGGGAAGGAATCAGTTCTGCTACCAGTGCGACGATGGAAGAATTTAAAGGAAGCGGGATAAACAATTGAAACTGACAATTATTGGTGCATCTGGTCATGGAAAGGTTGTAGCGGATATCGCAAAACTGAATGGCTACGATGAAATCGATTTTTTGGATGATAACGAAACTCTTAAGTTTTGTGGAAGATATCCTGTTGTTGGCAAGTCTAATCTGGCTTCTATTTTAAAGAACGATGTTTTTGTAGCTATTGGAAATAGTCAGGTCAGGCGAAAGATAATGGAACAACTTACTGTTCAAAACATTCCAATTTTAATTCATCCTGATGCTATTGTGGCTGAAGATGTAAAAATTGGGGATGGAACTGCGATTATGGCGGGAACGGTTATAAATTCAGGGACAGTCATTGGGAAAGGATGTATTGTAAATACATGTTCTTCTGTTGATCATGACTGTGAGATTGGCGATTATGTGCATATTGCAGTGGGTGCGCATCTTTGTGGGACCGTAAAAGTTGGAAATGCCACTTGGATTGGGGCAGGAGCAACAATTAGCAATAATGTTATGATTAACAGTTCTTGTACCATAGGTATAGGAGCTGTTGTTATAAAAAATTTGGAGGAGGAAGGCACTTATATCGGCGTACCTGCTAAATTAAAAAAACAGAATAGCTATGTGATATAATTGATAATTGTAAGGAAGGCTTATTTTGAAAAAAACAGTTTGGATTCTAAATCACTATGCAACAGGCATGTTATTTAATAAAGGCGGCCGACACTATTGGTTTGCAAAGTTTTTAAAGCGGGAAGGCTATGAGCCCGTCATATTTTGTTGCAACGCCAAGCATGGTGTTTTAGAGAATTATTTTGATATTGATAAATTATGGATAGAAAAAGTGGCAGAGGAAATAGACGTTCCCTTTGTTGCTGTAAAATCAAGCTTGTATAAAGAAAACGGAAAAGCCAGAGTCATGAACATGATCCGTTTTTACTGCAATGTTCAAAAAGCTGCAAAAGAATATGCGAAGACGCATCCGAAGCCGGATGTTATCTATGCTTCCTCTGTTCATCCGCTTACGTTGGTGGCTGGAATAAAACTGGCTAAGTATTTTGGCATAAAATGTATTTGTGAAATGCGTGATCTTTGGCCAGAAGCTATTGTCGCCTATTCAAAATCCATAAAACGGAACGGTTTGTTTGCCAAAATCTTGTACCAAGGCGAAAAGTGGATTTATAAAAAAGCAGATGCTTTAATTTTTACCCAGGAAGGCGGACCGGATTATGTTCGCTCGCAGGGATGGGATACAGAACATGGCGGCCCGATTGATCTGGTAAAAGCTTATCATATCAATAACGGCGTGGATTTAGAAGCCTTTGATCAAAATGTGAAAGATTTTTGGTTTGACGATGAAGATATGGACAACATAGACTTTATTAAGGTTGTTTACACTGGTGCCATTCGAAGGATTAATAATTTAGGTATTATCGTTGATGCTGCAAAGCTAGTTAAGAATCCAAAAATTCGTTTTATCATATTTGGTGACGGTGATGAATTGGATTTATTAAGAAAGCGTGTTGCTGATGAAGGAATTAAAAATGTGATATTTAAAGGCTATGTGAATAAACAATTTATTCCTTCTATAGTTTCTCGTTCTGATATTAATGTGGTACATTGGGAAATGACCCCTCTTTTGCGTGTCGGTGAAAGTTACAACAAATCGTTTGAGTATTTTGCAGCAGGAAAGCCTGTTTTTTATACTATCAGGCCTGGCTATAGTATTGTAGAAAAATATCATTGCGGAAGGCTGACGGATGGATTTGAACCACAAGATATTGCAAATGGGATAGAGATAATAGTGAACTTAACTAATGCGGAAAGGGAACAAATGGCATTGAACGCACGTAAAACTGCAGAAGTTTACGATTTTAAGAATCATACAAAAATGCTGATAGGTATTATTGAAGCACTTTGATATTTGGAATAAGGAGTAGTAGTTTCATGAACATTGCAGTTGCAGGGACAGGTTATGTAGGCATGAGTCTGGTCGTGCTGTTAAGTCAGCACAACCATGTGGTTGCGGTAGATATTTTGTCGGAAAAAGTTGAAAAGCTGAAACAATGGCAATCACCTATTCGGGATGACTATATTGAAATGTTTTTAGAAGAACACGAAGAACGTCACCTGGATTTGACGCCTACTCTGGATGGGGTGGCTGCATATAAAGAGGCAGATTTTGTAATTATTGCCGCGCCCACTAATTATGATCCCAGACGAAATTTCTTTGACTGTTCCGCAGTAGAAGCGGTAATTGAAGTAGTTATACGGTCCAATCCAAATGCTACCATGATTATTAAATCTACCATTCCGGTGGGTTACACGGAAAGCATTCGGAAAAAATATAACACAGATAAAATTCTTTTCAGCCCAGAGTTTTTACGGGAAGGTAAAGCATTGTACGATAACCTTTACCCCAGTCGTATCATTGTGGGGTGCGATGACAAATGTCGGGAAAAAGCCGAACAGTTTGCCAAGCTACTGAAGGAAGGGGCCATAAAGAAAAACATCCCTACCCTTTTCATGGGGTTTACGGAAGCGGAAGCAGTAAAGCTGTTCGCCAACACCTACCTTGCACTGCGGGTCAGTTACTTTAACGAGCTGGATACCTATGCGGAGGTGAAAGGCCTGAACTCGGAAGATATTATCAACGGCGTTTGCCTTGACCCGCGGATTGGTTCTCACTATAACAACCCTTCTTTTGGTTACGGGGGGTATTGCCTTCCTAAAGATACAAAACAATTGTTAGCCAATTACCGGGATGTACCGGAAAATCTAATCCAAGCTATTGTGGAAAGTAACCGGACGCGGAAAGATTTTATCGCTGACAGGGTGTTAGAACAGGCCGGGTACTACACTGATTCTTCTTTGTGGGATGCTGAAAATGAACGGTCTATTACTGTGGGAGTATACCGTCTGACCATGAAAGCCAGAAGTGACAACTTCCGTCAATCTTCTATACAAGGCATTATGAAACGACTGAGGGCTAAGGGTGCAACTGTCATCATCTATGAACCTACGCTAAAAGACGGACAGACATTTTTCGGTTCTCTTGTAGTAAATGACATTGAACGATTCAAAGCAGAGGCAGATGTGATTATTGCCAACCGATATGAAAATGTGTTGGATTCAGTATTAGATAAGGTCTACACGAGAGATATATTTAGACGGGATTAATAAAACAGGAAGGTTTTTCAATTTGTTTAAATAGTAAAGAATAGGAGTGCGTTATATTTAATTCAAGAGATTGATACGTCTTTTGTTCTTGTAAAATTATTCCCTATATAAAGGAAATGGAAAAGACCGTGTGTTAAATATGGCTAACGTAATTTTTATGGTAAACGTTCAAACAAGAAATACCAAACGTTCTTTCACAATCAGATGTACCTATATTACATAATACCAGCACATTATTGGATAAATATGGGCAAACCCAGAATTATTTTTTTGAGTATCTTGCCTCCGAAAAGCCTATACTGATGACATATTCAGTGGGATACAGTGTAGTTAAAGAACAACAGTGTGGCATGGAAGTGCAGCAGCAGATGCCAGAAGCAATCGCAGACGCAATGCTTGCATTTTACAACCTGGATAATGAAAAGATGGAGCATTATAAAAGTAATATATTACGATGTGTTTCACAATTTGATTTCAAGTATCTGACAGAAAAGTTAATAAATTTAATAGATAGTATTTAAACTTTATTTGAAGGTAAATCATCACAACATGCAGTTCAATGATATTTATCTGGGATTGCTTTTCGGAAAGAAGTCTCAATCCTTTGCTGAGTTGATATAGCTCCTAGTGATGGAAAACAATGTATTGAAAAATACAGATGTGATGTTTGGTTAAACTGGATAAGTATTCGAGGGATTAATTTCCTGATAGACAGATTACAAAGGAACTGGCAAATAGGAGGTTCTTACTGATTTTAAAAATCTGTGATAGATGGAATAGGTGAAAGATTCTGGGATGTGATTATGTAATTGGAGTCGTAATCTAGTTTAAAATCTTTTACTTTATTTAAATGGAGGAAAAATGATTAAAGTTTGTCATATGACAAGTGTACATGCCCCTGAAGATGGAAGAATTTTTTTAAAGGAGTGTACCTCGTTGGCACAGGCTGGTTATGAAACATATTTAGTGGAACGTGGTGCAACATATGTTAAAAATGGTGTTCATATTGTTGGAGTGGGAGATTTTCAAGGTAATCGTCTACAACGAATGTCAACATTAACAAAACTTGTTTATGAAGCTGCGTTAAAAATCAATGCTGACATTTATCATATCCATGATCCGGAACTATTGCCCTATGCGCTTAAGTTAAAGAAAAAGGGAAAATTAGTAATATTTGATAGTCACGAGTACTATTCTGACCAAATTAGAAACAAGCCTTATCTTCCTAAAGGTGTTAGTTCCATCATTGCAAATATATATGAACAGTATGAAAACTATGTTTGTAAAAGAATAGATGCAGTTATTTTTCCATGCCTTAAAAACGGCACTCATCCGTTTCAGGGTAAATGTAAAAGGGTCATAACATTAAATAATGTTCCTATGTTAGAAGAACTTTATAACCATTATGATCCTAAAATTGAAAAGTATCCAAACAGTATCTGCCATATAGGAAGTTTAACAGAAAACCGTGGTATTACTGAAGTAATAAAAGCTGCGTATTTATCAAATTCAATTGCGTATATTGCGGGCGTATTCAGGCCGGTTGAATATCAGAAAAAAATAGAAAGTTTGCCCGAAAGTAGTTCCATGAGATACTTGGGGAAATTGGGCAGAAAACAGGTGCTAGAACTATTACAGCGTTGTAAAATTGGGTTAGCGACAATACATAATGTTGGTCAATATAATCAGTTTGATAATCTTGCAACAAAATGTTACGAATACATGGCCTTGGGAATACCGGTTATTTTAACAAGGGCGCCATATAACGAAAAGATTAACGAAAAATATCAGTTCGCCATTTGCGTGGATCCGGGAAATGAAAATGAGATTGCAGATGCAATAACATATTTGCTTACACACCCAGATGAAGCAAAACGAATGGGCGAAAACGGACGTAAGGCTATACGTGAGGTGTTTAACTGGGAAAAAGAGAAAGAACAGTTGTTGGCTTTGTATGAGGATTTGATTTAAAATTGGAAGTGTATATTTATGAAAGCTTATTGTGTTTCGTTAAAAAGCACTGCTGTTTTTTTTGCAGGAATTGCTTTATATCGGCTATTTTTAGATAAGATTTATTTTACTGTTTTGGCACCGATATATTCTTATGCAGGGTTTAACGATTACAGTACAAATACGAACTTGTTATTATCTTGGCTTTTGTTGTTTCTATTTTATGTTGCTGGGAGGGGCATCTTTTATAGTAAAACTGATGTAGCATCCTGTATGGTACTTTATATACTTAGCCTTTTAGCATTTGTTCCATTTACTACGTGTGTGTATGCAGGCATTCTATCGTCAGATTTAATAATGTCGTTTTGCCTTTATTGGATTGTGTTGTTGTGTTTACAAAAGCTGTTATTAAAAGTGCCTGTCTCAAGATTTCCAAAACTAAAAATTAGTAATTTCGTTTTGGATGAAAGAGCAGTAAGAACAATTGGTATTCTGTCAATATTGTTAGTGTTTTACATTTCTTTTGTGTATACGGGTTTTCGCCTACACTTTAGTCTTATGGATGTGTATGACTTGCGTTTGGAAGCAAGAGGATTTGGGATGCCTACAGTTTTGACTTATTTGTTTTCATGGACAAAAGCTGTAAATCCAATTTTAATGGCTTATTGTTTAATTAAAAAGTATTACGCTGTAGCTTTTTTGTTTTTTTTCTCCCAAATAGTCAGTTTCGGTATTGATGGGGCGAAAGCTCCTTTTTTGATGACTTTTGTAATATTTTTAGTTATACTTTTCTTGAAAGATAAGATTACAACTGATAAAATTAAAAATATGATTCTTTGCGGTTTTATAACTCTAGCAATAATATCTTATGCAGAATATTTATTGTTTAACACTTGTACAATATCTACATTATTCATTCGCCGTATATTATTCGTGCCGCGTTACCTTGATTACTGTTATTTTGATTTTTTCTTGGATAATGAACCTGATTTTTTCAGAAGCAGTTTTTTACGTCATTTAGGGTTTGTTAGTCCTTACAGCGAGTTGGGCAGGGGAATTTCATTTATAATCGGCGCACAATATTTTAACAGGCCTGAAATGAATTGTAATAATGGTTTCTTTTCTGATGCAATTACTAATCTTGGTACATATGGCGTGCTTATTATGCCTGTGCTGTATATTATAGTTTTAAGATTTCTTGATAAAAGTACTTTAAATTTAAATCGAAGGCTTGTTTTTACTCCCATTAGCTTTTTTGCGTTAAGCATAAATAGCAGCTTCATTTTTACTTCGTTATTAACCCATGGCTTTTTTGTTTTGTTGTTAATTTTTTCATTTATGACGCCGGAATCTGATGTAAAAAGCTATTCTTAGTTCATTCTGTTCTTAGTTGTTTTAAAACTATGATTTTATAGATGTAAACGGAAGAAATTGGCTTCTATTATTTTTATTTCTTTGCCAACAGAGATACGTTAATTGGTGTTTATGCCTTTTAAAATTGTCATTTAAAGGAATATGATTCACAACAATTTAAAAAATATAAAAAAAATAATATGCGATATAGTATTAAATTTGGTTGCTGTAGCAATGCCTGTAGCATTGCTACAGCTGTTTATCTATCCGCAGGTCGCAAAATATATTTCTGGTCAGGAATATGGTCTAATGCTAACCATTTACTCAGTATGGATTATGATTCCAAATTCCGTTGGTAATGTTTTTAATAACATCAAGTTGTTAAGATTTCCGGAATATCAGAAACATGTAATTCAGGGCGATTTTCCTGTTTTGATTAGTGGATGGCTTTCGATAGTTTTAATCATTGTATTTTTGGCAATTTGGTTTTATTATGGCTCATTTACCATTACTCATATTATTACCGGTACTTTTATTGGGTTTCTTTTTTTCCTACATGCCTATCTTTCGGTATGGTTCCGTATAGAATTGAATTACCTTTCGGTTTTGATTAACAGTATTTGCTTAAGTGTAGGCTATCTTGCCGGTTATATTGTGTTCAGAATGAGCGGCGCCTGGGAATGGGTATTTTTGTTGGGTTATCTTTTTTCCTGTTTGTTTTGTGTTGCAAAGACCCCTCTGTTACGTGAACCATACCAAAAAACTATACTATATCCAGCCGTTAAGAAAGATAGTGTTAGTCTGATCATTGCTTCTGTAATCGGGAACCTGGTAAATTACGCTGACAAATTGGTTTTATATCCCTTGATGGGTGGCATGGCTGTTTCAGTTTACTATACTGCAACCATATTGGGCAAGATAACAGGTATGTTGACCGGACCCATTAATAGTGTTGCTTTGAGCTATATCGCCCGTTGGGATAAAAATAAAGCCGGTTTTTTTTCGAAGGTTATATATGCAGGCTTAGCAATATGCTGTTTGGGCTATGGCTTGGCGATACTGTTGGCAAGGCCTGTAATAGGATTGCTATTTCCACAGTGGCTGGAGCCAGTTATGGAGATTATTCCGTTAACAACTGTAACGGTAATGTTAGGCGTTTTAGCAAGTATCTTACAACCATTCGTATTGAAATACTGTAAGCTTCAATGGCAGACAATTATTAGTGCTGTCAGTTCAATCGTTTATTTTGCCAGTGCTTTGGCTTTATGGCACTATTTTGGCTTGAAAGGCTTTTGTGTTGGTACGATTTTGGGAATTTTGGTAAAACTGGCGCTAATGATTACTGTTTATTTCAAAAATTTGGCTGATATAGACAATTACTGAATATAACAACAAGGTGTTCATTCTTATGCTGGTAACTTGTAGGTTTTAAGTGAAAAATCCATGCGAAAAGTATGACGCCATCCCAGAGTGTTATCATTTTATTTTCATAACGCTTATGCTATAATATTTTATATGGCCCTGCCTAGCCGGAGATTGTGGCACAGGTGGCCGGGCGGGATGACCATTTGCATACAAACCATTCCCGACGAGTGCTTGGGATGAGATGAGTGTAAAATGAAAAGACGGTTGGATTTTTTTCGCAATTCAATAGTTAAAACAAATGCTTTTCAGACAGTATTATTATTATCCTGCGTTGTAATGCAACTCCTGTCAGTTTTTAATTGCAGCCAGTGGAATGCATTATCAACATTTCTTAATATTAATTGCGCCGTAGGGGTATTTTTCTTCAGATACATGCGTCGCTGCTTACACTGACAATAGCTTTGGTAGCTGTCATGAGCGGTTTAATATCTGATTCATATATGGGGAGTAGTTATTGATTTTCGTCTTAATATCCGACCAATTGGATATGCCCAACATACTATCATAAAACGTTCCCTTAAAGCAGGTACAATATATTTGGGTAAGTTTCTTTCAAACTGTCCTCTTTCTGGCGAGGGGGAGGTTTGGCCGTCTTCGGCGGTGTGCAAAGCCATTGAGGATAATTATTCCGAAGAATTGCGCGATGGTTTTGTTGTTGCAGTATTAAATAGCAGAGGTACTTATAGTCCTAACAGAGGTGAAGGTGAAAAAAGATTGGCAAGCAAGTATGGCGATTACGCATTGCAACTGGAACCTTTTTACAAGAATACTGCGGAGATAATGCGTACAATAGTGAAGGTATATGAAGACGAAGCACGGACAGAAAGAAGTCGTGCAGAATATGAATATTAATGTGTAATAGCAGTAATGTTCGTAAATAACGCAACCTCTGTATTTAACAGTGCGTTTTGTAATTTGTACTGCGGTAAGTGTTTCGGGGAGCAGGTCAGGCTATTTACATGTATATAGTGAGTGTGTTAAAATAAACTATTACATTGGGAGTCTATTTTCTATTCAGTAAAAAGGGGTTTAAACTTAACCGTTTGCAATTACATATAATAAGAATAGTAAAGGAGTACTTAATCATGCAATTCAATGACATTTATCAGGGTTTAATTTCCGGCAAAGAAAAATTAGCGTTAGTAGGACTGGGCTATGTCGGTATGCCAATTGCAGTAGAGTTCGCGAAACACGTTCCCGTCATTGGTTTCGATATTAACGAGAAACGTGTGAACGAATATAAGAATGGCATTGATTCTACCAATGAAGTTGGCCCGGCAATCAAGAATTCGAAAGTAGACTTTACTGCTGACCCCACACGCTTAAAAGAAGCTCGTTTCATCGTAGTAGCTGTGCCTACACCTGTAAATGAAGATAACAGCCCGGATCTGCGGCCAGTGGAAGGTGCGTCCAAAACAGTTGGTCAGAATCTTTCTGCCGGGACCATTGTTGTTTTCGAATCCACAGTGTACCCCGGTGTTACGGAAGATATCTGTGTTCCCATTATTGAAAAAGAATCCGGCTTAAAGTGCGGCGTGGACTGGAAAATCGGCTACAGCCCGGAACGAATTAACCCCGGTGATAAAGTTCATACTCTGACAACCATTCGCAAAGTGGTTTCCGGTATGGACGCGGAATCTGCAGAAGAAATTAAAAAGGTCTATGATATTGTTATTAAGGCAGGCACATACCCCGTTTCCAACATCAAGACTGCAGAAGCAGTAAAAGTTGTAGAGAACAGCCAGCGGGACATTAATATCGCCTTCATGAACGAAATTGCTATTATCTGTGATAAGCTGGAAATTGATACGGATGAAGTATTGGCGGGCATGAACACGAAATGGAATGCGCTTGGTTTTAAACCGGGCCTGGTTGGCGGTCACTGTATCGGTGTTGACCCCTATTATCTGACCAATGCAGCTGAAAAACTGGGCTACCATAGCCAGATTATTTTGAATGGACGTCAGGTAAATGACAGTATGGGCGGTTTTGTGGCTGATGCAGCCATTAAGGAAATGATTGAAGCGGGTATGGCGCCGAAGAAAGCAACCGTTGTCATTTTAGGTCTGACCTTTAAGGAGAACTGCCCGGATACCCGTAATAGTAAAGTGGTTGACATCATCAATCGTCTGAAAGAATATGATATTCATCCGGTTGTCGCTGATGCCTGGGCGGACCCGGAAGTCGCAAAACACGAATACTGTGTGGATCTGGTTCCTTTTGATAAACTGCCTAAAGCAGATTGCATTATTGTGGCAGTGGGTCATAATGCATTCCGTGGAATGTCCATGATGCAGCTTAAAGAAATGTTTAAACCGGAACTGGCTGATGATGAAAAAGTAATTATTGATGTGAAGAGCCTGTACCGTATGGATGAATTGAAAGCCAGCGGGATGCGGTTCTGGAGATTGTGATTGAAATGTAATTGTATTGATTGCATTTTAAATAATAATAGTTTTATCATTATGTTATTTTTGGGATTGTTATTTATTAGGTATTTATGAAAGGAAAAAAGTAATGGATAATAAGTTACAAATTGTCGCTGGTTTGGTTAACGAGATTCTTGATGACAAAGGCGAAGCTGCAATGGACAATATTACAGAAAAAACATCTTTACGTAAAGATGCTGGTTTTGATTCTATGGATTTGGCTGTGCTAACTGCTCGGTTAGATTCGGAATACGGAGTAGATATTTTTGCTGATGGTATTGTAGATACTGTTGGTGAAGTTTTGGAAAAGTTAGGTTAATGTTAATGAAATATTTTTGGGTAGACGAACCAAGGAAATATTTTGTAACCGAACAAAATTTTCTTGAACAAATTAATAATTGTATAACAATAGCTAAATACATTCGTTCAGTAAACCCATTCGACATGTTGCTGCAATTAGTGGTTGGAATGATGCATGGCAAAGAAATGGTGTTGCTGGATTCGGATTTTACGGAGAATGAGATTGTTGCACTTGGTATTGATGATGCAGAGTTAGCAACACGAATAGAAATTGATGGAAATTTGTCTGTGCATAGCATGCGAGAATTGACAGGACAAATCCAACTCCAACACTGGAAACTTTGGATGTTTACTTCTGGGACTACTGGCTTGCCAAAAAAGGTTTGCCATACTTATGAAACACTGGCTCGTAACGTTCGGGTTTCAGAGCGGTACGCTAAACATATATGGGCTTTTGCATATCGGTTTTCCCATATGGCGGGTATTCAGGTTTTGCTGCAGGCCTTGATGAATGCTAACCCTATGATTTATGTATTCGAATCTGCACCGGTTGATGTTGTTGCGCAGATGCAGAAGTATTGTTGTACACATATATCTGCTACCCCCACTTTTTATCGAAATGTATTTCCCTTTCTAAAAAACGATCTTCCGGATTTGACAGATTTAACTATGGGTGGGGAGCGTTATGATAGCGATATATGTAATAAAATTAATGCTGCTTTACCCAATGTAAAGCTACACAATATTTATGCTGCAACAGAAACAGGCAGTATCTTGAATTCTACGGGCAATGATTTTATCGTGCCGGAAAAGTACAAAGACAAGGTTAAAATTTCTGTTGATAAAGAATTGCTCATTCACCGTTCTTTATTAGGTCAGTTTCCTGTAGATGGTGATTGGTATAATACTCATGATTTGGTGGAAGAATACGAAGGTAAACTGCATTTCCTGTCTCGCAAAAGTGACTTAATTAATGTAGGAGGTTACAAGGTTAATCCATTAGAGGTAGAAGAAGCGATTTCGCAAGTACCCGGTGTTTTAGACTGTATTGTAAAAGGAAAGCCAAACAGTGTTTTGGGTAATATTTTGATAGCTGAAATTGTTAAGGTTGAAACTTTTGAAGAACGTGATGTGAAACAGGCGATTTTAACGGAGCTAAAGCAAAAGATGCAAGCGTTTAAGATTCCGCGTATGTTTAAATTTGTTGAAGAGATAGAACACACTCGCAGTGGAAAGAAGGTACGCAAATGAAATGGATTATTGTTACCGGTGATAGCGGTGGCGTTGGCAATGCTGTTGTTCGTGAAATACTAACAAATACTGAATATGGTGTTATTGGATTAAGCAGACATACTAATGAAAAAATAGAAGAAGCATTGAAAGAGTTTCCTGAAACATTCATTCATTTTGATTATGATTTAAGCAAGCCGGAAGAAGTTTCAAAAATTTATCATGAAAAAATAACTAAAGTTGGTCCCATTTATGGATTAGTCAATAATGCGGCAAATGCTTATGATGATATTGTCACCAATTTACAGGTTCCACCTTTAGAAAAAATGTTTCGGATTAATGTTTATTCACCCATGATGCTTACGAAATATGCAATTCGTGATATGCTGGTAAGTCGTACCAAAGGTTCCATAGTCCATATTTCTTCTGTTTCTGCCCATACAGGCTACAAGGGTCTCGCTATGTATGCTTCAACGAAAGGTGCACTGGAAGCATTTTCTTTGGGCGTTGCAAGGGAATGGGGCAATAGAGGAATTCGCTCTAACATAGTTGCGCCTGGTTTTATGGAAACAACAATAAGTGCAAGTTTAACGGATGATCAGCGTAAGAAAATATACCAGCGTACATCTTTGAAAAAAGCAACAGAAGTAATGAGCGTAGCCAAAACGGTTGTGTTTTTGCTAACAGATGCTGCTGCTTCAATTACTGGTAGTGTGATACGAGTTGATAATGGTACGATTTAAATGTCTAGTGTTTGGAAATAGAGGTTGAATTTATGACTGGTAGTGAAATTTTGTTGACAAATTTGATCGAGGAATCCAACATTGTAACAGAAAAGCCTGTACTTATTAATGAGCAACCGTTTAAATTTTTTGCCCGCGCTACTTCTGTGCTAGAAGAAGATAAGTGCTTGTTTGTTGGTGATGTTAAATATTTACGTCAGGTTGACAAGTATACAAAAATGATTATTACCAATCAGGAAACCTATGAAGCCGCAAAGGATTTGAGTTGTGGTTTTTGTATTACCGAACGACCGCGGGATTTATTCTTTCAGTTGATGAATGAACACGAAATGAAAAACGGTATTGACCAAACCACTACTAGCTATGGATCGGGATGTCAGATTAGTTCATTGACATCGGTTTCCAGTATTGGTGTCAAAATTGGGTCAAATGTTGTGATTGAAGATTTCGTACAAATTGGGCCTAATGTAACAATTGGTGATAACACGATTATACGCGCAGGTGCAAAGATTGGCGTGCAAGGTTTTAATATATATGAATTTCATGGTAAAAGTTCACAACTTTTCCATGATGGCAGAGTTGTTATTGGCGAAAATGTTTTGATTGGACCTAACACGATTGTACAGCAAGCTTTGTATAATTATGGAAATACTGTAATTGGTGCTAATAGTAAGATTGATGGGAATGTAGTGATTGGTCATAACGCAATTATTGGCGAAAATGTTGAGATAACAGCTGGTTCGTGCGTTGCAGGCTATGTAGAAATTGGTGATAATAGTATTATTAGATTAAATGTTACCATACGTAATGGCATTAAAGTTGGAAAAAACGCACAGGTTGGTATGGGGAGTGTTGTTGTGTATCGTGTAAGAGACAATGGAAATGTGTTTGGCAATCCGGCGAAGGATTTAGTAAAATAATTAGTTTAAATTTGATATTTTTCTAAATAAAAGGAGATGAAGTAAATGCAGTTCAGAGATTTAGGTGCGCAGTACAAGGTGTTAAAACCGGAGATTGATGCGGGAATCCAGACGGTCATAGATAGTACGGCCTTTATTTTAGGATCACCTGTTACTGAATTGGAAAATAAACTCGCGTCTTATGTAGGTCGCAAGCATTGCGTCGCAGTGGCCAACGGTACGGAAGCGTTGCAGTTGGCACTGATGGCCTGGGATATTGGTCCCGGGGACGCTGTGTTTACTTCTGATTTTACTTATTTTGCTTCCGCAGGCTGTGCGTCCATTATTGGCGCAACACCGGTACTGGTAGATATTGATCTGGCAACTTTTAATATGTCGCCGGAAGCATTGGAAACAGAAATCAAGAGAGTAATTGCCGAAGGCAAATTAAAACCCAAAGCAATTATTCCGGTAGACTTGTTTGGATTGCCTGCCGATTATGCCAGGATTCTTCCCATTGCAGAAAAGTATG
>JAEEGL017200880.1_pt1 | contig 16742 bp, 17 predicted proteins | sample 9134231 | NCBI WGS metagenome assembly JAEEGL01 (sample SAMN16246548, study PRJNA631951) | gut metagenome | biome: gut microbiome; feature: rumen; material: fiber-attached | host: Bos | place: Iran: Karaj | collected 2018-10 | reverse complement strand
TCCCAGCCCCAGTAATCGATCAATTAATGTTGGTTTTTAGAAATATACAGTCCCATATAGGCTTGAAAATGCCTTATAGTTAAAGTTGTCACGTATTTCTTCAGAATCCCAGGCACCAACTTCATTGGCCTTATTGCCACAGTTACTCCAACCATATTGGTTTTTTGTACTGAGTAATATAACTTCATCTCCAATCACTCCAACCCTAATAGGCATAGAATACCAATTGTTCCCTTTTTTGTAATAGCCTTTCAGCGTCACCTCCTGCATTTTGGGTTTTGCCTGTTGCTGTCTTTGGTAAGGATTGGTATCATATAAAGGCTTATAGATTGTGAAAGGTGTACCATAGCCCATACTTGGAGTATAAGATGTGCGTGGTACCTCCACAGGCTTGTACACTGTGAACTGAGCATTGGCCTCAATAGCGCCTAACAGCATTAAACTTGCAAAGAAGATCTTTTTCATAACTCGCTTTTTTATTGTTAGTATTACTTTTATGAGAGCAAAGTTACGAAAGATTCTGAAATCATCAAAAGCAATCCCACCATCTTGTATGAAGTGGTGGGATTAGTGTATGAAATATCAAATAGATTTTATTCGTTACAATATTTAGGTGACTCGCCATATTTGTTTGCTACGACATCGGAGTCTTGGCACATCCAAACTAAGACTATTATCGCACCAATTATTGGAATTGCAGCCCATAGAATATTCCAGCCACTCTTCCCAATATCATGTAAACGTCGAACTGTAACTGCCAACGACGGAAGAAGTAAGCCTAGCCCCAAAATCACACTTATTGTCTGAAACATACTATATGAAGGATCATTATAGGACATTTCCCCTGACATGACACCTGCAACCATTCCTAAAGAGGCAAAATTAAAGATGATTTGAATAACGAAATAGCAACCAGAGAACCACCAAAACTCCGATCGTCTGGCACGGCCAGTAAAAGTTGCATACTTGTTAAACACTGAGGTTAACGACTCTCCCAGTGACATACTTGGTTTTACATTTTGTGAATACATTATAATAACTGTTTTGTGAGACTTACCCGTAGTCTCGTTATACTTTTGTTTAGGCATCGGGATTGCCTACTTACTATGTTCGTTAATATAATCTTTTACGAATTGTTTTTTTATATTATCTGCCAAGTCATTGAGTTGGTTCTTGTCATTAAGTCCCAAGATAGCTGGGCCAACAGTTAATCCAGGATAGAGCCCTAAAACGACTGCAAACAAATAAATGATATTAGCACCAATACTAAATTGCTCTAACCCTAATGATGCGGATATCAGCATTCCTACAATGAAAGATAAAATAAGGCAGACGATGCACGATGCCCAAATTGTAGAAGCCTGGCGCTTCTTCTTTGTTTCAAAGAACCCATATTGGTTCAGTATTTTTATGTCATTCTTCTCAAAATAGGCTAAAGCTTCTCGTTCCAAGTCAGCAGGTGATTTGCTGGTGTAAGTTATCTCTTCATAGTCAGAATGTCCCTTGTCAATAATAGTTGATTCATCTAAATCTCCTGTATTCCCAAGAAAAACATCAACACTATGAACCCTTTCTCGTTTTACAAGTTTCATGGACACATTGATGATATCCTTTATTTCATGCGAAAGCCCCTTACTCATTAACAAAGCAGCACCTCCGGCTCTTTGTACAGCAGAAACAGGTCGCTTACCATGTAGCAGGAAATAAAGTGTGGCACCAAGAGCATATACATCGCTCACTGGCGAGAATTCTTCCACATTTTGCTGATACTGCTCAATAGGAGCATAGCCATCACTCATTCCTACAGGGGTCATTGTGGTTTCATGACCGGACTCATCATAGTTCTTCGATATACCAAAATCTATCAGAACAGCATTGGCTTTGTCATCCAGCAATATATTAGCAGGTTTTACATCAAAGTGGCAGATATGCTCTTCCTCGTGCATATATTTTAGTGCCTTGGCAATTTGCCGAATATACTTCATCGCCTCTGTTTCCGAAAGTGCCCCATGAGTATCAACATATTCTTGTAAGGACCCACCAGGATAATATGGCATTGAATAATAGACTGTGCCATTTTCCTCAAACACATCTATTACACTGATGATATTTGGATGGTGGAGTCTTGACAGATTACCGGCCTCCTTGAAAAACTTCTTCCTATATTGCTCTACTTGTTTTGCACTTTCAACAGTAAAAGATTGCATATACATAGTGTGCGAATCACGAGAGCAGAAATCTTTCATGAAGAATTCTTTGATTGCTACTTTCCTCTGCAAAGAGGTTTGAGTAGCCAAATATGTGATGCCAAAGCCTCCTTGACCCAGCACTCGCTCTATTTTGTATTTTCCACCTTGTAAGGTGGTGTTAGGCATTAGTTGTTGCATAGAACTATTTTATTGCTTTCTTATAGCGGGAATAAGCTTCCATGAATTTATCATATGGCGTCAAAGAAGAATCCACAAGCCAATCCATTGGTTCATGATTCCATTTTAACCATCTACAAACAAAAAGAAAAGATTGTTCCCAAAAATAGGAATCATCTTGTATTCCCCATATATAGAACAAATTGTATATCCGCTCTATGCTGTGTGGATGTTTTTCATCTGCAACCTCTTCTTGTTGTTTCCTTCTCATTAACATTTGAATGACACCGATAAAAGCCCCTTTAAGCAAAATATCATAATTGTCATGATTACGCATTGACTTAATTGCTTCAAAGGCGAAAGCATCTGCAGCTATTTCCCTTTTGATATATTCCGATTCTAGTATATATTTATTGTGAAAAGCATGTCCAATTTCATGATATAAAGAATATGCAATAGAAAATTGGGTTAACGTATCTAATTCCGTCTTGGTAGCCTTATCGTCTTTAAGGAAATTTGTTTGTTCCATTTTCTCTACTATTAGCATTTCTTCTGCTAAAGGCATATTAACAGAAATTTCCCAAAATGATACGCAATGGAAATGATTATTCAAATAAATAGGCTTAATAGTATCACTTAAATTTTGATTGTTATTACACAATTTTGACAACCGATAAAAATCAATTATATCAGAAATACTCAATTTAATAATATCTAAAGTAGGATTATAGATACAACTTCTTGTATATGTCAACTCAACAATTGGCAACAGATTTCCACGCTGCTTAATAAAATTAAGCATATTTATTATAAATTGATTGTCATCGATTAATTGACAAATTACAGATTTCAACTTGTCAATCTGCTTTATTTTGAGATTACTATTCATCTATATCTATTGGCAATAAGGCAATAATAATTTCCTTGGCAATTAAATAATCCTCTAATCCTTTTTTTCGGAAATACAGAGTAATGGTGAATTCGTTGCTATCTATAACTTCTCCAAACAATTCTCTACTGAAGAAGAAGTGCTCATCCGTTGACATTAATGTTCTCCATTTCTTTTCGCCATTTTGAACGAAGGAAATAAGATAGGAAGATAGCGAATCTATCTTAACAGGGGATTCTACTTGTACAACATCATACAGATAGATGGTATCAGACAACTCTTCTGCCAAGTCTGAGAATGTGTTAATGCCTCCTCTGGTTGAAAGATGATTGTTCTTAAGATAATAATCTTTAATACTTTTCGCTTCCAAATTTTGGAATACTTTCGCTGCAAACAATTTGATTTGTTTTGTCTTTAGATTCATTGCTTTTATGGCCTGTTTGTCGTTTGACCACAAAATCGGTTCTGCGTCAGGAAACACATCACCAGTCTTACAACTTTTATTACCAATCTTGACAGAAGGCGTATTCATCTGCAAGATCTTGTAATTGTCTGCCAATGAAGTAATACTAAAACACATGGCAGAAATAATCAAAGCTAATTTTTTCATATCTTTTAGTTTTTAATTTTAATTACTGTTTTCTGAATTGCAAAATACAAAGAGGGTAGCAAGATGCTAGTGGCGATACCAAAGAGCATATTGAGTATAATCATCACAATCAATAATAAAAGAGAATATTCAAAGAATGAGGCACAGAAATGTATGAATTTTGAATGTGACCTTTTTATATATGGAATTCTTTCCATTAAAGAATCCTGTTTAAACAGGCTTAATGAAATTAAGAAATACAGTATAGCTAAGAAACACATTAATCCATATCGAACAAAATGCTCTCCATTCATTAGTGCGACAAATGCATGATAGGTAATAACAGAGCCAGGTTTTATCCCTGAGTATGTATCATGCATATCTTCCACCATATCACCAATAACAACATATTTCCCTTTTATCAACTGTGCTATATCTTTGTCCGAATAACTGTCAAGCAAATCATTGCCAAGGTTGTAATACATCTTAGTCTGCTGGTCATTATATTCGCTCCAATTTTCTATAGGCATTTTTACAAATAGGCTTTTGTAACACAGCCTATTATTGCTGGTATAGAAACAAAAGTGTTTTTCAATTGTGTTACCTGTTAACCCCTGATATGCATACAGAGCCATTGATGGCTTTTCATTCTTTATGTATTCATATCGCATAAAATTAGTAGCGACGATAGTTGCAGAGTAATCATTTATTGCTGTCTTTGATGACAACGATGAATCAATGAGTTCTAAATCTGAATGAGTTGCAACTACCAAATTCCTCATCTTTTTGATTTGGGCAAATAAGGCAGAATCTATAGGAGAATCAAATCCCTTTTCAAACCTTACATCCAAAAATATATACTTGTAGACATCGGTTCTTTGCAAAACTTCCAAGAATGACCTTAGCTTATATCTATCTGTTATGTCAACATTGCCAACAGGCATTCCATAATCATCATGTCGTTCTATTAGTTGTTTGTCGTATGCAACATTCACAAACACAGCGTCTTTATTATCTTCTACATTTTTGTTCAAATCACACTTGTTCTTAATCCATTCCATCCAAGCATACTTATTAAGATCTTCTCCTGTAAAGATGGCTTGGTTGTTTAGGATGTAGCTGAGAAAGAGTAACACTATGACGTTGCAGAGAGAAACGATGAGAGCCTTTTTCCTCTGCTTAACGAACTGTTTGGGTGTGTTCAAGTTAATTCTTATTTTCTTTTTCTTCTTTGTCATAATCAACATTCTTAGTCTAACAATACGAATCCTGCCCAGTAATAAGGATTGGGATATTTATTTCGCACTTCTTGTTGAGCTGTTTTAAAAGCGTTATGCTTCGTATCTCCAGAAAGCATCCTTGAATAGAATCTTTGCATCATATATGAAGTTGCTTTGTCATCAACCTTCCACAAGCTCATTAATAATGATTGTGCACCAGCAAGTTTAAACGCCCGTTGAATTCCTATCACGCCCTCAGCTCCAGAATCAATATCTCCTAGCCCTGTTTGACATGCTGATAAAACTACGAGACCAACATTACTTAAATCTATTTTGGATATTTCTTCTGAAGTCAAGATTCCATCATGTTCTTGTTCAATACTTTTCTTTCCCATCCAAGCAGTTTGTCCACCAGTCATCATTAAACCAGAGCGTTTCATAGGGCTAATATCAGTTTGTGATTGAAAAAAATCAAGGTAACGCACTTCTTTCTGTGGGAAATAGAATCCATGGGTAGCAATATGAATTATTGAGAAATCTGCGCCAGATAATTCTTTAAAGGATTTTTCAGTGCCATCAAGTCCTTTCCTTTTTATTACAGAAATCCGCTTAGAAGATAATAGGCTTGAAATTGAATCCACTTCGGCATCTGATGCAGGCAAATAATTCCATCCAGATCTTGTTAAAGAATCATCATATCGTTGAAACGACTCTAAAGAATCCACCTCTTGTCCTTTGGTTTCTGCATCATAAAATAATCCTCCATATAGGATGGCTTTTGAGATTCCTTCTTTATTTTTTTTACATAATTCACGCGTAGATGACACACGAAACATATTATACTTTTCATTAGCATAAATTCCTAAACTATCTGACAAAAATTCTATCGGTGTCTTATGCAATAATCCATCTAGGGAAAAATATACATTCTCTCCTGGATGAATATATTTTTCTAATTTTCCCCATATTTTCTTATAAAGACGCTCTGAAACCGTCTTCCATTTAGTCGTTGTTAATCGCGAAACTGTATTGAATGAGTTTAATAAGGCATTAATATCGGTATCTATTATATCCTTGGTATCTAACTCAACAAAAACAGGGTGTTTATAACCTCTTCTTAATATCAGTGCACCATAACAAAACGCAGAACGGTCAAATAATTCTTGTTTATTAATCTCGACAAATTCTATTGCAATGTCGTTTTTGCTTAGCTTTCCACAAACCCTATCCCAAGTTATCTCCAAATCAACCAACACCTTCTTTTTTGACAATCTATCAAGTATTGACAATTCCAATTCTGAAGTATCTATTTGATTCTGTGTTGATTCTTCAAACGTAGAATCATCAAGTCTATTTTTGCTGCTTATTATCTGGAGCTTATTATATTGTTTTTTCAGATTGTTGTCGGTAGAATTTGCAATTAATTCCGAAACGGTCTTTTGCGTATTTTGCAACAGTCCTTTATATAATAAAGTAGAATTATAAGCGATGTCGGCGCAAACGGGCAAGTTTGGATAGTAATATGTCATACTTTTTAAAACATCATAAGGCATAAGTCTTACTAGTATTTCTCTTCCTTCACTATTGGATAACAACATTTTCTTTCTTAGTCGTTTCGTTGTGTCATCAAATAGAAATGGAAGACGTATTTTAACAAGACTGTCGTTAGAAATATGGGCCAATAACGGTAACAGTAATTCATATTTTAGGCGGGGATTTATCTTTTCAGCTTTCTGCATATATGTTAATGCATCATCATATTTCTTGCACGCAAAATGAATCGTCCCTATTTCAGCAGTATTCATTGCTTCTGATATAGAGTCATTCAATTCATGGGCAATATTTGCTGCTTTCTGATAATAATGAATTCCCTTTCCTAAATCAATTAAACTGGCTGTGTATGTCGCCCCTAATATCTCTGATGCTTTTTGAACCTGTTTGGATAACATCTCTTTATCTGCAATCTGATGGATCTGACTGAACAATGCGGAATCATTTACCAACACACCCCATGTAGTAAAATCTGCCTCCTTTAAATAGTCATCATCTGTTAATGATAGACCACAATATTTCTTTTCTATTTGGCTAAGACAAATTAAGCGGTATGCAATGTTGTAATTATAAATAGATTTATAGAAATCTGCCATCGTTTCTAAAATCTCGGATTTCTTTATAGAATGATAACTATATCCTGTCACTAATTTGTAAGCTTCCGATAGTTTTTGCTTAGCTTTGGACTGATTATTTAAGGAATATAGTCTATATAACCAAAGATTCGCTTCTCCCATATTAAGAGTGTCTTTTTTTTCGTACGCAAGAGAGAAAGACTTGATTAAAAACTTTTCTGCATTTTTTAAGTCATTCCGTATAATAGACACATTACCTAATAGGCAATATAAAACTGCGTTGTCATTACTTTTGAGTACATTTTCTTCTATATTAATTGCCTTAGATACTGCATCGTACGCCATATCATAATCATCGTTTTTAGAAGAAAATAGAGACAAATAAGTCATATACATAGTATATGATGATAATATGCCATGTAAACGGGTTTGTTCTTCGACGGTTTCTTCTTTCTTCGTATTTTGCGATGCAAATTCTTTTAAAATACTTTGATAATTTGATACTAATGAATCTATGGGATTCTTTTCAAAATATGTTTTCCATATTTCAAGAGCCAGATTCTCTTTCTCAACTGCAAGACCTCCATATTTTTCTTTCTCGACATCCGAGTCTACTACGTTCAAATAGTTGTTGTATAGACTATTGTATTTCATCAAATACTCTGCAAATTCAGTACTTACTCTCCCATAGTTCCTGATAATAAAATCACCTAACCCATCTTCATATGAAAGAATGACATTGAAGTTGTTAGACAATTCACCCAAACGGATAATAGAATCGAACAACCGCATCACCCAAAATGTTTTTCCTTTTTTTTCTTCTTCTTCACAGAAATCCAATGGATGTGATTGCCAAAAATCATTAAGGAATGAGGAAAAGTCTGTATCTGAATGCACCCATTCTATCGTTTTTTTATTTACTAACAGCTTTTCTTTCACTGCAAGCCTTTCTATCGTATTTAATATGCCTACATAGATCTGAGAAGCACAAGGGGATTTGCTGAAATTAGAATATGCAATTCTCTTTTCTAGCGCTTCAGTTTGTAATTCTAAGGATTTTTTTATATTCCCGATTTCTTCATATAACTCACCTTGTTTTATTAATGATTTAACAACCTCAAAGTCAGCATTGAGTGCTCTACAAGAATCTATTATAATGGTTCCATATCTAATTGCTTCTTCATAATTCTTTTGTTTAAAATACCAATCTCGCATAATGCCATAAATACCATCATTCCCAAATACCATATTCGACCATTGTTTGGTAGAATCTGTGGAGCAAATCATTCTTCCATATGGCTCATATAATTGATATGCTTTCTTAGCATGAACATATGCAGAATCAATTTGCTCCTGATTTTCATAAACAATAGCAGTGATAAGTTCGCCCATAAAAGAAAAAATAAATACACTTGAATCATTTGTTATGGCAAAGTACTTATTTGCGAGCTCATTTAGTCTTTTGGTTGTTTTAAATGTTCCCCTAAGAAATGAATTCGAATTGTAATCAGTACGATTATTTAAGGAGCTCATGCACTTAACCATCTCTTTTTGGATAGACTCCAATTTTATTGAGTCATTGGACATAGACGATGCATGGAGCTTAATCCATGCAAATAAAACAAATATGATTAGCAGTTTGTTCCTTCTCATAAATAATTATTTTTCAGATTGTTCCTTTTGCATAGCCATCGTAAACTTCGAGAGGTCTTCTCTGTCTTCATCATACAGTAGCATCTTGTTAATTCTCTTAAAGCAGAATTTGTGCATTTTGACACAGAACCATATTAGCGGTATGTATATCAAAGCACCAAATATATAGTGTTCTTCCCCTAAGAAGCAAATGGAGTCGTATAATCCATGAGCGATAACGGGAGCAATCCATATAATTTTCTTATACTTCCCGTACTTGTTGGGACGGAAATGAACGATTGAATAGAAAAAGCCCATCAACACTCCAAAAATGTAATGGCCTGGTACTGCAAAAAGACAACGTGTGATTGCTATAGCTTGCCATGGTTCCTCTTCTGCATTAAAAATGTACATAATGTTTTCTAACCCTGCGAATCCCATAGCTATACATACAGAATAAACAATACCGTCGATATTCTGGTTAAAATCTTTGTTTTTCCTAAGTAAAAGCCATAACATGAATAATTTGGCAGTTTCTTCAGGAATGGCAGCGTTATAAAATGAAGTAAAGATTCCTCGAACTATGGGAATGTCATATAACCAACCAATTCCCATAATATAAGGAAGATAGCTCCAAATTTGATTGATCATTATCGTAACAACAATGGATAAGATGCCATAGAAAACTCCCTTGATTATTTTACTCCAAGGCTCAGGCTGCTGCCTATCTCTATATCTCACGTATAAGACAAGTAGAATGGCAGGTAATAAGCCTGCTAATAGCATAATAATCACATCCCCTATGTCCATACCTCTTCTATTCTTAAATTTATTATTTCAGAGAGAGCGATATCAATTCTTAGCCATCCCGCGACATCTCGTAATGCTTGAATCTCCGTGATTTCTATTTTTTTGTCTGCTTGGACTATTTTAATTAGAAATGACATTAAAAGCGTCCTTTGCTCTTCAGTCGTATAGCCGCATAGTTCTATCATGCATTCTTTGATTTTCAAAACCCACGCATCATGGGAATAATTTTTTGACTCTTCAAATAGTTTCAGCAATAATCCAATATATTTTTCTTTCTTTTCTGTGCCGTAGTTCTCTGCAAGGAACCCACGCAGATATTCTAATTCAGAATGCATGATCTTACCGTCAGCCTGAATCACATACGAAGATATAATCATCAAGGATAGTAAGAATCCTGGATGCTCATCCCTCAATATTGCTGAAGGAGCATCAATCTCCGACATCATTGTGCGTATATAGTTTGTCATCATCTTTTGTTCATTATATACTTACCTGTTCATAATATGGCCTATTGCTATCTTCATCTTTTGAAGCAGCGTTCTTGTCTTTTCTGCATTTTCTACAATAACAACGTCATCATCCTCTTCCTGCCGTTGTTGGAAAAAATTAATGGCATTACACCGGGCTGTTGGTTCTTCGTTGATAATTTGTTCATCACCATCTTCACGGCTTACATCATTAAAATGAATAAGCCACGCTGAGTGGTTATCCTGATTGTAAGCTGTGGCAGCAATTAGATGCTGGTATTTCTTTTCATCTGAAACGTCAGAAGATAGCAATGTTAGCAATTCGTTATTATTCATCTGCTCCAGCATTCCATCAGTACACATATAGAAATAATCGTCTGGCTGAATATCTGTGATATGAATGATATCAGGGCGCATACGATTATCTTCTCCAGGAGTCATAGCACGAGTGACGATGTTCTTCTGGGCATAGTTTTTCATCTCGTCGTATGAAATCTCACCAGATTGGAAAAGATCGAAGGCAAGGGAATGGTCACGAGATTGGTAGAGGATTCCTACGTTGGGACGAATGTGGTAGATACGACTATCGCCCATGTGAGCTGCTGTAACTCCCTCACCGTGAATAAATAATAAGGTAAAGGTGGTGCCCATCTTTCTTAGACTGGCATTATCGAATCTATCTAACTCGCTATAGGCTTGTTCAAGAGCTACATGTAGTTGGTCATCTGAAAAATAGTCGTCTTTGCAGTTTTCCTCAAACCATCTGACCAATGAATGGCATACAGTCTGACTGGCGACTTCACCCTTTTCATGTCCACCCATACCATCACAAAGAACAAAAAGACGATTGTCCCATTGTGCAATGGTATCTTCCTGATTGGTTCGTTGACCTATCTCATGGATAGAAAGAGGTGGATATAGTGAAATCTTCATGCGGTTATGAGAGTTTGAATGTTAAAGTAGAATGCCCCAATGTGATAGCATTACCATCGGTGAGGCGAATAGTATCACAAGCCTCAATAGACTGACCATCGACAGAGGTCAAGTTTTTGTTTTGGTGGTTGCTAAGCAAAACTTTCAAGGTTCCATCGGGCAAAGTTGTGACCTCAATGGCAACATGCTGACGGCTCATGTAGCGGTCTGCTGTTTCTATTTGTACTGTAGCTTTTGACGTATTGCCTTTTCTACCAACAATATTCCGGCCTTCCACAAGTGGATAGTTAACGCCACCATATAATAGTTCAGCATGAGTATGTGTTTTGGGGGCGGCCAATTGAGTCTCTCCGTTACTAAGAGGGTGAGGACTCTGAGGCGTTTCCAGAAATGTGTGCGCCTCAATAGTCTCTTGTTGTGGTGCAAATCTGACTTGAAGCAAGGTCTGACATGAAGGGCACGCTATTTGCTTGATTTCCTCGTTCTTTGAGTTCTTGACATCCAGAACGGCATTACATTGAGGGCACTTAACTCGTTTTATCTGCATATTTTTACCACTTAATAATAGTCATATTATTATCGAACTTGCCCCACATAACTGGATGTTGTTTGCCATTTGAAGTATCTACTACTCCATTATGAACGAAATCGTATAACTCACGAGCTGTTATCTGGCGATCTCTGTTAAAGTCAGCACCGCCACGAAGTCCACGTTCCAGATATATAGTGAATAAGCTATTCTTATAGGGACTTTCCTTTGACTCTTCATTGGTGCGTGAGGACAAAAAGAATATAATATTCTTATCATTGTATTCGTAAGAGTGTTGTTTGCTTGTGCGCATCTTTCCAGCAAAACAAGCATCAACAATAACAATCTTTTGTTTAGCCTGGTAGCCATTCAACAGTCTCATGATATGTTGGTAGGATAAAAAACCATCATGACACACAAGCGATCCTTCTGTTCCATGTCCACTGAAATATAACATGATGATATCGTCATACCCAGATTTTGAGAACAATATATGCATCGCACTAAGCATTGCACCCTGTGTGGCATCCTCGTTTGTCAATGTTTGGACTGATGCATCTTTTGTCGCAAGGAAAATCTTGCCAATAGTCTTTGCGTCCTCATCACTGACACGCAGGTCGTTTTCTTTGCCAGGATAGTCAGCGATACCCACACTGACCAGATAGACTTTGCCAAAAAGAGGCAAAGCCAAAAGACAGAACAATATGGGTGTGACAATCCTTTTCATTTCAGATTTTTTATGCGTCAATAATCATTGCATCATTCATATAGTCGGGCATATCTGGAGCCACATCAGGGTTCTCCTCTGATGCCAGTTGATTGGAATCTTGTTCATTATTTAAATCGCCAAAAGTGGCTTTGTTGCCCTGGTTATCCATGATAACATCGGCATCACTCGGACGGAAGTTGTTATCAACATCTATGATGGCCACATCTGCCTGTCCGTCTCCTGTGGTGTCATAACCAACAACCAAATGACCAGCAGCATTTGCGTAACCTACAATATGAACATCCTCACCCATGTCAAAATTATGAGCAATCTGTTTTTCTACGATATTAATATCAACTGAATTGGAAGATTGCTCAGGTGTGCTGTCAACAACAACATGTACAACAACTTCTGGATAAGCATCAGTGGGGGTTGGAATATCATGAGCACGATGCTCAGGATTCACCTGATGGGCAAAAACTATTTTCTGTTGTGGAGTCATCGAATTCCATTCTTCAGTTGTATAGGTGTTGTAAATTCCACCGTGCCAAATGAACACACCGCCAGGACCAACTTCAGCACGAGCTTGGGCAAATGCTTCGCCAAAAGACAACTCATTGTGAAGTTTGGCCACGGGCAAAGATGCTTCTTGAGTGTTTTGATGCTGTTCACTATCAGGAGTTTCTGCTGATGTTTGATTAGAAAGAGTTTCGTTCTGAAGGGGCGTAGCATTAGCGTTGCCAGCATACATAAGGCCAGCGCCCATCAAGATACCAGGCACTCCACCAAGTGTGACATACTTCCATGAAATGCTGTCGGCTTGACTCTCGTTTTGCCTGCTAATAACTGGACGGTTATCAATAATAGTTTCTTCGTTCATATTCGGTTCTTTAATGATGCAAAATTAGAAATATTTATTTAGTCTTCCAAATAGTATGATAGTTCATGTAGGAAGTATAGGGTTTTCTGTACGAAATGTATCCTTTGCTTACGCCGTTCCCTTATCAAGGGACCTCAAATGTACGAAATCATTTTTTAATCTTTGTACGACAATTAGGACAGGAGTCTTTTTGAGATAACAAATCGTAGTCTTGGTACCCCATGAATGTATTACACTTTGGACATATATATTTTCGCTGAAAGTCTTTTTTGATTTCTTTCCGCTTATAAGGTACAACTCCAGCATTATTATATGCCTTTACTGCAAATGCGATGGAAATGCCAATGGCTACGGCATATAATAAAAGGTAAATAGGCCCGTGTCCAAGAATAAAGCTACAGGCAATAGCAATCATGGTAATAACACCAGCAGCAGAACGTGCTGCATTAAATTTACGTTCGGCTATATCAAGTTCCATACATTGCCAGTCATATTCATCCCAGATTCTTTGAAGTGGACGAATATCGACAACTTCTTCAGCTGGATTGTTCAAGGATTCCCAGGGAAAAAGATAATGGGAATTGCCAAGTTCTACTTTATCTTGATTTGAAATAGTCTTTGTTTCAATGGAGATACCATTTACGAAGGTGACATTTCTTTCATTCAGGTTTTTTACAAGCCATTTGCCATCTCCTAGAGGTCGCAAGGAAATATGATGGCGACTAACGTCCATTGGGACACTACCAGAAAGACCATGATTTTTTGTTATGCCATCTTTACAGATGGATAACTGACGTGTTTGTTGATCTCTACCAATTACAATCTCCATAGCAGTTTCAAATTCTTACTTGTATTACAAGTTCCTTTACAGCCTTTAAGGCTTCTTTCGATACAGGAAGCTGAAAGAGGAAATGCTCACAATCCGACAGCATAAGAATTTGTTTCTGAATATCTATTTGATAGATGTAATTCATGTTGACAATAAAACGCTTTCCAACTCGCATAAAATGATGAGCATTACATCCCAATTGGGTAGCTAAAGCTTCTTCTGTGTGAGATAGATTCATCGTGACACATACTTTCTGTTTGTAGGCAGTAACTATGTACGTATAGTTACCGTCGCCTTCGAAATAGACAATCTTCTGGATGTCTAAGCGAATTAGTTTGTCACGAGAGTTAAAATAGATTCTTTGCTGCACCATTTTGTTTCAGTATACGTTAGTTCATCGACAAAGATAAACATTTTATTTAATAAAAAGAAAAAAGATTGATAAAAATTTGTTTTTGTTTGTTTGTCATTACGTGAACACCCGTGACTCTAATAAAAGTAATAAAGTAGCCAGTCTCTCATACAACAAACAAAGGCTTTCGTACAACGGGCAAGATTTCGTATTGTTCATTGATTCGATCTTCTTATCTTTGCATTAAAAACAGAGCATATGAAAGTTTTTAAGAAGATTTTAATAGCACTATCGCTATTGTTTGTTATGATGATTGGATTCGGTGTTTGGATATTGTATGGTAGTAAAACCAGTAATCCTAACAACTACAAAACGATTGGTGATATCCCAACGCCATGGGGGTATAAACGTATTAATAATGACGATGCTGCATACTCCAACTTTCTACGGGATTTGCCGTTGAAGAGACGTGGGACAAAGGTTCACTTCTATACAGGCGGCAATGCTCGGTTCCAGTCACTCAATTATGCTGTAGTTGACATTCCTCTGTTATCGAATGCGGAACAATGTGCCGATGTGTGCATGCGACTGAGAGCAGAATATCTTTACCATGCAGGGCGGTACTCATCCATCCGTTTCCAGAATGTAAACGGGAGGACACTCAGCTATGGCGGAGGCGCTTCAAGAAAGGCTTTTGAACGTTATCTGCGGAATCTCTATGGGGTGGCGAGTACGTTTTCGTTAAGTCGTGAGATGAAGACCAGACGATTGGCTGGCATGCAACCCGGTGATGTGTTTGTCTATCCTGCACGCTATGGCCAAAAATATGGTCATGCCGTTATGGTTGTAGATGTTGCCGTGAACAGGAATGGCAAGAAAGCATTTCTCTTAGCAGAAGGAAATACCCCTGCTCGTGATATACATATCATGCGTAACTTCAAGAATCCTTTACGTTCTCCCTGGTTTATGCTAAATAAGGATGCCAATAACTTGATTCTATCTGTTTTTCACTACAAAGCAACAGACTTGAAACATTTCTAATGAAAATCAGCAGATATTGTGACCAATACCTGCCGATAAAAACATATAACAACCCACACTATTCCGGATAGTTTCCTTCGATATATGCCTTGATGAGTGAGGCATGTGAAAGAGCATGTTTCGGATCGTTCACATCAGCATTGGTATTGTAATCCAACAGCACCACGGGCTTGCATTTCGAGATGATACGCACAGCTGCTACAAGTTTCTGCAGTTTGTTATCCAAAACCCATTTGTAACAAGGAAGATATATCTTCTTACGAGCCTCTATGTAACCGAGTAACTCTTCGCCATGTACACCCTTACGATGACCCAGACAACGACCATATTTTCTTGTGGTACGTTTCATGTCTTTCATATTTTTCTTGGAAAACATGTGCGGATCAATATCCACACCCTCAAAAACCTTCAGCCCCTGCCAGATGCCCTCAACAGACAACGCTACATCATCAGTAAAAGGAACCGGGATTCCTCCTATGGGATAGAAAGGACTGAACTTGACAAACTCATCCTGAGCCTTGCTCGTCACATCAATAATCATAGCATCGGGATATTTCTCCCTGATAGCTTCGGTACTCTTTCGTTTGGATGCTATGTAAATCATAGGCTCCTTTGACTTTGAATAATTAATGTTACTTTTTTCCGACATGACAATAATTTCTTTCATAACCACAAACAAAATTAAATATTTTACCCAATAGCAGGCATTTTATATTGCCAAAAAAACGAAATAAGTAATCAACTGCGTAAAAAATACGCATAAAAATTTGCAAGTATAAATAATTTGATTTAATTTTGCAGCGTAATTTTTACGCAATATTAAAATTGAGGATATGATATTAGAGATTAAGGTGAGTGGTTATGAAGAAAATGATGAAGAGAAGTTGAGTCTTAAGGATGAAAAGAAAGGACTTCTGAGTGTGAGTAATCTTATTTTTAATAAGGTGGTGGATGGTGAAAGAGATAATATTTTGATGAAGTTGATGGGGAGGTTTAAAGGATTGAGATATGAAGATTTAGAAGAGGTTTATAATGATGGTTGTTTGGTATTGTGGGAAAAGATGATGGATAAGGAGTTTAAGTTGAAGGAAAAGAGTATAGTAGGTTATCTGGTTAGGATTTGTAGAAATATTGGGATGCATTATTTGAGGAAGATAAATGAGGATATTGAGAGTTTAGATAGGATTTTGGAAAGAGGTTATGAGGTTTGTGAGGGTGATGAAAGAGGAATGGAAGAGATGTTTGATGTGATGGATGAAGGAGGACATGAGGATGAGATATTTGAGAGGTTGGATATGGTCTGGAGTAAGTTGAAGGAAGTGGATAGAATGATATTGGAGAGTTATTATGTGGATGGATGCAGAATGGAG